>ERZ1027239.458-NODE-458-length-15247-cov-7.461361_pt1 | contig 15247 bp, 10 predicted proteins | sample MGYA00519476_ERZ1027239 | MGnify/ENA primary metagenome ERZ1027239 (study PRJEB26926, sample SAMN06164636) | human gut metagenome | biome: ENVO:00009003; feature: ENVO:2100002; material: ENVO:00002003 | host: Homo sapiens | place: USA | collected 2012 ... | reverse complement strand
ATGCCTAGTCTCGTGGGCTCGGAGATGTGTATAAGAGACAGGTACTGTACAATTCGATGCTCCTGAACGGGACGCTGTACCCGCATCTGATGGAACTGGAGCAGACGGCAGAGAGCCGGATGCAGCAGACCATGGAGCAGCTTCTGAAGCAGGACCCAGCCCCGGACAAAGCGCAGAATCAACTGATGTGGGTGCAGCACATGAACAGCCTGAAAACGCAGGCAGAGGAACTGGTGATGACGGAGCTGATCTACAGCTAAGTTTTCTGGATGCGAACATCCCCACCGAAGCCCAGCAAATCGAAAAAATCGACCGAGCGGAGAGCGAAAAAACGCCCTCCGCTTTTGTTTTGTCGCAGGCTGAAATTGAGAACGAGCTGCGGCGGCATGGTTCAGGGTTTGCAGGCGGCAAACAGCGCATTATGGCGCTGTACCAGACCCAGCCTGACCGCAAACTCCGTGCCAAAGCACTGGCAAAGGAGTACGGCATTGGTGGGCACTCCCACGATTTTCTGGACGGAAGCCGGGGTTTTGTGAACCACGACTGGAAGGGACTGGAATTTGACCATTACCCAGACCACCAGAAAATCACCCTGAAATGGGCGCAGGTGGAAAAGTATATCGACCTGATGATCCAGTCCGACCGCTACCTGACGGATGAAGAAAAGAAGCAGTGTACCACTGTACAGGAAGAAAACGGCTACAAAGTCGGTGACGATGTAATGGTTGATTTGCCCACTGGAACCATCGAGGGCACCATTGGCTATATCGGCGAAACGGATGTTCGCATCGACACTAGCGCACACGGACAGTCGTGGGATAACGAAGTTATCAACAAACGACAATTCGAGGACGGTCTGCGGCAGAATGAACCTAGCCAGCGTGTGGATGAAATGCTGGAGCAGGCAGAAACCATCTACAAGGAATCCGAGGTGCCGGAATATGAGCGTTTTTCTGTCCGCGAAGTGGTCGGAGGTACGTCCCAGCTTTTTGCTATCTGGGATGATCTCAATGAGGGCTACTATGCAAATGATAACGGAATGGCGCAATTTACAGACAAGGAGCAGGCCGAATCCTATTGCACCGCTTCGAAAAAAGAGACGGATGAACGAACCGCCGCCGATTGGCTTGCAGTGGAAAAGGCAAAGTTTTTGGCAGAAAATGAACCTGTTCCCGCTCTCCCAAAAGAGCGTGATTACCGTGTGGGCGATACAATCCGTCTGGACGGTAAGGATTTTACGGTCGAAACTGTCGGAACTCTGAACATCCAGCTTCGTGACCCGGATGAGGTCTATCCGGTTGCCCGCTCGGAAAGCAAGGAAAATCTGGAACGGCTGCTGCGCCAGCCGGGCAACATCCATCTGCACAACCTGACGGTCAATCTCACTCCTGCGCATGAGCCGGACGAGGACAAACCGCCACTTACGGACGAAGAATTGGACGAACTGCCCATCTCTAACGTAATGGACGGAAAGGTGCAGACCTTCCCGGATGCTGTTGCCTTGGATGAAGCCCTGAATGCTGAACCTGCGCCGGAGCCTGCCGGAAATTTCCACATCACGGACGACCATCTGGGCGAGGGCGGCGCAAAGCAGAAATATGCCCGAAATATCGAAGCCATCCGCACCCTGTTCAAGCTGGAACAGGAACACCGTGGTGCCACCGCCGAGGAACAGCAGGTGCTTTCCCAGTATGTGGGCTGGGGCGGTCTTGCAGATGCTTTTGACCCCAACAAGGACGGATGGGCAAAAGAGTACACCGAACTGAAAGGGCTGCTCTCCGAGGATGAGTATGCTGCTGCCCGTTCCAGCACCCTGAACGCCCACTACACCAGCCCCACCGTTATCCGTGGCATCTACGATGCCGTGGAGCGCATGGGTTTCCGGTCTGGCAACATCTTGGAGCCGTCCATGGGTGTGGGCAACTTCTTCGGAATGCTGCCGGACACCATGCAGGATAGCCGTCTGTACGGCGTGGAACTGGATTCCATCACCGGGCGCATCGCCAAAAAGCTGTACCCGCAGGCCGACATTACCGTGGCGGGCTTTGAGACCACTGATCGCCGTGATTTTTATGACCTCGCTGTCGGCAACGTGCCTTTCGGTCAGTACAAGGTCAACGATAAGGCGTATAACAAGCTGGGATTTTCTATCCACAACTACTTTTTCGCCAAGGCCATCGACCAAGTGCGTCCGGGCGGCATCGTGGCGTTTGTGACTTCTCGCTACACCATGGACAGCAAGGACAGCACCGCCCGCAAGCACATGGCAGAGCGTGCCGATTTGCTGGGTGCCATCCGTCTGCCGAATAATGCGTTTCGCGCCAATGCTGGCACGGATGTTGTCAGCGACATTATCTTTTTGCAAAAACGTGACCGCCCCATTGACCATGAGCCGGACTGGGTGCAGTTGGGCAAAACAGAAGATGGCTTTGCCATCAACCAGTATTTCGCAGACCACCCGGAGATGGTTCTGGGCGTACTCTCCACCGAAAGCACCCAGTATGGACGAGAGGAATTGACCGTTGCTCCCATCGAGGGTGCAAACCTTGCAGACCAACTTGCCGAGGCAGTACAGCATATTGAGGGTCAGTACACCGAAGTTGAGGTAGAAACACCAGATATTGCGGATGCCGAAAATGAGAAGCACATTCTCCCGGCTGACCCGGAGGTCAAAAACTTCTCCTATACCGTAGTGGACGGCGAAGTTTTCTACCGGGAAAATTCCGTGATGACACAGGTGAAACTGTCCGACACCGCCAAGGGGCGTGTCACCGGCATGGTAGAGCTGCGGCAGATCGTCAACGACCTGATTGACCAGCAGTTGAACGATTACCCGGACGAGGACATCAAGGCAACGCAGGAGCATTTGAACGCCGCCTACGATGCTTTTACCGCAAAATACGGTCTGCTGAACGACCGTAAAAACGGGCGGTTGTTTGAGCAGGATTCCTCGTATTATCTGCTGTGTTCGCTGGAAAATCTGGACGAGCAGGGGCAGCTCAAGAGCAAGGCGGCGATGTTCACCAAGCGCACCATTCGCCCGGAGCGCACTGTCACCAGCGTAGATACCCCCAGCGAAGCACTGGCGGTATCTATTGGTGAGCATGGCAAAGTGGATTTGCCCTATATGGCAGAACTGTTGGGCACTCCCGGTGAGTACGGGCGCATTACCACCGAACTTTCCGGTGTGATCTTCAAAAACCCTGCCGCCGACCCCACTGACCCGGAAGCCGACTGGCAGATGGCAGACGAGTACCTTTCCGGCGATGTCCGGGCAAAGCTGCGGATGGCGCAGTTTGCCGCCGAGACCAACCCGGAATTTGCGGTCAATGTGGATGCGCTGATTAAGGCACAGCCCAGAGAACTGGAAGCATCTGAAATTGATGTGCGCTTGGGTGCCACATGGCTTGCACCTGAGATCATTCAAAAATTTATGACTGAGACTTTCCAGATTCCCTACTATCTGCGCCATGCAGTCAAAGTGAGGTATTCTCCTTATACCGCAGAGTGGCGTGTGGAGGGCAAAACTGCCACCGGGCGGGGCGATATTATCTCCTCCGAGACCTACGGCACATCCCGTGCCAATTCCTACAAGATTCTGGAGGAGACCCTGAACCTGAAAGATGTCCGCATCTATGACACGATCGAGGATGCCGAGGGCAAGCCCAAACGGGTGCTGAACAAGCGGGAAACCATGCTGGCACAGCAAAAACAACAGGTCATCAAGGATGCTTTCGCCAACTGGGTCTGGCAGGACCCCCAGCGGCGAATTGCGCTGGTGAAACAGTATAACGAACTGTTCAACAGCACCAGACCCCGTGAGTATGACGGAAGTCACATCAAATTCGTGGGCATGAACCCGGGAATCACCCTCCGGGAACACCAGCGCAACGCCATTGCTCATGTGCTTTATGGCGGTAATACGTTGCTTGCACACGAAGTTGGTGCGGGCAAAACCTACGAAATGGCGGCATCCGCCATGGAAGCAAAACGGCTGGGACTGTGCCAGAAAAGCCTTTTCGTAGTGCCCAACCATTTGACGGAGCAGTGGGCAAGCGAGTTTCTGAACCTCTACCCCAATGCCAAGCTGCTGGTAGCACGGCGCAAGGACTTTGAGACTGCCAACCGCAAAAAATTCTGTGCCCGCATCGCCACCGGGGACTACGATGCCGTCATCATCGGGCATAGCCAGTTTGAGCGCATCCCGCTGTCCTTTGAGCGGCAGGAACGTATCATTCAGGAGCAAATTTATGAAACGCTTGCCGCCATCAATGAGCTGAAAGTCCACGCAGGTGAGAATTTCTCCATCAAGCAGATGGAAAAGACCCGGAAAACGCTGGAAACCAAGCTGGAAAAACTGCGCTCCGATGAGCGTAAAGACGATGTAATTACCTTTGAACAACTGGGCGTTGACAGGCTTTTTGTGGACGAGAGCCATTTTTACAAGAACCGTGCGAAACGTTGTGCATAAGACCTTGTTGACAGCAAGGGCGAAAAGCACCATGTGATTGCACTTAGCAATAAGAAAATATCACAGAGAACTTTAATCTCAAAATCAGGGGTGAAATTCCTCTGCCGTACAGAACCAATGTCGAGGAACAAAGTTCAAGAGAATAGGTCAAAATTCAAGACAGTACGAGAGCTAATACTCCACTGTGCGTTGCCACCTGTAAGTGTGCATTGTACAGAGCGTGGTGAAGGCGTAACCTGAAAACCTAAACCTCTGCAAAGAGGCATGGATAATAATGGTGCGGGCTTCCGAAACCTATGGCTATCCGTTAGTGAAAGCTATGCAGCATCGTAAGAGCGAACGACATCCGAAAGGGTGACCCTTGGAAAAAGTGTGTGTGGCTGGTTTTTCTGCACACGCCCTGTGGGATGAAATCCCCATCAGGAATCATGCAGCAACTGTGGTTCAAAGCATGGTTAGATTTTCCCGGTGTAAGGTAGCAGCCTAAGGGTTTCAGAACAGGGATAGAGATTAAGGAACGTTTGAGAGCCTGTTGTTGGAGCGTTACAGTGCAGTGAAAGCAACAGGAAGTCAGCCGTATCATAGTAGTCTGGGCTGGGTAATGCCAGTCAAACGGAATTGAAATATTCCATGGCGAAGGATACGAGTCAAATCGATTTGTAAATTTCACAAAACGAAAATCCTATAACTCCCTGAAAGATGGGTGACGAACTGCGAGGTGAAAACCTTGTGCATTTGAACGTCAGATTTTCAACGGAAACGGAACTTAAAAAGATTCAGGATTTTCTCTATGAGAAGTCCGGTCAAGGAGTATCGTTCACCGGTCTGGTGGAAGCGATGGTAAATGAAGTGACCATTGTAACCGCCGTCCACAATATCAAGTCCAACAAAGGCAGCAAAACTGCTGGCGTGGATAAGATAAAAATGGACAAATACCTTCAAATGCCCAAAGATGAGCTTATTTTATTGATTCAATCGAGTTTTCGTAACTACCGACCCAAGCCAGCCCGCCGTGAATATATCGAAAAGAGTAACGGAAAGAAAAGACCGCTGGGTATCCCCACTGTATTGGACAGGATCATACAGGAGTGCGTGCGTATCATTATCGAGCCGATCTGTGAAGCGAGATTTTATCCGCAAAGCTACGGCTTTCGCCCCTATCGGGCACAGAAACATGCAATCCGGGGTATCATCAATGTCATAAATGCTGGATGCAAATCGCCTGACCAACCCGTGTGGGCAATTGAGGGCGACATCAAGGGATGCTTCGACAATATCAATCACCGCCTGCTGCTCCAAAAGCTCTGGAAAATCGGTATCCATGACAAGCGTGTGCTGAAAATCATCAGTCAGATGCTAAAAGCTGGATATATGGAAAATGACCTATTTCATGCAACAGAGCTTGGTACACCGCAGGGTGGAATCCTTTCACCGCTTTTATCCAATGTCTATCTGAATGATTTTGATTGGTATGTTGGTCGTATGTATATGGAACCGCACAGACAGTGCAAGCACAAAGGCAACGATACGAGACGACTAAAATGGGCTGGCGTAACACCAAAGTACAATTATCGCTACGCCGATGATTGGGTGATTCTGACATCAACGGAGAAGGAAGCACTCCGTTTGAAACGTGTCTTGACAAAATATTTTCGGAACAGAATGAAACTTGAACTGTCGCAGGAAAAGACCTATGTAACAGACCTGCGGACAAACGGTATACACTTTCTTGGCTTTGTGGTAAAGGCCGAACGAAAACGGAAAACTCCTGACCCGGCAACATGGACAAACCATTTGGTTGGAAAGCCGCTGCCGGATATGGAGCGGCTAGGAAAGAAGATTAAGAAACTGCTCGAAGAAGTGCACCGCATAGAACTTTGTCAAAAAGTCAATGTGCAGGCTGCGCAAATTCAGTACGTTAACTCTGTCATTATGGGTATGGCACAGTACTTGCAGACATCTATCTGTGCTCATGCCTACCATGCGATAGACCGCAGAGTAAATAACGCTGCACTGGCTGTATGGAAAAAGCTGTACCCCAAACGGTACAACTCCATGCAGGTGCCGCTGAAGGTGCTCTGCAATCTTCCTGACCGACACAAAGGCTACGACAGCAAGACATTTGCTGTATGGGTCGAAGGAAATTGGTTTGGTATAACTTATGCGTTCATCACGCATAGTCACTATGAATCCAAGCCATTTGACCAGAAAATGACGCCGTATACGGTGGAAGGGCGCAGACGGTATGTGAGCTATCGTGCTAAGCACAAGCCACTGCCATGTGACCGTCCATCCGTTAACTCCCCGAACGATATTGCAATATCAGCATACGCAAAGGGAAGGATGAATTTCGAATATTATATGAACCGGGAATATGCTTACAGCAGGGACAAAGGAAAATGTAAATGCTGTGGAAATGCCTTCTCACCCATGCTTCAAAAGAATTGTCACCACGTTAAAAATAAGCTCCCACTTGACAGAATCAATAAAGTACCGAATCTGGTTTGGCTGTGTGAACCATGCCACCGCATGGTTCACAACAGTCCAATACCGCCTGAGCTTGATGCAAAGACGGTAGGCAAAATCATGAAATACCGCGAAAAACTTAAACTGTGAAATTTACAACCACTCTGTGTCCGTGAGAACACAGCAGTGTTGAAATCTGAAGGAAGAAAGTAAATCGATTTGATGGTACGCCGGGTGCGCTGAAAGGTGCACGCCCGGCGTGAGGTGGGGGAAAACTTGGAGATTACTTCAAAAAGTTACCTATCACAACAAAGCAGACTACTCGGCGGACTGCTTCGCAGCCGCAGAGATGCTGCACATTCTTTTTGACCACAAAAATGCGGAATGTCGCTGGATTATCCACCAGTGAAGCGCAAAAATCCAGCGATATGTTCGGCAAGTGTCGCTATCTGGATGAGATCACCGGCGGGCGGGGCGTGGTGTTCGCCACGGGCACGCCCGTGAGCAATTCCATGACCGAACTGTACACGGTCATGCGGTATTTGCAGTACAGCACCTTGCAGCAGAAAAAGCTGACCCACTTCGACTGCTGGGCATCCACCTTTGGTGAGACCACCACCGCCATCGAGCTTGCCCCGGAAGGTACAGGGTATCGGGCGAGGACGAGATTTGCCAAGTTCTTCAACCTCCCGGAACTGATGTCCATGTTCAAGGAGGTTGCGGACATTAAAACCAGCGACCAGCTCCACCTGCCTGTGCCAGAAGCGAAGTTTGAAACGGTGGTGGCAAAACCCTCAGAGATCCAAAAGGAAATGGTGCAGGAACTGAGCAAACGTGCCGCAGATATCCACTCCGGCATCGTGGATGCGTCCGTGGACAATATGCTCTGCGTCACCAACGACGGCAGAAAGATCGGCCTGGACGTTCGCTTGATGAACCCCATGCTACCGGACGACCCCAACAGCAAGCTGAACGTCTGTGTGCAGAACGTGTTGAAGATCTGGGAGGAGGGCAAAGGCCAGAAGCTGACCCAGCTTTTGTTCTGCGACCTCTCGACACCGAAAAACGACGGCAACTTTAACGTGTACGATGATATTCGCAAAAAGCTGGTCGCTGCCGGTGTGCCGGAAAACGAGATCGAGTTTATCCACAACGCCGACACCGAAGCCAAAAAGGCCGCATTATTCTCCAAAGTACGCTCTGGCGATGTGCGGGTTTTGCTCGGAAGCACAGCAAAAATGGGAGCCGGCACCAACGTCCAGTCCCGGCTTGTGGCGGTGCATCACTTGGATGTTGGCTGGAAGCCCAGCGACATGACCCAGCGCAACGGGCGAATCATCCGTCAGGGCAATATGAATAAGGAAGTCAAGGTGTTCAATTACGTCACGGAAGGGACATTTGACAGTTATTTGTTCCAAACTTTGGAAAATAAACAGCGATTTATCAGCCAAATCATGACTTCAAAATCCCCGGTGCGCTCCTGCGAAGATGTAGACGAACAGGCACTTTCCTATGCGGAGATCAAGGCACTTTGCGCCGGAAATCCGCTCATCAAAGAGAAGATGGACTTGGATGTGCAGGTGGCAAAGCTGAAAGTGCTGAAAGCCGACCACCAGAGCCAGAAATTCCGCCTGCAAGACAAGCTGCTGACCAAATTCCCGGCTGACATTCGGGAAACGAACGCCTATATTGCTGGGGTGAAAGCGGACGCACAGCTTGCCGCCGCCCATCCGCAGGTGCAAGAGGGTTTCTGCGGCATGACCATCAAGGGCGTGACCTACGATGAGAAAAAGACCGCTGGTGAGCGTCTGGTGCTTGCTTGTTCCGAACTGCCCAACGCCGAGGAAAAAGTCATCGGCAGCTACCGGGGCTTTGAGTTGTCTCTGCGGTTCGATACCTTCCGCAGCGAATATCAGGCGATTCTGAAGGGTCAGCGGAGGTACCCGGTAGCACTGGGCACCGACCCGCTGGGCAACATTATCCGTCTGGATAATTCGCTGAACAACTTCCCGGAGCGCATTAACTCTGCTGAGAATGAACTAGCCACTCTGCATCAGCAGCAGGCAGCGGCGCAAATCGAAGTGGAAAAGCCCTTCCCACAGGAGGAAGAACTGGCCGAAAAGTCCGCACGGCTTGCAGAACTGAACGCCCAGTTGGATGTGGACGAAAAGAGCCATGAGCCGGAACAGGACGAGGAAGAACAGGAGGATGCACCTCGCCGCCCCTCGGTGCTGGCAGCATTGGAGGAAAAGTCGGACAAACCGGAGCCGGTGAAGCCCTTCCGCAGTTATTACGACAAGGACGGTGATGCCCGGTGAGGGAAAAGCGGGACGAGATCATCATCCTGAGAACCACAAAGGCGGAGAAAAACCGCATTTATGAGAAAATGCTGGGCATGGGCATCCGCAGCCTGAGTGCCTATATCCGCAAGATGGCACTGGACGGCTATTGCCTGCACCTCGACTTGAAAGAACTGCAACGCATGGCATATCTCTTGCAGATGTGCAGCAACAATCTGAACCAGTACGCTAAAGCCGCCAATGAAAATGGTCGGGTCTATGCCGCCGACATGGAGGACCTGCGGCAGCGGCTGGATGAGCTGATCGAGATTGGTCGGCAGATTCTTTCCAAATTGGCAGAACTCTAAAATTTTTTCCCGCAGTTGGAGGGCTGCGGGGCTACATAAGGGTTGACATCCTTGCAAAGCAATCGTTGATGGCTTTATAATCGGGGTGAAAGAAGGGCAGGTGCTGGATATGAGGTTCGTTTTTAAGATGATCGTTTTCCCGTTTTGGCTGCTTACGGCTTTCCTTGCGCTGATGCTGAAATGGACGCTGAATCTGTCAGCGTTCGTGCTGGCTCTGCCCATGCTGTATATTTTCGGCTGTGGTCTTTATACACTGTACTGCCGGGAGTGGCTGCAGTTTTTGATTTTGCTGGTGGCAGAGTTTGGCTGCTTCCTGCTCATCACCGCCGGAACGGTCATTGTGGAAGCCGTAGAATGGCTCAGCGGTTGGATTGCAGAATTATAAAATTTTTATGCCGCCATTGTGCGGCATTTTCTTTTTGCCGGGAGGTGGTAGAACTGGCTGCAACACGCTTGATTGCGCTGCACAAAAACAAAGGCAAGTCGGTTGCGTCCTGCCTGAAAAGCCGAACAGATTACGCCCAGAACCCGGACAAGACGCAGCAGGGCGAACTGGTCAGCAGTTACGAATGCAGTCCCCTGACCGTGGATGAAGAATTTATGCTCTCCAAACGCCAATACAAACTTGCCACCGGGCGCAGACAGAAAAATGATGTGATTGCCTATCAGATTCGTCAATCGTTCAAGCCCGGAGAGATCACCGCCGAGGAAGCCAACAAGGTGGGCTACGAACTGGCAATGCGTTTCACCAAAGGCAAGTATGCGTTTATCGTTGCCACCCACACGGACCGGGAGCACATCCACAACCACATTATTTATAACTCCACTGCGCTGGACAGCACCCGGAAATTCCGGGATTTTTTATTGTCTGGGCTGGCCGTACAGCGGTTGAGCGATTTGATTTGTCTGGAACATCAGCTTTCCGTTATTGAAATCAAGCCGTATCGGGAGCGGCAAAAGCGCACACTTTATCCACTCAAAGAAAGCAATCGTGATAAGCTGTGCGCCGTAATCGACGGCATCCTGCTGAACGAGAAGCCTGCAAGTTTTGAAGTCTTTCTGCAAAAACTGGAGCGGCAGGGATATGAGGCGAAGCGTGGCAAGCACACGGCGGTGAAGGGCAAGGGACAGAAACGTTTTATCCGGTTCCGCACTCTGGGCACCGGCTATGGTGAGGACGAGATCAAGGCGGTGCTGGAGGGCAAGGCAAAACACCAGCCGTACCAGAAGCAGCCGCCGAAAGAACAGCCCTTCCAGTTGCTGGTGGATATTCAGGGAAAAATGGCAGAGGGCAAAAGTGTCGGCTACAAAAAGTGGGCAACGAAGTTCAACCTGAAAGAGATGTCCAAAACGCTGCTATTTTTACAGGAGCAGAAAATCGGCAGCGCCGAAGAACTGCGGGAACGTGCAGCGGCGGCAACAGAACGCTATCATGCTATGGGGGATTCCATCAAGGCAGCGGAAGCAAGGTTGACAGAAATTGCCGTGCTGAAAACCCACATCATCAACTACGCCAAGACCCGTCCGGTCTATGATGCCTACCGCAAGTCAGGGTACAGTAAAAAGTTTTTGGAAGCTCATCGGGAGGAAATCACCCTGCACAAGGCGGCGAAGGCTGCCTTTGACGAGGCAGGGCTACAAAAATTGCCGAAGGTCAAGGCGTTGGATGCGGAGTTCGCAGAACTGCTGACCAAGAAGAAAGCAGCCTACCCGGACTACCGCAAGGCACGGAACGAGATGCAGGAACTGATGAAAGCTCAGAAGAATGTAGAGATGTTTTTCGCAGAAGAAAAGGTCCCCAAGGATAAAGCGCAGACCCGATAAACAGAGAACACCGAGGATTCTTCCCGTTTTTGGGGAGTCCTCGGTGTTCTTTTTCGTTATAGAAGCATTTGGCGCAAATGCGCAGCCTGCATCCAGCGGATGCAGTACACAAAGGGTTTGGGACTATCCCAACAAGCATTTTGCAGAGCAAAAATGGCGTTTGTATATACGGACGCCCTGCTTGCAGGTACTGATTGGTAATGTTATGCTTTTGATTCTATCGTTAGATATTCAATCAATAACCGCATAAATCACCTCGCTGGTTGTACCAAGTGAGATAAACAAATTAATATGTTCCTCCTAAAAAGGATTCAATGATTTTTCCATCACAGATATGTATTTGCCTACTTGCGTACGCTGCCACATCTGGAGAGTGTGTTACCATAACAATCGTCATGCCACTGCGATTGAAACTGGAAAACAGTTCCATAATGGCGAGGCTGTTAGCTTTGTCTAAGTTGCCGGTAGGTTCATCGGCCAGTAACACACGCGGCGAACGAGCTAGCGCTCTTGCAATGGCAACGCGCTGTTGTTCGCCGCCAGAAAGATTTACTGGTCGCTTGTTGGCTTTTTCGGCCATGCCAACGCGTGCGAGCAGTTCATGTGCAACCGCATCTCTTTCCCGTTTGGACACACCCGCATAACCAAGCGGCATACAGACGTTTTCAAGCGCGCTAATTTCATTGACCAAGTTGAATGCTTGGAATACATAACCAATTTTTTCGTTACGTAATGCCGCGCCGGCTTTACTTTTCAGTCGTGTAATGTCCTCGCCGTCAAAGAAATAACTGCCGCTTGTCAGTTCATCCATACAGCCTAAAATGTTTAGCAGAGTCGATTTGCCGCAGCCTGAACGGCCTGTAATAGCAACAAAGTCGTGAGGATAGATTTCAAGGTTTACCGCCTCGATCCCTACAGTTTTCACACCACCCTGCCGATAAATTTTACTTGCATCTTGCAGCTTTAGAATCGGTTTCATTTTTGCTCCTTTTAGCGCTATAAAATCTTCGTTGGGTAGCGACTACGCGTGCCGAGGACCGTACATACACAACATATAAGCGTGATTCCAAATGCCATGCCTATTGCAAGTATCGCGCATGTCCAGGAAAACCGCACTGTGAATGTCACAGTGGAAAGCTGCGGTGCAATAAATATTGTTAACAGCAAACTTATTACGCCTCCCAAAAGTGAAAAAAGCAACACTTCGCAAAACAGTTCAAAAATAAGCGTACCGTGTGTTGCCCCCAAAGTCAACGCAATAACGAATTCTCGTCTGCGCTGTTCTACATAGATAAGTAAAACTCCGATGATGCCCACCGTTGTAATGACAAGCGAACATTTTGCCACCCATACAAACAGCTCCATCCATTGAGTTAAATCGCGGATGGATTTTTTGAGTTCCGCGCGTTGGTCAGACACCGTATAACTGTAGGACGGATGACGGCTTTGTAGCCAATCGGCAATTCTCTGTACATCGTCAATACCCTGTCCGCTTTGTAAAAATACGCTCAAATAGGCCATGGGGGCGTCAGCATTGGCAGTCAACATATTTAGCTGCGAAAACGGCAAAACTATAAGCTGTGCGGTATCCACATTTTCACTTTCCATAGCGCTCAATAGTAAGAGATCAGAATTGTCAGGTAAGGTTGCTGTGTGCAGTAGCTGTCCGTTTATCGTTGCGCCTTGTTCATCAAGCAAAAACCAATCACGACAAAAGAACAATCTGTTGGGCAAGTCCTTTTCTATTTGCGCACCGAAATAAACCGTATCCGGTTCTGGCTGTACGCCGAAGAAGAATTCAAAAGTGTTCTCATCCATAGAAGAAAATATGACATCTTGCACCTTATCCTCTTGTAGCTCAAATGTATAGATTGTTCGTTCAAGCAACAGATATGAAAAGCTATACTCCGAGCCATATATTTCGCATAACTGAGTATAATCTTCAGGCGTTACGGCAGCATTGAGACCATCGCCGCCATAATACTGAATGGATATACTGCTTTTTCTGCTCTGCATTTCGTAGGCTTCCAAACGGTATGTGGCGGCTCTGCCGGACAAATATCCACAAAGTACAACTGTCGTGCCAAGCACAAACTCTATAAGCAGAAAAAGATAGGTTTTACGGTTCAGCCACAGCTTTTGCACCGCACGGTAGAGCGGATATAACATCATGACACCCTCTCCATCAATTCTACAAGCTTTCTTCTTTTCAAATTTCGCATGGTGGCCCACGTGACAAGCAATACCATTCCTGCTCCGAAGACAAACGCTCCGATGTATACGCCAGCAGTAAGGGCAAGAGCAAAGGTTTGGGGAGCCGTTGGCCGCAAAAGTTGCACAAGCGCCAAATCAAGAATAAACGCAGCAGCGAAACACAACAGGTTTTCTACCAATGCGGAGAAAAGTTCCGTGCTGTAAGAAGAGCCCAGCGCCATATGTATGCCAATGAGCCGCTTATTGTGTAGGATTTTTCCGGTAAGCACGAGCCCAATGTTAAGACCTGCAAACAGCAGGCTGACAGCCCCCGCACTGAATATGAGAACTGACTGTTGGATGCACTGACTGAGAAGCTTTTGAAAGTCCTGCTCACCATTGCGAACGCTACGAACTTTCAGTCCAATGGTTTCGAGCGCAGTGCACAAACGCTCTAAATCACTTTGTTGCGTATTGCGAAAATAGATTCGACTGTACTGTAAAGCGCCTTTACTGGTCTGCGGCGCAAGCGGAAGGAAAATTTTGCCGTTGTTGCGCACAGAAGAATAAACACCCGCCAGCTTGTATGCTTGACCGTCAACCGTGACAGTATCGCCTATAGACAACTCACCATATTGCTCCAAATCCGTTTTTTCTATAATGCATGTATTTTGATTTTTAGAAAATACGGATTCTCCTGCTACAGGTACAAACATTTCAAAGTCTGTGATGTTTTCAGTTGTATAATAGACCACCTCACTGTGACGCTCATCGTTCCAGTCTACAGTACTATTGCAATACGCAATGAGGGCAAAATCTGCCGACTTTATTCCTACGTTTTGTATAGTTCTTTGAACATCCTGAAATGCGACATCTTCGCCATATAAAGTAAGCACGGTTGTATCTGCTCCCCCCTGAATACGCATAGTCTTGATGTTCTGTACGAATACATTAATGTTGCCAAGACAAAAAATAGGGAACAGTAGCCCTAATGCCATAGAAACAATCAAAATCACATTGATTTTAAATTCATGACAAAATTGCACGGTTGAAAGCCAAATGTAATAAGAAAAACTATTCGTTTTCATCAAGATACCTCAGAGGGAGAATTTGAGCGTTTTATATGATAGAAAGTGCCTTGTGTAGCATCAGATACCCAAAATCCATCTTCAGTACGTACAAGATAAGATTCCGGAGATAATTCTTCAAATTCTATTAAGGTTTCAACATATGTGCCGTCCAACTTATAATGATCTAACCGCGCCCAAGCGCATGTGAGCACATAAATATCCTTACCGTCAATGCAAAAATCTGTTGGACAATATTTATAAGGAAAAGCAAACACTTTCTTCAATTTTCCATGTGCCGTTATTTCATAGAGATAACTTTCTCCACCACTGGCATGAAATGAGTGAGAATCTTTCCAATGTACAAAAGTATTAACACCGTAGACGGTTTTATCTGTACATGTTATAAATCCATAAAAGGGTTCTGAAGACCTTTGTTTTTTCCCGTTTGAACCAATTAGAGAAACACAAGATTTCTCCTCATTTGCACAATTATTAGTAAGAAAAAGTGTTTCATCATCAGAAATTGCTGTCTCTTATACACATCTGACGCTGCCGACGAATAGCCTTGTGTAGATC
>ERZ1027239.451-NODE-451-length-15336-cov-6.274393_pt1 | contig 15336 bp, 14 predicted proteins | sample MGYA00519476_ERZ1027239 | MGnify/ENA primary metagenome ERZ1027239 (study PRJEB26926, sample SAMN06164636) | human gut metagenome | biome: ENVO:00009003; feature: ENVO:2100002; material: ENVO:00002003 | host: Homo sapiens | place: USA | collected 2012 ... | reverse complement strand
ATCATGCCTAGTCTCGTGGGCTCGGAGATGTGTATAAGAGACAGCATCAAGACCGATGCGCAGACCGGTGCGCCGATCCCCGGCACGGTGCTGTCCATTAAGTCCGTTACCGGAAGTTATTCCACCTCCGTTACGACTGGGACGGATGGTTCCGCAACGCTTTCGGCCATTCCTGCCGGTGTCTATGTCGTGCGCGAGGAATCCGTACCAGAGCCGTACATCGTGAGCAATACGGAGCAGACCGTGGCACTGCGCCCCGGCAAGACCTCCGAAGTCATCTTCGTTGACTATGAAAAGCCGGGACTCGAAATTTTGAAGAAAAATATTGCCACCGGAGAGCCTATCGAAGGCGTCACTTATCTCATTGAACAGATCGACGGCAGCTACTCCACCAGCGCCACCACAGACAGCGCAGGGCGCATCTTCCTCGATTCCATTCCCGCGGGCAGCTATCGCGTCACGGAGAAAAATGTGCCTTCCAATGTCATTCTCTCTGAGATCCCCCAGGAGGTCTATCTGGAAGCGGGCTGCACCAGAACGGTGACCTTCTTCAACGCGGTCAAGCCCTCCCTGACGATTCTGAAGCGCAACAGCATCACCGGAGATTATCTTGCCAACGCCAAGTTCCATATCTATTACGGTTCGGACAATACCACCACCGGCGAGATCAACGACCTCGGCGTGTTCACAACGGACGAGAGCGGAAAAATCACCCTCATCGATGTAAACCGTGGCTGGTACAAGCTGGTGGAGGAGTCCGCTCCCAAGGGCTTCGGCATTCAGGGCAGCGGGGTCACCGAGTTCTATCTGGAAGCCAATACCTCTAAGACCGTGACCGTGGACAACGTTCCTCACAGTGCCCTCGTCGTGTACAAATATGACGCCAAAACCGGAAAAGGGCTGGAGGGCTGCCGCTTTGAACTGCGTTATCTTAGCGGCAATACCAGCGGCACTGGCGGCACAGTCATCGGGACTTATGTGACCGGCCCCAACGGAGCGTTCACCGTAACAAACCTCAAACGCGGCACTTACATCTGCCAGGAGATTGAGAGCGATGGAGGTCACATCATCGACCGCGAACCCCAGACGGTGTGGATTTCCGGCGAGGATCAGGATGTGGTGACGCTCCGCTTCGGCAATGCCCCGCTGGGAAGTTTGCTCATTACAAAGCTGAGCGATGACAGCAAGCACGAACCGCTCTCCGGCGTAGAGTTCCTGCTGACCGACAGCAGCGGCCATTATCTCGGCAACGACAACGGCCGCTTCACCACCAATGCCGCAGGCGAAATTCTGGTGGATGGTCTGGAACCCGGCATGACGGTCATTGCCCGTGAAGTCAGAGCAAAAACGGGCTACCTGTTGGATGACAGCCCCCAGCACGCGCTCATCAAGAGCGGCGAAACGGCGCATTTGCAGTTTCTGAACCAGCCTGCCGGTAATCTCATCATCCGCAAGGTCAGCTCCGGCCCCAACGGGGAGCCGCTGGAGGGCGTCGAGTTTAAGATCACCTACGCGGATGGCAGCTTTGTTCCCGACGCCAACGGCGAACTGTCCAGCAACGGCATTTATTACACCAATAAATCTGGTGAGATCCGCATCTCCGGCGTCGTCGGCACCGTGGTAGCAACGGAAACCAAGACGATTCCGGGCTTCACCATTGATGAAGCGACCCGCACACAGACCGTGGTAGTCAATCCCAACGATACGCAGACGCTGACCTTTTACAACAAACCCACTACAACATTGATTCTCCAGAAATACATTTCCGGCACGAAAAATGAGCCGCTGGCCGGGGTACAGTTCCTTGTGACAGACTCCTCCGGTGCGGTAGTTGGCCCCAACAACGGCTACTATACCACCGACGCTGCAGGCCAGATCGTCATTGAGGGTCTGACCGACGGCATGACTGTCACCGCAAAAGAGGTCAAATCTGTGGACGGTTTCGTGCTGGACGGGACGCCGCAAAGCATCAAGATTGACCAGAGCCAGTCTCCCCAGCGCATGACCTTCTGGAATGAGCGACAGGGCGCGCTCATCATCAACAAGCTGTCCTCTCTGGACCGCAAGATGCCGCTGGAGGGCGTTACCTTCAAAATCACTACGGCTACCGGCGAGTTTGTCCCCGACGAAAACGGAAAAATCAGCTCCAACGGTCTGTACGATACCGACGAAAACGGGCAGATCATTCTCAAGGGCGTCACCGGCACACTGGTGGTAACAGAGGAAAAATCCATCTCCGGTTACACCATCGACGAGAATACGCGTACGCAGACCGTGGTGGTCAACCCCAATGACACGCAGTCCCTCTATTTTTATAATGCTCCCATCGGCGGGCTGGAGCTGGTGAAAGTGAATGCGGCGGACAAGACCCAGCGCATCCCCAACACCACCTTCGAGATCCGCCGTGTCAGCGATGGCGGTCTGGTGGACACCGTCACCACTGGAACGGACGGCCGCGTGTATGTGTCGCTGGAAAGCGGCAGCTACTATGCCGTGGAAACCGAGGCAGGCAAGGGCTTCCAGCTGGACAATACCCCCATCTATTTCGCCGTGGAGGATGGTAGAACCACGACCAAAACGGTGACCAACAAAGCCATCTCCGGTATCCTGATCCACAAGGTCGATTCGGCCACCGGCGAGGGCATCTACGGCGTTTCCTTCATTCTCTATGACAGCGGCAATAATCCCATTGCGCAGGAAACCAGCGATGACCGAGGGTATGTCCGTTTTGAAAATCTGACAGCTGGCCGCTACTATCTGCGTGAATTGGAAAATGAGGGATATATTCCCGACACGCAGAAAAAGACCGTGTATGTAAAGTCCGGCGAAACCACAGAAATCGAGTGGAAGAATACGCCCATCACCGGTCAGATTCAGATCGTCAAGACCTCGGAAGATTACAACTCGATGAATGGCTGGCCCGCCGGAACGCCGATTCCCAACACCGTCTTTGAAGTTTACAACGCCCGCACCAACCGTCTGGTGGATACCATCAAGACGGATAAGAACGGCTTGGCGGTCAGTAAGCCCCTGCCTTTGGCGCGGTACAAAATCGTAGAATCCAAGGCGGCGGAGTTTTATGGGCTGGATAAGACGCCCATCGAGGTAGAGATCGAACACGCCGGTCAGATCGTTAAGGCGAGCATGACCAATAAGAGCCTGTACACGAATGTGTCGATCAAGAAAACCGGCTACGTGGAGGTCATGCCGGGGCAGCTTGTCCGCTACAACTTCACCGGTATTGCCAACAATTCCACCACGGCGCTGGAATCCTTCTACTGGCGCGATACTCTGCCCGTCAAGGCGGTGCGCCTTGAAAAGATTTACACCGGCACATGGAATACCCCTGGAAATTATAAGATCGTGTACAAAACCAATCTCAGCGGGGATGTCTGGCGCACGCTGGCGGATAATCTGAGCACATCCAAAAACTATGTCTTGGATGCCTCTCCTGCGGCGCTGGGACTTGCTTCCAATGAGTATGTGACGGAGTTCATGGCGGCGTTCGGCATCGTACCTTCAAACTTCCGTCAGGTGGAGGCGCCCCGCGTAGACTGCAAGGTGCTTTCAAAGCTCACCGGCGGTACGCAGTTCGTCAACACGTCAGATGCAGGCGGCGTCTACAATGGGCAGTGGATCATGGCGACCTCCCGCTGGGTCACCCGTGTCTATGCCCCCAGCAAGCCCCTGCCTCGCACCGGTTATTAAGGACTAACAGCGGATGCCGCTCCGCAAGGGGCGGCATCCCCATTTTAAGGAGGTTGAGATTTCTTGAAATACAGAAAAATGATTATTCTGACATTGACGCTTCTGCTTCTGACCACCCTCTGCTGCACCTCGGCACTCGCTGCGGGCGGGGATGTTGCGGGAGCGGTGGAGCAGACGTGGACGGAGGCGGCCAAGCAGATCAAGAGCGTGGTGGAGAAGGTGGTGTTCCCTGCATTGGATATGATCCTCGCCATCGCATTCTTTGTGAAACTTGGCGGCGCGTACTTTGATTATCGCCAGAGAGGACAGTTTGAATGGACCGGTCCCGCCATTCTCTTTGCCTGCCTGATTTTCAGCCTGGTTGCGCCGAAATACATCTGGAATATCATCGGGATCTGAGCCAAGAAGAGAGAACAATTAATAGCCGGATCAGGACCCTCCTGCCGGATATAACCGATGAGGCAATGGTTCCATGGATAGTGTATGTGGATGAAGTAGGCAGACATGGTTGCTTCACAAAGATACCCTTGCGTTAAAAGCACAATTCTGCTATAAATACCATTTGAGAGATAGGTACCAGAGAATCTTAATGCGAATGGAGGAATTGTTCTGTGTCTACCAAGAATACTATGAAGCATAATGCCGTCATTACAACGATGCTGTTGCTTGTATTATTTACGTTTTCCGCTTGTGCATCTGTAACTCCTGATGACCAAACATCAAAGGATTCCAATATTACGGAGAATGGTGCATCAACGGGCTGTTCAGACTATGATAATACAAGTACGCCTGAGTTTTTCAATGACCTCGGGAAAACGCTTGATGAATTGAAAAACGAGCATCCGGAAGGCAACGTGATTGTAAGGCCGGATGGATTTCCAGACAGTGCTGCTATATGCTTTGGAGCCTCAGAGTCGGAATATCTTTACTGCTTTTTCGGCGCACAGAGTGGCGATGCTGAAAAGGCTATGAACGAATATGAAGACCAGCTGGAATGTTCCGGTTTTGTCACCACCGCATGCATACTCTTTCCGGACATGGAAGATGAAATGTCCTTTGAAGATTTCTTCTCCTTGATTGGCGTTGACGATTATGAGTATTTAGGAGAAGATACGACTGCAGCAGGTTGGTTAAGATTCATGTATAACGGTATGGAGGTCATGGTGAATACAAACGAGGCTGCTTCTGGTGGTGGATGGAATTTCACAGGAGCGGAAATTGTGAAGCATAATGCTTCCGTGTCAATCGTGGACACGGAAATATTCAATACCAATCAGGACTTAGCGGATGCGGTCATGTTCGATTGATCTACATTATAATGGTCTAAAGCAAAATATTCTATAAGGAAAGCCGTCGCCCCGCTTGGGCGGCGGCTTTCTGCATTTCCGGAGGTGAGTGAAGATATTTATTGGGGACTTTGTTGCCGCGACAGTCCTGGATTAGGAAGTAGGCAGATGGTGTCACCCCGTATTTAGCAAGGAGCCTCATAAAAAGCTTGCATAAAAAGCGTTATCTTGATATAATACTATCAAGATATTGATAAGGAGGGCTTTCTATGCAAATCAGACCATCCTCTGCTCTGCGGAATGAGTACACGCAGATCTCCGAGCTGGCAAAGGCATCCGGTGAACCGATCTTCATCACGAACAAGGGTGAAGATGACGGTGTTTATATGAGCATGGCAGCATACGAGGAGCGGGAAAAAATGTTCCGACACCGCGACAAAATTTATGCTGCGGAACTCAGCAGATTGAGCGGAGAGCCTGTCTGCACGCCGGAGGAGCTTGACGAAAGAATGGAGGAGCTGTTCCGTGCCTACGAAAAGTAAACTGGTCTATCTTCCACCTGCTCAACACGACTTCGAGGAGATCGTAAAGTATCACATTACGGAGGCAGGAACTCCCTACGCGCGAAAAATCTACAGTACGATGAAAACGACCATAAACCGTCTGCGGGATTTCCCGCTGATGGGCCAGACACATCCGGACCCGATCCTCGCCGCAAACGGATACCGAAAACTTGTGCTGACGAAGACTTATGTTGCCATCTACAAATTGATTGGGGACACCGTCTACGTTTATGCGATCGTCAATGGCACAACAGATTATCCGCGGCTGCTCAAGTAAGCGCTGCAGTCAGATGCAAAACAAAATACTCTATATGAAAGGCCGTCGCCCATCTGGGCGGCGGCTTTCTGCATTTTCGGAGGTGAATGAACAATATTTATTTGGGACTTTGTTGCCGCGACAGTTCTGGATCAGCTTGTAGATTGGTTCTACGGGCAGATCGTGGGCTTTCTCGGCAATTTCTTTGCCCTCATGGGCAATATGGGCGTGGAACTTTTTGAACTGGAATGGGTCAGCGCCATTATTCTCTTTTTCTCCCGCCTTGCTTGGGCGCTGTTCGCCGTCAGCGTGGTAGTCTGCACCTTTGAGTGCGGCATTGAATACTCCACCGGCAGAGGCAATCTCCAGCAGTGCGGCATGAATATCATCAAGGGCTTTCTGGCGGTGAGTCTCTTCACCGTTGTCCCCGTCCGCCTCTATGCCTTATCGGTGTCGCTGCAGGGGACCTTTTCCGCAGGGCTTACCGGCTACGGTCGGAGCATCGGTGAGGTGGGACAGGACATCATCACCGAACTCAGTGAGATACAGACACTTGCCGATGTAGTGAACAGTTCCCACTTTGGTCTCGGCATCATCACCAGCCCCATCATGCTTCTCTTTTGCGTGATCCTTATGGGCTATGCGGTGCTGAAGGTGTTTTTCGCCAATCTGAAACGCGGGGGCATTTTGCTGATTCAAATTGCGGTCGGCTCCCTCTATATGTTCAGCGTCCCACGTGGTTATCTGGATGGATTCATGGGCTGGATGCGGCAGGTCATCGGCTTGTGCCTGACTGCCTTCCTCCAGTCCACCATCCTCATTGCGGGACTTATGGTGTTTAAAGACCACGCGCTGATGGGCGTTGGGCTCATGCTCTCCGCAGGCGAAGTTCCCCGCATCGCCGGCAGCTTCGGCTTGGATACTACAACGAGAGCCAATATTACGAGCGCCGTCTACACGGCACAGTCCGCAATCAATGTGACGAGAACCATCGCCGCGGCAATCAAATGAAAAAGGGTGATGATATGACACAGTCAACAAGAAAACTTACGATGGGGAGCCTGTTCGATGGCATCTCCGGTTTCCCTCTGGCTTCGGTGCGGTGCGGCATCGAGCCGATCTGGGCCAGTGAGATCGAACCGTTCCCCATACTGGTATCAAAAATACGTTTCCCACGCATGGAGCAAATGGGAGACATCACAAAACTGAACGGTGCGTATCTGCCGCCTGTGAACATCATCTGCGGGGGCAGCCCGTGCCAGGACTCAGCGTGGCCGGAATGCGCGCCGGATTGAACGGTGCGCGTTCCGGCCTCTTTATGGAGCAAATACGAATCATTCAGGAGATGCGAGATGCAGACAGAAAATCTGGAAGGACAGGAATCCATATTCGGCCGAGATTCGGGATCTGGGAAAATGTCGTCGGCGCTCTCTCAAGTGGGCGGGACGCTGAAACGGGTCAAAAAAAGCCTGGGGCGGATTTTCAAAAAGTCCTCGAAGCGTTCCTCCAAGTTGAAGAACCATACCTTCATGCTGTTAGACCTGAGACCGGGCGCTGGGAATATGCTGGGGGCATATTGGGAGTACGATCCTCCGTGGCTTGGATCGTTTGGGACGCTCAACACTTCGGAGTGCCCCAAAGACGCCGTCGAGTGTTCCTTGTGGCAGATTTTGCAGGCTACAGCGCCATCCCGATACTCGCTATCCCAGACAGCGTGCCTGGGTATTCTGCGGCGCGCAGAGTGCCGCGGCAAATCGCTGCCGCCCTTATTGGAAGCAGCTTTGCGTATGCAGGCAGGACTTGATCCGCCCGCGCCCATATCCGGTGAAGCGATAGCTTATCATATCAACCAACGCAGCGAAGGCATTGACCTGGACGGTGTGTCCGGTGCATTGATGGCAACGCAGAACCTCCAAATGCAGACCTTTATCACAAATCCAAGCAGCCAGAATGGTCTGCAAACGCAGATCGCATTCGCTGCCAACCAGCGGGACGAGGTGCGTGACCTGCACGATGTAGCAGGTGCGCTGCAGGCTCAGCCTGGGTTAAAACAACAAACCTTTGTCGCTGGATTCTCTGCCGGGGCAGGTGCAAGCGCCGGAACCATCGGATATCAGGAAGGCGTATCGCCTACCCTGAAAGGCAGCCCCAGCGGAAACTGTATGCCCAGCATCCTCTGTATCAACGATCAGGGCAGGCAGATCATGGAGTGCAGTGAGAACGTCACCGGAACCCTGCGGGCACAGGAGCATGGACACCAGCCTCTGGTGTTGCGTCCGGGAAAGCCTTTACTGTATGAAAACTATGGAATAGACAGCCGCTATACAGGCCCCCATAAGGTAGCACCAACGCTTTCAGCCAGAATGGGTACGGGCGGTTTGAACACCTCACTTGTTCAACAGGTGCCGGAGGAGGTCATCTGCATTGCAGGCAACGCCATTGACCGCCAGCCGCAAAACGGCGGCAACGGCTTTGGATGGCAGCGGGATATTTCCTATACCCTGACCGCCACGGATCGCCACAGCGTCTATGCCCGCCAGAGGGTAGATCAGTTCAGGGATGATGAGATCGCCTCCACGGAGAGCGTGCGGCAGCACAAGGACGCTACAGACCTTGTCTGCCAGCCGCCCTCTTCCTGGGATGCGGACTGCCGGAATCTCATTCGCCGCTTAACGCCTTTGGAGTGTGAACGGCTCCAGGGGTACCCGGACGGTTGGACCGATGTCCCCAGCGCTTCGGACTCCGCACGCTACAAAGCCCTCGGCAACAGCGTGGCCATCCCCTGTGTGGAATACCTCATGCAGCGGGTGGCTATGGTCATTACGCTTGGTTTGGAGTGGGAGTTTTAGTTGGTCTTGGTAATAGCTTTTGCACTTGCTTTCGGGTATCTTGACGTTACCAAAAAAGACTGGAGGAACTGCCATGGCAGAAAAAACGCGCAACCTCTGCGCGCAGATCCCCGTGGAGCTGCATGACAAGGTGCGGCAGCGACAGGCGGAATCCGGCGAGACACTGAGCCGGTACATAACTGCGCTCATTACCAAATTTTATGAAATGGAGGAACGGCAGACGATGGAGAAGGAAGTAACAAGGCCTGTCTGTGTGCAGGTGCCGGTAGAATTGTTCGAACAGTTCAAGGCGTATCTGAAACAGCACGGCATGACGCAGAAGGACTTTGTCATCCGCTGCATCCGGCAGGCGCTGGCGGAGGACGCCGGCGCTGGTGAAGAATAAGAAATACATCGCGCGAACCGCTGCTGAGATTCTCGGCAGCGGTTTTGCTTTGGAGGAACAAAATGTTTATTTACCCCGAAAACCTGAAAGCCAAGCCCATGCTGTGGCTCTGGCTGCTGCGGGACATCGGCGTCATCGGCATCGGCGCTTTGCTCTCTGTGCTGGCGTTGACCCAGGGCCTTGGCATGGGACTGCTGGTGGTCACGGTGCTGTACGCCTTCCTCACCATTTAGGTGGATGGCAGCAGTATCTTAGACTTCCTGCGCCATGCCGCCCGCTTTCTCTTTCTATGCCAACAATATTATGAATGGAGGCTGGACCCATGAATCGGAAACAGAAAAAGGAACTGCGCCAGCGGCAATCGACCCGGCAGCTCATGGGCATCGTCCGTGTGACGCCCCACGGCATCGTGACAGATTTCGGAGAGCGGGTCTTCTTCCTGATCCAGCCGGACAACCTCTCCGTCCTGTCCCCGGAGGTCATCCGGGGCCGCGTCCGCTCCCTGACCATGCTTCTCAGCACACAGCCATCGCTGGAGATTTTGGCATTGGATTCCCGCGAATCTTTCCAGCGGAACAAGGAGTATTACCTGCGGCGCTTGGAGGAGGAAACGGAGCCTGCCGTGCGGGAGCTGCTGGAGCGGGACATGGCCCATCTGGATGCCATTCAATTCTCATCCGCCTCCTCCCGCAAATTTGTGCTGGTGCTCCCACTGGATGAAAAAGCCGGTGCGGATGAAGGTGCGCTGCGGCAGTTGGAGAAATCCATCTGCGACCACGGGCTCCGCGTGCGTCTGGCGGAGGAGCAGGATGTGAAGCGCCTGCTGGCGATCTACTACCGGCAGGATCTCACCACGGAGGTCTTCCGTGATTTCGATGGAGAGGAGTATGTACATGGCTAAAAAGAAACAGAAGAAGAAAAAGAAGATGCCGGAACAGGTTCAGCGCCCGAAAGACTTTCTGGACATGATCGCGCCCGCGGCGGTGAAGTTCAACACAGATCACTTCATTCTCGGCAGCCGGTATCACACGGCGATGGCGCTGAAAAGCTACCCGCCCATGACGGATGAGCTGGCGCTGCTGCGGGGCCTTGGCGATATGGGCGGCGTCAACCTGCGCCTGACGGCGCGGCAGGTCACGCCCGCCGAAGAGGACGCCATCCTCCATGCCGCCACCAACAAAAGCCGCATGGAGCGGAGCAACACCAATGACTACAAGCAGAGCGTCACGGCGGAGGCCAACCTACGGGATATGGCGGAGCTGCTGGCAAAGCAGCGTCAGGAAAAGGAGCCGCTCATCCACTGCGGCGTGTATCTGGACATCGCCGCCACGGATACGGAAAGGCTGCGCACGGCGCGGGACACCGTATCCGCCCAACTGGTGCGCTCCCGCATGGGCGCCGATCCGCTGCTCCTGCGCCAGCGGGAGGGCTTTCTTTCCGCCAACCCCGCAGGTGGCAGCCAGCTTGCCAATTTTGCGGAGCGTGTCCTGCCTGCCAGGAGCGTTGCCAATCTGTACCCCATGAACTATTCCGGCAAAACCGATCCCAAGGGCTTCTTCATTGGCCGGGACCGCTTCGGCTCCAACATCATTGTGGACTTCGACCGCCGGGCTTCTGACAAGACCAACGCCAGCGCCCTCATCCTCGGCAACACCGGACAGGGCAAAAGTTATCTTCTGAAGCTCCTGCTCTGCAATGTGCGGGAGGCGGGCAAAAGCGTGATCTCTCTGGACTCCGAGCATGAGATGGAGGACGAGTGCCGCGCCCTGGGCGGCTGCTTTTTGGACTACTTAAGTGGGCAGTACCGCATCAACCTGCTGGAGCCCCGCTGCTGGGACGATGGCAGCGGGCCGGAAGACCCGGACGCGCCGGACGCTTTCCGGGGGACGCTGCTCTCCCAGCACATCTCCTTCCTGCGGGATGTGTTCCGCGTCTACAAGGGCTTTGACACGCCCCATATCGACACGCTGGAACTGATGGTGGAGAGCCTGTATAAAAAGTGGAACATCACCGACCGCACGGACTTTGCCGGAATGCAGCCGACCGATTACCCCATCCTCTCTGACCTCTACAACGCCATTCAGGAAAGCTATGACCATTACGAGGCCGCAGACAGCCTCTACCCGCGAGAGATGCTGCGGGATCTGCTGCTGGGGCTGCACTCCATGTGCCGCGGCGCGGACGCCCGCTTTTTCAACGGGCATACCAATATTGACCGCTCCAAATTTCTTGTTTTCTGCGTCAAGGGGCTGGATAACATGGCGGAGAATCTGCGGAACACGCTGCTGTTCAGCCTGCTGTCCTATATGTCGGATCAGCTTCTGACGCTGGGCAATTCCGTGGCAGCCATTGACGAGCTGTACCTGTGGCTGTCCGATCCCACCGTCATCACCTACATCCGCAACGCCCTCAAGCGAGTACGAAAAAAGGAATCCGCCCTGTTCCTTGCCAGCCAGAACTTAGAGGACTTCACCCAGCCGGGGATACGGGAGCTGACGCGCCCCCTCTTTTCCATCCCCGTCCATCAGTTCATCTTTAACGGCGGCAATGTGGATAAGAAATTCTTCATGGATAACCTCCAGTTAGAGGAGTCCGAATATGCCCTGATTCGGGACCCGCAGCGCGGCTCCTGCCTCTACAAGTGCGGCAACGAACGCTATCTCTTACAGGTGCAGGCCCCAGAGTACAAGCAGGCACTTTTCGGAACGGCAGGTGGACGGTAATGGCAGTACCCGTCGCAGCACTGGCGAAGATCGCCGCTGCCGCTCTCTCGGATGAGGACACCCGGCGAAAGCTGGGCTGGATCGTGGCGGCGATCTGTTCACCGTTGATCCTGACGCTGGCGCTGATCTGCTCTCTGCTCTCCGGCAGCGCGGAGCATAACAATTCCGCTGTTCTGCTCTGCTTCAACGGCGGCAACATTCCGGGCAAAACGCCTGCGGAATATGTTGCTTACATTGAAGATATGCGCCGCAGCTTTACACTGCTGGACAGCGCCATGGATGCCGTCAATGACATGACGGAAGGCGGAGACAGCCTTGACGATATCCGCGTCAAGGCTATTTTCTATGCTCTGTACTTTGGCGAGGATACCCCCAGCCGCAGAGCGCACCGGCAGTTTGTGGACTGCTTTGTGACCTACGAGGAACGCACCCGCACCGTCACCGGTGAGGATGGGACGGAAACCGAGGAGAGCTACACCGTGGCGATTCCCATCACGGACATAGCCGCCGTGTACGGCAATCTTGAAAACGTGCTTCACTTGGAAATATCTGCGGAACAGAAGTCCAATGCCGACAGTATCTACAACCTCGTCCGCTATGGCATTGCCAGCGACTCAGAAGGCTGGATACCCGGTGCGGATGTACCGTTCATTGGAGCGGACGGTTTCTGCTCGCCCATCGGCCCCGGTTGGGAAAGCCGCGTCACCTCTGAATTCGGGAACCGCATCGATCCCATTACCGGCGAGCGCAAGGGACACACAGGTATGGACCTGGCCGTCCCCACCGGCACGCCGATCCGCGCGGCGCTGGGCGGGACGGTGACAGTCTCCAAGTACAACGCGGGCGGCTATGGCTATTATGTGATGATCGACCACGGAAACGGCCTTACCACGCTGTACGGGCATTGCTCCAAGCTTCTGGCAGGGGTGGGACAAACTGTGCAGGCCGGAGACGTCATCGCCCTCTCCGGCAGCACCGGACGCTCCACCGGTCCGCATCTCCACTTTGAGGTGCGCGTCAACGGGGAACGAACGAATCCGAGGGCGTATCTGCCGAAAGGCTGAAAGGAAAAATTGATTATGAATACTGTAATAAAACCGATCACGCCGGAGCGTGAGCAGGAGTTGGTTGCGAAGCTCGTGGATTTTCTCAGCAGCCGCTACGACGCTGGGAATCTCTATGACATTCTGCGTCACGGACTCGGCATGGATCACAGCAACATGGAGGCGCTGGGCTTCCAGCTCCGCGATTACTACGAGGAGGTATGATCATGAAAAAGGAAAATGTCACGATCACATTCGAGAGTGAGCAGCTTGCCGCTCTCGAATTTTCGCTCAAAAAAAGGAACACCAGCGTGCAGGCGCAGCTGGAGGAACTGCTCAAATGTCTCTATGAATCCGAGGTGCCGGAGCCGGTGCGGGAATATCTCGCCAGCCGCACAGCGCCCGCTGCCCGTCCCCGCCGTCCGGCAAGACCGGCGAAGCCGCAGCCGCGGGAGGAGTCTCCCTCCGCGTTGGCACAGCCTACCGGTGAAAGAAATGGTGAGTGAGATGGCAGATCATGTAGACATCACGCTGTGGATCGACCGGCGATGGAAGGATGCCATTGAAAAGCATCTCAAGGATGAGACCTTGCAGGAGCATCTGGAGGATATGCTGGATGAGCTGTGCAACCAACTCCCGGAGCAGGAATACAAACGCATCAGTGCCGAGATCTACGCGGAGGATGCCGCACGGCGCGCGGAGGAAGAAGCAGCCCGCACCTACGCCGCCTACCATGTGGTAGAGAACGGGCAGGAGTGGTACTTCAAGACCTCGCCCGGTGAGGAACTGCTGGCGGTCGGGAAAAAGCTGCGCGGTTATCTTACAAAGGGCAATGGTGTTGCACCGGACAAATTTATCGGAATGTTTTTCGGCGGGCAACCCATCACGGTGGAAGAGTACAACGCGCTCACTGCCCTTCGCATGGAGAACACCGGCAAGGTGCGCGGCGTGTTCGATGTGAACTTCGACAAGCAGGAGTTCTCCGCCGTTCACATCATGGACGGTTGGCAGACCTGGGCGATGCGGGATGTATCCGTGGCGGCGTACCATGCCACACGGTCGCAATTCGCGTCGAGCGATGATAAGTGGCGCAAGCTGCTGGATCATCTGAGCGGTAAAGAGATCACCTCGGCGGGACATCTCTCCGCGCGAAATTTCTCTTTCGGTGATGAGATCATCGAATCGGACGGCAAGCTCAATTTTTATGTACAGACGGAGTTCGATGTAGATGCTGCCTTCGGTACATTCGTCCTCACGGACAAAAACGATGACTGGCTCAACATCTATGCCAACTACGACATCGCGGAGGATAGACCCTGCGACACACTGGAGCTGACGCTCTGCAAGGGTGACGGCTCCGAGGAGAGCTGGAGCTACCAGCTCAACGCCGCAGAGCAGGATGTCCTGCTGCGCAAGATGGAGGAATACTGTCAACAGCAGACCGGCATGAGTCTCCACGACTACGCGCAGCAATTCCGCGAGGAACCGGAACAGCAGCAGGGGCCGGTGATGAAGCTGTAGGTACAAACGCAGGCACAGCAAGGCTGAAGCACTCACGGCTGCGGAAACAACAGCGTCCAGGCTGCGCGTGCCTGCGGGCCCGCGGCGCCGCCGAACTGCGTCAACCCGCCCTTGGCGGGCAGCCGCAGTTTGGCGGCTGTTATTCTGCTCCCGCGGTTTTTCTCCGTCCCGAATTTGAAAGCGTTTTGCGCAGATTTTTGTGCTTTCAAATGTGCCGCGCAGGGCGGCTCCCCGTTTCCCCGCACCGTTCGCCCTGTGTGCCGCTGTGTGCGCGTTTAAGGGCTGGGGTGGAGTGTGTACCCGCCAAAGCCCATTGAAGCGAGTGTTGCGGCGTTTGTGGGCGATGTGCGAAAAATCCGTGTGGATACGGCTTCGACGATGGAGAAATGAGCCTTTTGGGAGGGCGTTTTTCCTCCTGACCATGCCCTGTTCCGGAGGTTTTCGCCCCTTATTTACCCGTTCGATAGTGGAACAGACCGGCTATAATTTGTCAAGCCGAAATCTCATTTGGGATACAGGGCGTATAGGCCTTGTTGTCTCTCATAACGGCGTAAATGATGGAGACCATCTTCCTGCAGGCGTGGCCCACGGACGCCATGTAGGGTTTCCCTTCATCTCGTTTTTTCTGAAAATAAAGCTTTAGCGCCGGATCGTGAAGCACCGCTGATGAAGCCGCCAGCCAAATGGCGTGCCGCAAATACGGTGACCCTCGTTTGGACATACGGTTTCTGACGCCGTTGTATTCGCCAGACTGCCGCATGGTTGGATCGATCCCCGCGTAGGCGGCAAGCTTTGCCGCGGAGGAGAAGCGATTGATGTCCCCAATTTCGCTGAGGATGTACGCGCCAAGGGTCGGACCGATACCGGTGATGGTGGTGATCGGCGTATCCAGGGTGTCCATGATCTCCGCGATCTTGCGGTCCATTTCTCGAACCTGCTGTTTCAAAAAATCGAGGTGCTTTGCGTAAAGTCGGATCATCGTGCTGAAAACATCGCCGGCCA
>ERZ1027239.449-NODE-449-length-15369-cov-6.194267_pt1 | contig 15369 bp, 21 predicted proteins | sample MGYA00519476_ERZ1027239 | MGnify/ENA primary metagenome ERZ1027239 (study PRJEB26926, sample SAMN06164636) | human gut metagenome | biome: ENVO:00009003; feature: ENVO:2100002; material: ENVO:00002003 | host: Homo sapiens | place: USA | collected 2012 ... | reverse complement strand
AATGAGGACGCCATCTGGGAGCAGATCGAGGCGGTGGAAGAGAAGAGCGACGCCATCTTCCAGAGAAACGCGGCGCTGTGGGAAAAGCTGGACGAAATCTGCAACGCCCTGCCTGATGACTATGACTTCACAAACTTTGACGAGGCGGCATTTATCCGCAGCACCAACGCCCTGACCGAAGCGGAGAAGGAAACGCTTCTGGCAGACATCAAGGAACTGAACGGCCTCGACGCTGAGATGGAGGCACTGTACGCTCAGCTGCCCGCCTGCGACAATATGCCGCTTTACGAGAAGGCGCTGGAAAAGGCCGACCCCAAGGTACTGGATGAGATCGACACCCTGGAGCAGGAGTATGACCGCCTCTGCGAGAAGAACGCCGATCTGTGGGACAAGGTAGATGAAGCGTACTTCGATCTGCCGGATGACTATGACTTCGACAACTATGATGAGGTCACCTTTATCCGCAGCCTGAGCTTCCTGTCCGACGCGGAAAAGGACGCGCTGATTGCCGACTACAACCGTCTGGTAGAGCTTGATAACCACCTGTGCAAGCTGTACGATACCATCTGGGGCAACACCGGCTGCGAAAGCGGCATCTGCCCCCTTTGACGGGAAGGCGATATTCTGATAGTATAAAATCAACATCATGCCGATGCTGCGCTCACGCGCAGCATTTGGCGCTGCTTTCAAGGAGGACGCATGGGACATTCCATCTATTTGGCGGACGATGAAAAGAGCATCCGGGAACTGCTCCATAGTTTTTTGGCAAGTGACGGCTATACCGTGCGCTCCTTTGAAAGCGGCGATGCGCTGCTGGAGGCATTCCGTCAGGAGCCTGCGGAGCTTGTGATACTGGACATCATGATGCCCGGCACGGACGGGCTTGCCGTGTGCCGGGAGCTTCGCTCTGTTTCCGATATTCCCATCATCCTGCTTACGGCCAAGGACAGCGAGCTGGACTACGTCATGGGCATCAGCCAGGGCAGCGACGATTATCTCACCAAGCCCTTCCGTCCAACGATATTGCTGATGAAGGTGAAGGCGCTACTGCGCCGTGTGGAGATGGATCGAGGAAAAACAGCGGCGGCAGAGGACGAGCTGCATTACGGGGATATCCGCTATTCCTCTACGGAAAACGCCGTCTTTTGCGGAAGCACGATCGTGGCGCTCACCCAGACCGAGCTGCGGCTGCTCAGCTATATGATGAAGCAGCCGGAGAAGGCCTATTCCCGAGAGGAGCTGCTCAGCGCGGTGTGGGGCTTCGACTCGGAGGTGGAGACCCGCGTGACCGACGAAACGCTGCGCCGTATCCGAAAAAAGCTGCTGCAAGCAGGCAGCACCGTCAGCGTAAGCACCATCTGGGGCTTTGGCTATAAGCTGAAGGGAGCGGGAAGCGTATGAAAAACATCAAGCTGCGGATCGTGTACCTGATCCTCGGCTCGGCTTTACTTCTGTCTGCCCTTTTTGTGCTGGCGGTAAACGTGATCATCCCGTCCCACTTTGTAAACGAGGCAAAAAAGGCGCTGCTCAACGAAGCGGAGTATCAGAATCAAGCCGTACCCTACACCTATGACGAACCGGACTATGACGAGAACTGGGAGGAGGAATACTTCTTTACGCCCAGCATCGTATTTTTGGAGCTGGAGGATGGCTACCGGCACAACACATGGAATCGGGATACCTACCGGCTGGAGAAAAAGCTGCTGGAATACTGCGCCGGGCGGGATATTGCACTCAATCAATGCTATACCTTCAAAGCGGACAAACATCACCTGATATTCATGTCCGTGCAGGAGGATTACGGCGATGGGGAGGAACCCTACTCCTATATCATGTACATAGACATCGGCCCCATCACCCGCTATATCGTAACGCTGAACTGGGCGTTCTTTGCGGTGTTAGTGGCGATCTCCTCCGTCATGTGCCTGCTGGGCTTCCGCTTCGGCCGGGACATCGAGAAGGAGGCAGAGCGGCAGCAGACCTTCTTTCAGAACGCCTCCCATGAGCTGAAAACGCCGCTTATGGCGATACAGGGCTACGCCGAGGGCATACAGGCAGGCGTCATGGACACGGCCAGCGCGGCGGAGGTGATCTTGAAGGAAAGCGACCGCATGACGGAGCTGGTAGACGAGCTCCTGGACATCTCAAAAATCGATATGGGGCGGCAGCCGCTTACCCTTTCCGAGATGGATGTTCGGGAGCTGCTCTACGACAGCATACGCGCCGTGGAGCCGACAGCCGCCGCTGGCGGCATCGCCATCGTGCCGGACTTCCCTGAAACGCCCGTTATGGTCAGCTGCGACGATACCCGGCTGCGCAGGGCGGTCACCAATATTCTGTCCAACGGCGTACGCTATGCCCGCAGCGAGCTGCGCCTGACCTGCCGCGCGGAGAAACGGCATGTGACCATCCGGATTCAGGATGACGGGGACGGCATTGCCGCGGAAGACCTGCCCCACATCTTTGACCGCTTCTACATGGGAAAAAGCGGGAAATCCGGCATCGGTCTTGCCCTGACGAAGGAGATCATCCACCTGCACAAGGGAACGATCCGTGCGTACAACGGGGATGGCGGCGCTGTTTTCGAGATTATCATTCCGGTGAGCCGATGAGAAGAGCACCGCGCCGCCTGTGAGCGCCTTTCTTAAAAAAAGGACGGACTTAGAAAAGATTTTTGTTGGTACTGGGGGAGAGTTCCCTGTGATTTTCTCTTGTGCCGACATTGTTAGAACGGAGTACATCTATGGACTGCAAAGCAAAAAAATATCTGCATATTTATGACTGGAACTACTGGTGGGGCTATTACCACTGCGGCAAGGACTGGGAACCTTTCCATGCGGCGGAGTTTTCTCTTACCGAGGACGAGGCGGGAGAGACGCCCTTTTTCCACTTTGATTTCCATAACCTCCCCGCACTTCACCAGACCATTCGGGACGGTGAGTTTGTGGAGCCGGATAACCCGGATCATCCGCACTTTCTGGAGCAGGCAAGGCGGCTCAGAAACGGCGAACAGGACTGGTTCGTCGGGGCGCTGTACTATCCGCTTTTTTCGCCGGAGATGCATTTCTGCAACGCCTCCGTCCGGAGCGGCGTCCCGCTGACACAGATGCTTTCCCCGTCTGTACCGCCCTATTACGGGGTGATCTTTCTCCGGGAGGAGCGCCCCCTCACTCCGGAGGTGCTGACGCATTGGGCGGAGACACTGTCCCAACCCCTGTTCGGCCAGCCGTTTTCCTGCACGCTTGCACAAGTTCCCAGTCGGCAGGAGGCGATGGAGCAGTTTGAGAATGAGATGCGGCTGACGTGATGAAATGTACAGTATCGTTTACCAGTGATTTTCTGTTGAAAAGCATCTGAGAGGGAGGCGTCTCTTATGGAATTAAGACTCACGGAGCAGGAGGCTCTGACGCTGTATCGAATCATTCTGCGGTGGGATGAATTGGGCAGCTTGACCACAGAGGATGACGAGGAACGTCAGCTGCTATGGGATCTATCCTGTACGCTGGAAAAAGAACTGGAGCCGGTGGATGATGCCGTGAAACGCAGACTGCTTTGACCGCGTAAGAGCCCACCGGTTCGAAGCCTTTGATGTGACGCTGTTTTCTTTGACGCTGACGGATCTTGAACTGTCGGAAAGACGCCGGTATTGCGGGATGATATTGACAAAGGGGGAAATGATGCTATAATATCTGCGAATGGTTCGCAGATTGGAGGGCGGCTGATGTCAGGCTATAATACAAAACAGCGAAGAGCCCTGCTTGCTTTTTTGGGGGAGCACCCGGACGAGCTGCTGACTGCACGCCAGATGGCAGACGCACTGGCAGAGAAGCAAATCAGCCTCAGCGCCGTGTATCGAAATCTTGTGCAGCTGGAAGCGGAAGAAAAGGTGCGCCGCAGCGCCAAAAGCGGGTCGCACGAAGCGTTTTATCAGTATCTTGACGCCAAGGGCTGCAAGGGCGCGCTGCACATGAGCTGTGTGAAGTGCGGCAAAACCTTTCACATGGCCGACAGCAACGCCGCCCTGTTTGCAAAGCACCTGGCGCAGAGCGAGCAATTCACGCTGGACACAGCCGACACGATCCTCTATGGAACCTGCTCGGACTGCAAGGAAAAATAACGATCGGAAGGGAGGACAGACCATGACAAAGAAATTTCGGTTTATGACGCGCCTGCTGGCGGCCGTGCTGGCCGTTGTCATGCTGTCCTCCGCCGTCTATCTTGCGGTCGAAGCCAATCATGACTGCTCCGGCGAGGACTGCGCCATCTGCCATCAAATCAGTGTCTGCGAGAATCTGCTGAAATCTCTGGGACTTGCCGGTGCTGCCGCGGCGATCTCCGCTGCGTTTACATATACCGTGTGCAGGGCGATCCTGCCCTGCACAGAGATGATCGGCACGCTGACGCTTGTTTCTTTCAAGGTAAAGCTTTCGAATTAAAAACAGGACTTTTACAAGGGCGAAGTCTATCCGTTTTCGGATAGGCTCTTGCGGTTTTGCTGCTGCCCTTGTATTTTTGCGCCCATTTTTCAAAAATTCGGAGGTTTTATTATACTATGAAGAAAATGATTCCCTTGTTTCTTGTGCTGACCATGGCGGTCGGCCTGCTTGCCGGCTGCGGCAAAAAGAATGCCGCAGAGAAGGGCGAGAGCGATTCCAACAAGCTGAGCGTTGTCACCACCATTTTCCCTGAGTACGACTGGGTCAAGGAAATTCTCGGAGACAAGGCCGGGAGCACCGACCTGACCATGCTGCTGAGCAGCGGCGTTGACCTGCACAGCTACCAGCCCACGGCGGATGACATCGTCAAGATTTCCGACTGCGACCTCTTCGTCTACGTGGGCGGCGAGTCCGATGGCTGGGTGGAGAGCGTCCTGAAAAACGCCGACAATAAGAATGTAAAAGTCATCAATCTGCTGAATGTGCTGGGTGATTCCGTGAAAACAGAAGAAAGCGTTGAGGGGATGCAGGAAGCAGAGCACGCCCATGACCACAGCAAGGAGGTTTCCACCTTTGAAGATCATGAGGTTCAGGACAGAAGCCTGTCCGACTGGGCGGGCAGTTGGCAGTCTGCCTACCCCTTTGCGCTGGACGGAACGCTGGACGATGCCTTTGCAGCGATGGCAGAGGAAGGCGAGATGACCGCCGACGAGTATAAGACTTACTATCAGAACGGCTACAAAACAGACATTACCAATATTGACATTGCAGGCGACCACATTGCGTTCACCTATGAGGACGGCAAAAAGGTCGGCTCTGACTACAAGTATATCGGTTATTACATTCAGAACTGGTCTACCGGCACCAAGGCGGCCATGTATCGCTTTGAAGCGGTAGACAGAACCTCCGGCGCACCGGTCTACATCGAATTCAACGACCACATGATCGAATCAGCTGCGCCTGAGCATTTCCACATCAGAATGAGCAACGAGAGCTTTGACACCATCGTTGATCCGGAAAAGTCGTGGCCGACCTTCTTCCCAGCTGATATGACCGGTGAGGATCTCTGCGAGCACATGGAGGGCCACGGCCACGACCACGACCACGAGGAGGAAGCTGACGAGCATGTCTGGCTGTCCCTGAAGAATGCCAAAACGCTGGTCAGGGCGATCTCCGACGCTTTGCAGGAGCTTGATCCCGATAACAAGGATACCTACGCCGCCAACACCTCTGCCTATATCGAAAAGCTTTCCGCACTGGATGGCGCGTACCAGTCTGCCGTGGACGGTGCGGCGCGCAAGACCGTTCTGTTCGGCGACCGTTTCCCCTTCCGCTATCTGGTGGATGACTACGGTCTGAGCTACTACGCCGCCTTTGCGGGCTGCTCCGCCGAGAGCGAAGCCAGCTTTGAAACGGTATCCTTCCTCGCAAAGAAGGTGGATGAGCTGAAGCTGCCCTGCGTGCTGACCATTGAGGGCAAGAATCATAAAATTGCCGAAACCATTGTGGAAAACACCGCCGAAAAGAACCAGAAGATCCTGACCATGGACTCCATGCAGTCCACCACCTCTGAGGATGTGGCAAACGGCACCACCTATCTCTCTGTCATGGAGCAGAACCTCTCCATGCTGAAAGAGGCACTGGGTTAAGGAGGCAGGATGATGGCTCAGCTCACTTGTCAAAAGCTCTGCGTCGGCTACGATGGGAAGCCCGTTCTGCAAGACCTTGATTTTGAGATCTTTGCGGGCGACTATCTCTGCATCGTAGGAGAAAACGGCTCTGGCAAGAGTACCCTTATGAAAACGATCCTCGGCTTGCAGACGCCCATCAGCGGCAGCATTTTGACAGGCGACGGGCTGAGGAAAAATGAGATCGGCTATCTGCCGCAGCAAACGCAGGTACAAAAGGACTTCCCGGCATCCGTGAGAGAGATCGTTCTCTCCGGATGTCAGGGACGCTGCGGCAGCCGCCCCTTCTACAACAGAGAAGAGAAGAAACTCGCGGTGGACGCCATGGAGAAAATGCAGGTCGCGTCTCTCACCAAGCGCTGCTACCGGACGCTCTCCGGCGGACAGCAGCAGCGGGTTCTGCTCGCCCGCGCCCTGTGCGCCACCCGCAAAATGCTGCTTCTGGATGAGCCTGTTTCCGGGCTTGATCCCAAGGTGACGGCGGAAATGTATGCGCTCATTCAAAAGCTCAATTACGAGGATGGCATCACCGTTGTGATGATCTCCCATGACCTGAACGCGGCGCTGCAATATGCCAGCCACATCCTGCACATCGGGGACAGGGTGTTCTTCGGCACGAAGGCAACCTACCTGAACGAGTTTTCGCAGGCATGGCAGAAGGGTGGTGGGGCGCAATGACGGCGATTTTTGAAAAACTCGCGTTCTACTGGACCTATCCCTTTGTGCGCTACGCGCTTATCGTCGGCGTGCTGATCGCGCTGTGCTCGTCGCTTCTGGGCGTCACACTGGTGCTCAAGCGGTTTTCCTTCATCGGCGACGGCCTTTCCCATGTGGCCTTCGGCGCCATGTCCATCGCCGCCGTACTGGGGCTGACGGACGATATGCCCCTGACGCTGGGCGTCACGGTGGTCTGTGCCGTTCTGCTGCTCCGCACGGGGCAGAACACGAAGATCAAGGGCGATGCCGCCGTCGCCATGATCTCGGTGGGGGCGCTGGCCATCGGGTATCTTCTGATGAACCTCTTCTCCACCTCGTCCAACCTCTCCGGCGATGTGTGCAGCACACTGTTCGGCTCCACCTCCATTCTGACACTGTCAAAAAGCGAGGTCTGGCTGTGCGCGGGATTGTCCGTGGTGGTCGTAGCGGTGTTTCTGCTCTATTACAACAAGATCTTTGCCGTGACCTTTGACGAGGATTTTGCCAAGGCGGTGGGTACAAAGGCTGACCTGTACAACCTGCTGCTCGCCGTCATCGTTGCTGTGGTCATTGTGCTGGCAATGAATCTGGTCGGCTCTCTGCTGATCTCCGCGCTGGTGATCTTCCCGGCGCTGTCCGCCATGCGTGTTTTCCAGAGCTTCCGCACGGTGACGGTCTGCTCGGCCGTGCTGTCAGTAAGCTGCGCGGCGCTGGGGATTCTTGTCTCCATTCTGGCGGGGACGCCGGTGGGCTCCACCATCGTGGCGGTGGATATTCTGGCATTTTTGATTTGTTCGGCCCTTGGCCGCGCAAGGGGAGGGGAAGCGGGATGAAACGGCTTTTCTGCCTGCTGCTGGCTGTCTGCATGACGCTTTCCCTCTGCGCCTGCGGGAAAGACAGCGAAGAAGGCGCAGGAAATGACGCATCTTCTTCCAATGAAGAATCGTCTGCATCGACTGAGAGCATTCCAACGCCGGAAGATCAGCAATCCCCAGAGGAATCTGAGCAGTTGCAATCCTCCGCAGACGGCGTGGATGTGGATCTGACCGTTCTCAGCAGCACCATGGTCTACTCCGAGGTCTACAATATGCTCTACAATGACCCGGCGCATTATTTCGGCAAGACCGTCAAGGCAAAAGGGACGTTTTCCCTCTATCAGCTTGTGACAGACGGCGTGCTGCAGCCTGACCCCGTGGCTTATGCTTGCATTATCGCCGATGCCACCGCCTGCTGCGCCGAGGGGATGGAATTTGTGCTGGAAGGCGATTATACCTACCCGGACGATTACCCGGAGCTGGGGGCGGAGATCACCGTCATCGGTGAATTTCAGTCCTATGAGGAAAACGGGATGACGTGGTATCATCTGGTGAACGCAAGGCTGGCGTGATGCCGCGATAGCGCTGACTACATAGTAAGCGTGACGATTTCAGGGAGCAAGGTATTCCGGTGCAGCCTGACTGCAATTTATAAAAGTCGGACAAAGGGAGTCAATTTTCCCGCTGCAGAAAAATTCTCGTGAGGAAAGCGAGTGCTGAATTTGAGATGGCTTCTTAAAGAATAGGCAGACTTAACATAAACTTTATTCCTGTTATGATAACATAATCTATAAATACCCTGCTCTGGACGGAACACTTCTGCAAGGAACCAGGCAGGCTGCAAAAACAGAAATGATCAACGATGGAGAATATGCATGACTTTTGAAATTCACAGCGATATCACCAATCGATCCATGGCCGTGGCCGCCCGCGCGATGCGCAAGGTGCTGCGGCGGAAGAGAAACATTATTTGGGCCATTTTCGACTGGAGCGTCTTTTTCATCAACGCTCTGCTGCTGATCCCGTTCGACGGAGAGTCTTTTACGCTTGATGCCGGCACGGTGATTTCCTTGCTGGTAGAGGTGATGCTGCTGTCCGTTCTGCTGTTTCAGGATCGGCTCAACGGCATGATCGCCTGCAAAAACACGCTGGCAGGCACAAAGGAATATCATGTTGTGTTCGGCGAGGAGTCCTATACCGTTGTTACGGAGGTCGCCACCTCCACATTCCGCTATGAGCTGATCGACGCCATGGCGGAGTCGCAGGACTACATGATCCTTTTGATGAAAAAGCGGTTCGCGCAGCCCTTGGACAAGCGCACCCTCACCGGCGGGACGGTGGAGGAATGCAAACGATTTCTTGAGGAGAAGACCGGAAAGACGTTCCGGCGTGTGAAATGAACGGATTTTCTATAACGCCCTTTCGCGGGCTGCATTTGCTTCTGCTTTTGCTTACGGCAGCGGCGGCGCTGCTCATATTCTTGCTGCTGCACAAAAAACCGGAAGCACGGCGCTCCCGATTTCTGATCGGCGCGTGTCTTTTTAATCTCGCACTGTTTGCCGGCTACAAGCTCTCACTGTCCATGGACGCAGCGTATGTCCGTGCCTACTATCCCAACGGCTTCAACATTTTCAATGAGCTGCCGCTGCACCTGTGCAACATCAATCTATTTCTGATCCCGCTGGGCGTGTGGAAGAGGAACCGCTCGATCATGGGGTTTTCATTCTTTGTAGCGCCCCTTGGCGCACTGATGGCGCTGCTCTTTCCGGAGCCCCTGTTCTCCGGCTTTTCGCTGTTAATGCCGCGAATTTTCGGCTACTATGTGACCCACGCAATCCTTGTTGTCTGTGGCCTGAGTCTTGCGACGCTGGGCTTTTACCGCCCCGACCCAAAGGATATCCCGCGGATCCTCAAGACCTTTGGCCTGCTTGCCGTTGGCGCGCACTGTATCAATCTCCTATTGCGCCTCACGCTCTGCCCGGAGGCGAACTACTTCTTCACCTACGGCGCGGAGATCGGCGTGCTCAAGCTGTTTTGGCGTATCATCCCGGCGCCGCTGCTTTACGGGCTGCCGGCACTGCTGATCCTTGCAGGCTATATGTACGCGGTCTGTGTGTTGTCCCGCCTGACACGAGGAGCGGAAGAAGTGTCTTTTTCATAGAGTGGATAAGTCCCACAGCGCAAAAAACAGGAGGATAAGACATTGCTGGATAGAAATATAAGAGGAATCGGCATCGCTCTGTGCTTATTGACTCTCATGCTATCCCTATCCGGGTGCGGTTCATTGAAGGATGACACGCTTCTGATCGCCAACGCAGTGATCACGGAAATCGATACAGCAAAGCAAACCATAACGGTAAAAGACGATGCCGATGAAAGCACTTTAGGTGAAGAGTGTTTGATCGACTGCCCGTCCGTTCCTATGGTCTATTGCGACTTTGCCACGCGGAAGGTTACAAGGATTTCTTTTGAGGATTTACAGGTCAATGATAGGGTTATTGTGAGTATCAGAAGCTCGGAAATGGAGAACTTCCGAAGCGGCGGTAACGAGGAGAATACGCTCAAGGTCGAACAATTGCAGTTGTATACGCAAAGACCTGCCGAATGAGCCTCGGCTGTCCCACGCTGCATCGAGGCTTCGAGATCGAACCGGAGAGCATGAAGTGGGTCATCCAGCACACCAACGCTAACATGGTCGAAACGGACTTCCTCGAGACCTGCAGCACCTCTTATGCCAATAGCACGGCACCGTGGATAATCTTGTGAGGATACGCATATGAGCAATCAAAATAAACAGCTGTACATCGTAATCAGCCAGACCGGAACACTTCTGTCCCGGATTCTTAAACAAATCACCGGCGCAGAATATAACCACGCCTCCATCAGCCTGTCCAGAGATTTAGAGAGGATGTATTCTTTTGGCCGCAGGCATCCCTATAATCCGTTTTGGGGCGGCTTCGTGATAGAGTCGCCCCGTAGCGGTACCTTCAAGCGTTTTTCCGAAACCAAGGTGTTGGTTCTGAGCGTGAGTGTCACAGAAGAACAACACGCAGAGCTCAAAGAAATGCTCGATGTGATGTGGAAGCGGAGGAGGAAATACAGTTACAACTATATTGGCTTATGTCTGGCATACTTCCATATTGTCTGGAAGCAGGAGGGCTGCTATTACTGCTCAGAGTTTGTCGGAGAGCTTCTCGCAAAAAGTCGGGTTGACGGCACGGAACAGTTACGTTCCTCCATCATACAGCCGATGCAGTTCCTTAGAATGCCGCACACACTGCTCTACTGCGGAAAGCTTCGCGAATACATGTGTGACACCTGTTCTGAGGGCATATGTGAAGATGCAGCGAACCGCACAGTGCATAGGCGACTACCATAACAGCAGACAAGGGGGCGCGTGATCGAGTATCTGCAAAGGTGTGGTTTTGATCCGCCGACGTGGCCCCTGCTTTTTGCAGTCATAATGGATATTCGTCTTGGACATGTTGACCACAGGGGTTGTGTTTCTCATACACATGCCCTGCGGTCATTGGATATCTCTGGAGACTTTGGGACGGTCATTTCGACTGTGTGAACCCGCTTGCTTGACCGACGGTCCTGGAGATGGAATGGATTCCCGCGAGAATACCTGATCAGATAAGAAGGACTGCCGCAACTTTGGCGCTGCTTACTGTGCCTCGGTTTCTTTTCCCGTGCTGATCTATTACGAAGGAGATACAGCGGCACAGAGAGTTTGCTCTGTGCCGCTGTATGCTTTATAGATTGTATAAACCCCTTACACGCTATCTGCTCTTTTGTCCTGTCGGAGCGAACGGCAGACGACATACCCTGCTGGAGCGATCATGATCAGAATAAAAATGCTGATCAGTTCATTCACTTCGGATGGCGCAAAGCCCTGCAGCATAGTAATGAGGTTGTTTGCGAAATGCACGAGGATGGGAAACAGCAGGTTCCTTTTCTTCTCGTAAAGGATTCCCGCGGCAATGCCCATGAAGGCAGCGTAGACAGCCTGCACGATATTCAGATGATAAACGCCGAAGAGTACAGATGATATTAGAATCGCGGCCCAAGCGGGGGTAAATTTCCGCATGGAGCGAAGCACAATGCCGCGGAATAGAATTTCTTCTACAACAGGTGCAGCAATCACCGCGATCATAAATGTTCCAAATGCATTTCCACCGGCAATATTTTCAGCACCGGCGTTCATTGCCTCAACGCTTTTTTGAAGCGAGGGAAGCTGTTCTGCCAGCATGATCCAAAGACCGGAGATTCCGCAAATGCCAAATCCCACGACCAGACTGCCGAGCACATCTTTGAAATTTGTCGCTGTGCGCGGTTCACTTATCTCTTTCCTCCAAAGCAGCTTATAGAGCGTGAAGAATACGAGGATAAGAACAGCGTAGATCAAAATCTCGCCCCAATATGAGTAGTTCATAAATTGCTGCGGGGAGATATGAAAAACATCCAAAACGAGTCTTTCCACAAGGAAATACAACAGATTAGACAGCAAAAAATGCAGTGCGACTGCAAGAATGGGAATAGCGAAATATCTTTTTTTCATCATACGGTCAATTTTTTCTCCTGTCTGTATTTTTGAGGGGACTGCAGCAGTATAACAGATTTAACTTAAAGTCTTCGTTAAGGGGCGAAGCTGCAATCTTTTAAAAGCAGCATCACGAAAGGACACTGTTCATCTTCCCTGTCGAACCTTTTGACCTTTCTCTAAAGGATGTTTTCCTCATAGTTGGTGACATGCTGAATTTGGCATTAGGCTCCTTGCGTTCTGCAAAGCTTTTGGAGTTCAAACAGAAAATACCCACAGCCAAAGCGACTGTGGGTATGATCAAATCAGATTGTACGAGCTGACGCTACCTTGTCAATCTCTACAGGTTCGTAGTTGCGCTCTCCTTCTGTAAAAGCCCAACATTCTGCCCGGTGTATCCGCACTTTCCAATACGCCCAAAGGGGGCTTGAAGGGGAGATTCTTAACGCGCAGAAGGAGGAAGGCCGTCCGTCTCTGGCGCCTTGAGCAAAAAATGGCTTTTGTGAAAGTCGAGCAAGCCCTCATCCCGCATTTTTCCAAGCTCCATGGACAGTCCGCTGCGCTCCACACCGAGGTAATCCGCAAGCTGCTGGCGGGAGAACGGGATGTCGAACTCGTAGCCGCCCCGGCGCTGCGCCTCGGCGGAAAAATAGGACATCAGCTTTGCCCGGGTGGTGCGCTGGCCCATGTGGGTGAGTTTTTCGTTGAGCCGCAGGTTCTTCTCCGCCAGCTCGCCCAGCAGGTTGCGGATGATCCGGCTATGGTGGGAGCAGGCGGAGGGGCACACGCTCAAAACGCGTCTTATATGCAGAAACATCACCGTCACCGCGCTCTCTGCCTCCACGCTAACATTCAGTACCGACCCCGGCGCACAGGCGAACACCTCCGCGAAGGTCTGCCCCGGCCCGATTTTGGAGAGGATGCTGCGGTTTCCCCAGATGTCCTCCTGCACGACGAGGGCGCTGCCCGCCAGCACAAGGCCCACTTCCTCCACCATGTCTCCGGCGCGGAGCAGGCGGGCACCTTTGGGAAAGGTGTCGATCCTCGCTCCGAGGCAGGAGAGCATGGCGAAAAGCTCGTCGTCGGAAATGCCGGAGAAAAGTGCCGCCGTATGAAGTACCGGGAAAAATTCTTTCATAAAAAGTCCTCTTTCGTTGAAAATTCAACCGACTTGTTGCTTTTAGTATAGTACAATGAGCGCACAAAAGCAACAGGAGGATCGAACATGAAACGACGGATCATTGAAATCGATCAGGATAAATGCAACGGCTGCGGCGCCTGCGCCGCAGCCTGTCACGAGGGCGCCATCGACATGGTGGACGGCAAGGCGCGGCTCATGCGGGACGATTACTGCGACGGTTTGGGCGACTGCCTGCCCACCTGCCCCACCGGGGCCATCACCTTTGTGGAGCGGGAGGCGGCGGCCTATGACGAGCAGGCCGTCATGGAAAATAAGCAGCGGAAAATGCGGAAAGAGGGCATGACCCTGCCCTGCGGCTGCCCCGGCAGCCAGTCTCGGAATATTCAGCGCCAGGACGTGCCCGCCGTGGAAACGCCGCAAGCCCAGCAGACGAGCCGCCTTTCCCAGTGGCCGGTGCAGATCAAGTTAGTGCCGGTGAACGCTCCGTATTTTGACGGCGCGCGGCTCCTGATCGCCGCCGACTGCACCGCCTACGCTTACGCTGCCTTCCACGAACGGTTCATCAAGGGACACATTACCCTCGTCGGCTGTCCCAAGCTGGACAGCGTGGACTATGCCGAAAAGCTGACGGAGATCATCCGGGAAAACGACATCAAGAGCGTTACCGTCGTCCGCATGGAGGTACCCTGCTGCGGCGGGCTGGAGCTGGCGGCGAAAAAGGCACTCCAGCAGAGCGGGAAGTTCATCCCGTGGCAGGTGGTCACCGTGACGGTGGACGGCCGGCTGGTGGAAGAATAACAAAATCATTAGAAAAAGAAAGGAAGAAGCACAATGAAGTATGTATGCACCGTTTGCGGTTGGGAGTACGACGAGAGCGTGGGATATCCCGAGGGCGGCATCGCGCCGGGAACGCCATGGAGCGAGGTGCCGGAGGATTTTGAGTGCCCCCTGTGCGGCGTGGGTAAGGATTCCTTCGAAGAGGCGTGAGCTTTCTACAAGAGAGGCAACGACTATGAGTTATGAAAACTGGAAGGACAAAATCGGCACATTCGAAGTGATGGACGTGCGGGGCAAAAAGATGGACTTCTTCCCCGCATTGAAGGCAAAGGCTGCCGCGCTGAAAAACGGCGAAGGACTGCATATCATCCAGACCTTCGAGCCTGTTCCCCTATACCCGGTGCTGGCCCTTATGGGCTTTGAGCATCACACGGAGAAGGTGAGCGGCAGCGAATATCACATCTGGTTTTATCGAGTGAAGAAAGGAGAATAACCGCATGAGTTACGAAAACTGGAAGGACAAAGCGCAGGGGTTTCAGACCATGGATGTGCGCCATATACAGGGCAGCTTCTTTGAAGGGCTGAAGAAAAGAGCCGAGGCGTTGGAGGTGGGCGAAGGGTTACACATCATCCAGACCTTTGAGCCGCATCCACTGTACGCTGTCATGGAGGGCTTGGGCTACGAACACCACACCGAGCAGCGGGGTGAGGCGGAGTTCCATGTCTGGTTCTGCCGCACAGAGAAGAAGGAAGGCGACAGCTCCGCTCCCTTCAAGCCGCTGGCTCTTTTGAACTATCCCATGATCGATGAAAAGCTGGGGCAGATCGCCGTGGATTTTTGGGAGACCACATGGCAGAGCGAGAAGCGCACGCTTCCCTACGAAACGCGGTTGCTGCTGTCCCTGACCAACGCTGTGGGTGCGGGTCGGATGCGGCAGGCGGCGCGGGAGCTGGTAAAGGCATATATCCACGGCGTGGAGAGCGCCGCGCTGGACGACGTGTTCGAGCTGCTGGCATGGAATCAGGGTATCGGCTTTTTCAGCAGCGAGATCGGCCCCTCTGCGCTGTTTCAGGCGTACAAGCTCATTAAAAACGGTGAGAAGCAGGGCAAGTCCCGGGAGGATATCTGCAGTGCGCTGCGCGAGAAATTTGGGGAGAAGAACCCGGAGATGCAGGTCCTGAACAGATGATAAGGAGTTGTTTTGTATTATGACCATTCAAACGGTAACAGATGCCATCCGCTATGTAGGGGTGGATGATAACACATTGGCAC
>ERZ1027239.439-NODE-439-length-15427-cov-14.342181_pt1 | contig 15427 bp, 13 predicted proteins | sample MGYA00519476_ERZ1027239 | MGnify/ENA primary metagenome ERZ1027239 (study PRJEB26926, sample SAMN06164636) | human gut metagenome | biome: ENVO:00009003; feature: ENVO:2100002; material: ENVO:00002003 | host: Homo sapiens | place: USA | collected 2012 ... | reverse complement strand
CAATGTTTCAGTGGTGTTTCTCCCATTGGGGTTTGATTTCTCTCCCATTGAGGTTTTAAATCGCTCCCATTGGGGTTTTAAATCGCTCCCATTGTGTTTTTTGGGAAAGGGGTGTGGTAAATAAAAAATGAAACATTGAAACCAAAAATGAAACATTGAATACCAATGTTTCATCTCTTGAAACGTTTGATTTTCAATGAGTTGAAACATAAAAATGAAACATGAAACAGATTTTACGGACAGATATAACATGTACACGTGTACACGCGCGTGCGCGCGAATGGAATATTGGTAGAAGAGAATAGGCAAGCATTGCATTTCTCTTATTGAAAGAAGATGCAATGCTTGACTATAAACAAGAGGGAGGCGTTGGACTAACGCTTATCCCATGTGCGGAAAATCTTATAACCTATAGTGGCAACGAAGATGCTCATTAAGGGGCTGATAAGATTGAAAAAGCAATAGGGCAAATAGGTAAAGGTGGAAACTCCGAGGACGGTGCTTTGTGTCATGCCACATGTGTTCCAAGGGACGAGCACGGAGGTAACGGTCACGCTGTCCTCTGTGGTACGACTCAAGAGGCGACGTTCAAAACCTTGCCGATCGTAAATCTTCTTAAACATATTGCCCGTGAGCAAAATGCAGATATATTGGTCGGCCACGGCTAAGTTGAGCATCAATCCGCTGCAAACGGTAGATGCGACTAGGCTGACACGTCCATGAATCATGCGAACAAATATCTGCGTAATGCCACGCACCATGCCACCGGCCTCCATAGCTCCACCAAAACACATGGCACAGATGATAAGCCAAATCGTGTTCATCATGCCCGCCATGCCACGTGTGGCAACCAATGAGGTAAGCATAGGACTATGTGTAGAAACGGAAGTAGAACCGTAGATGCTTTGCATAGCTCCTTTGAAAAGGTTGCCTTCGGCTATCTCGCTTAACACTTCGGGTTGGAATATGAGGGCAAAGACTACGGCTATCAGCGTCGACATAAATAGCGTTACGACTGGTGGAAAGCGACGCGCTATCATGATACCCGTAATAATCGGTACGAGTAATAACCACGGAGTGATATAAAAACGCGACGAGAGGGCTGCTGAGAATAGGAACACTTCATTGCCAGTGGTGCTTTCGTGCGTAAAACCTGCTATGGTGAAGATAACCAACGCGATGAGTAAGGAGGGGAAGGTGGTAATCATCATATAGCGTATGTGCTTAAAAAGTGGCACTCCTACCCCACCCGATGCAAGAACAGTGGTGTCGGACAAGGGAGAAATCTTATCACCAAAGTAGGCTCCACTGATAATGGCTCCTGCTATCCAACCGTCGTCAAATCCTTGAGCCCGACCGATACCCATGAGGGCGATGCCAATGGTGGCAATAGTGGTCCACGAACTGCCTGTCATAACACTTACTAAAGCGCTGATAAGACAAGTGGACGTGAGGAATACCTCGGGGTGAATGATCTTCATACCATAATATATCAGTGAGGGCACTACCCCACTCACCATCCACGTGCCACTCAATGCGCCGATAAATAGGAGTATGAGTATCGCACTGGTTACGCTTGATACATTGCGCGTAATGGCTTGTTCAAACTCTGCCCATGGCACTTTTAAGAATTGTGTGCCCAACAAGACGCAAAATGCAGACACTACCAATAGCGTTACTTGACTGGCCCCTGCCAATGAGTCACTACCATAAGCTCGAATGGTGGCCACCAACATTAGCACCAATACGACTAAAGGCAAGAGGGATAAAAAGGCAGAAGGCGTTTGTTTAGTTTCGTTCATGTATAGTTATGCGTATTATTTTCTTTTTCGGCTGCAAAATTAATAACAATACGCTGTATCGGCAATTTTATGCATACTATTTTATAAATATTCATTTATGTTAGGTCATAGGATTAGGGGAACACGTTTGATAAACTGCAATTTATCTTCCCCTTACCTTACCCTAATCTTTAGGGATGCTCTGCTCTCATTCCGCTCAAAGTAAGCACGAAATGGAGCTAACTTGCTACCAACTGCTGCCCTTCGGAAGGTGGACGCAGAACGCTGCAACAGATAAATGGCTCGTGTATTAGCCGACACCGTCATCAATTCTCTATTTGGCAAAAGTCCATTAGTCAATGTCTCAACGTTGCTCTTCATTTCGCCCGCCAATGAAGTAAGCGTGAGTGTTCGTCCTGCTTCACGATACACCAAATAGCCATGTTCGTTATTTGTTTGCGTGACTTCCTTACACACCAACGTATCGTTTTCTAATTTATCATACACGTATGCCTTTGCCCCTTCACTAAGCGTTGCTGCAAAAGGAAGGCTTAACGTTTCCCAGCCCTTATCCGTACAAGAGGCTCGTTTATAAACGACCTGTCCTTGGGCAATACGAATGGGCCGATCGGTATAAAACGGAGTTTTGTCGGTCAAGAGCAATGCAGCATCTAACAATCTATTTTCAGTAGCCGAACAACGCACGACAAAGCGCCAAGTAGAAGGCGTAAGATCACTTGCATTAATAAATAGCGGTATGTTTTTAGACTGCAGCGCATCCCATGCAAAGCTTTTAACGGGCAAAGATAAAGCCGTCAAATCAAGGCATTTCACGTCGTCTGTGATAGCCAGATTTTGCAATGCATCTGCAGTCCATCCCCCCTTTAACAAACAAACACCTTTGTCACTTATGCTTTGCTGTGGTTCATCAGCCACCTGCCGCCACTGTGAAGGGACAGATAAGGAGGCCGTACCACACAAGTACCAACGACCTGCACTGTAGTTCAAGAAACGAGGAGTTTCCTCGACCGTAGCAAGGCAACCATTTTGCACCTGCCACTCCACCGAACTTGAAGAAATAGTCATATCGTATGATAAATATCCTTCATCGGTCAATAAGCGAAAGGTCGTTGCTGAGGTAAGTTCTACCGTTAGAAGTTGCATTTGCGAAGTTTGTGCTACAGAACCATTATTCAGCAACACATCACTTAGTGGCATTTCATTTTCGCCTTTTGCTTGATAAGTTGAACGCGAAGTTAAGCACACACGTTGTCCTTGCGTAGGCATTGTAATGGTGCCTGAAGTTGAAGCATTCGAAGGAGCGTACAAAGCGAGTCCTCGCACATCTTTTTCACTATAAGTTGACGAATAGTTGCCAAAGTAACTAACGTCTTCATCAGCATTATAGTCCTTATGCGGCACCAGCACGCGGTCGCCTTCATACAAACTTAACCTTCCTTCGTTGGTTACTTTATACGACCATTCTGCTAAATCGTTAGCCTTAGCATTCAGCGCTATGTCAACACTATTCGCCTTCTTTCGCACCAGATACTTTTTCTCTGTTGGCGAATAAAGCAATAGCTTTCCCGCTGGAGTCTTTATTACTTGCCACAACAATTTTTCGTCCGTTATTGTCACTTCATTATCTGTCTTTGATAAAGACACGGCACAAAGTTTTGTTTTATTTTTTGCTTGGACGGATTGTAGAAAGCATTCGTTCTCATTTTCATTTAGTCCGCTTAAGACATAATAGCCTTCGGCCACATCATTTACCAGTGATTGTGCTGTAAAAGTTGTAGGCAATTCTGGCTTCTCTGCTTCCTGTGCCATCGTAAAGAGCGAAAGCAGGAAGAGCGCAAATGACAATACTGATTTTTGTTTCATCATACGTACGATTTATAACTTAAAGATTACTTGAAGCGAAACGTCATTCTTCCACGATGAATGAATCGTCTCTGTTCCTGACGACTGCGTGGAACGATTAAAATATTTCAACGTTCCATAACGAAGTGATAATGTGAGCAACTTACAACACTGCCAATTGACCAACAACACACCTCGCCAGCCTTGATTAAAGAAGGAGCTGAAACTCATGGTATGTAATAACTGCGGTTCGTAAGCATAGACTCGACTGTCGTAATCGTCTGTCATGAATAGGCTTGTAAAAGCCTTGAGTTGAAAAGCGGTTAAAGGTTTCCACCCCACGCGTGTTGACAACATCGCGCCCCACGCACTTTGACCGCTTTGACGATAAGCATTTACCACATCAGCTTGCACGTTGCAGTCGAAGTGAGACCATGTCCAAACCAGCGCCGTACGCAACTTTTGCGTTATTCTACGTTCTAACAATCGTTCTTTATTGTAAGTAAAATTGTATTGCTTTTGCTTCGCTTGATAACGGCATTGCAGTTTAAATCGATTGCTAAAGCTATACTGCCCTTGCAGTGCGGCTTCAAAGCCGGAAGTATTATTAAAATAAGCATTAAACGTGGGGCGTGGAAAACGAAACAAATCAACATACCCCATAAGTTCTAACCGTTGTATCGGTAAATAACGTACTCCCAACATCACCCCCTGTTCATTGGCCACACGACTGCCTTGCTGCAAGGCTTGGCCATTGATGCTCACAAAACGATAAGAAAAATGACGCTGCTGCACATTAAAAGCTAATCGCTGCGAAACGCGATAATTCAAACTATTCTCTACAGCCAAATGGCCTTTACCGTCAACAGCCCACTCCCCCACTGCCGATATGCGGCCCAACAATGCGTAATAACTCAACGAACTTCCCACTGCCGTTTGGCCTCGAAAGTAATACTTATTATAGGCGCGCTCTTGCGGACTAACCACGCTCCCATAATGTGTTACAATCGCATTAGCCGACAAGCCCCAACGCTGAGCTACATAATCTACACTTGCGCCCATTGTCAAGCAAGCCAATGTGCGGCGCGCAGCGATTTCGGACAAGGTGCGGTGCAACCCTGTGGTTAAAATCGTACGCACTGTGTCGTGCGAAAGGTTATCATAACGCCCGTCTAACTTTCGATAAGAGAAATAAGCTACCGCCCGCCAAGCCTTCGCTTGATAAGCCGCAGCTATGCCTCTAAAGTAACGGCTCTCATCAGCCGATGTATGTGCTTTGAATTGCGTCTGTGGGCGCTTTAGAACACGCATTTGCTCTGCTTTTCCACCAAATTGCAATTTCCCTAAGAGCAAGCCTCGTCCGCCATATACATTGTAATCACCCACTACCATACTCCATGGTTTGTTCTTCGGACGCAGCATCACATACCACGACCAATAGTCGTAGGGGTAAAATCCTTGCTTACATACAGGTTCGCCCGCATCTTTTTCGAGCGTAAGTCCGTAAAGCACCTCCTGCTTATAATGATAGCGATAACGAATGATATGGTGTAACGCATTGCCAGCATACCAATTGGTAGTTGTGGGTGTCTCCTTAGGGGCATATCCCTCACGCTGATAAAGCGGCCAGTCCAATCTACTTTCGATCGTATGGTTACCCGTGAATAACTTCTTTGTTATTTTATCGTTTTCTTTCCAGCGCTGTAATTGCTCTTTTGTTGGTGGATAAGCTGCTTCACAACGCACGAACAACGATAAATAAACACGCGTGTAATAGTCCATACCCCTTATAAATTGCAGTTCTCCCAACGACACAAAGCCATGCTTCTTCGCCCGATAGCTCAACAAAGAGTCAGCCTGCTCACCCGTGATAAAGGGCAATTGCAACAAATCATCACGGCCCAACAAATTAATCTGCATCGGGTGTTGCGCCAATACTTCCAATCGTTCCTTTAAGTCAACGTCTGTATCATTATCATTATCCGCCTGATATGGGTCTAAATAGCTCTGCACAAAGTCCTCCCAAGTAATATATGGCCCATCAACCATTTGTGCACCCGCCTTTTCGACACACGTACAACATAAAAATAATATGATTAGAATACATTGTTTCAACAAAACGTGGGGTTGATTTAAGGGATTTAAGAATTAGGTTTGCTTCTCTTATCTTAGAATATTTTCTGCAAAAGTACTATTTTTCGTAAATTTAAATCAAATTAATCGGCAAAATAGCATAAGAACATCGCAAGAACAAACAAACTTTAAAAATATTCCAGTATCTTTGCGACATTTAGCAACAATAATAAGATAGCAATCTATTGACCATTTGTCACGCTTATCGTTAAGACAAAGGGGGCGAACACTAATGGTTGGAATAGAATCTCTGCTTAAACTTGACCAATAATGATAAAAGAGACCCAAGAACATCAAGTAATAGAAGCTTTAAGGAAAGAGGGTGGCTTCGCAACACTTCGTAGACTTAACGAGGTTGTCGACTTTTCGACATGGAAAACGAAAACTCCTGAAGCTTCCGTTAGGAGAATTGTCCAAAATAGCCAATCTGTTTTTAAAATACAACCAGGGCTTTGGGCTTTGGAAGATTGTAGAGAGGAAGTACTCAAAAAATTTAAAATAAAAGAAGGAAATAAAGATAGTGAAGAACAGTTTAGTCATGGATACTATCAAGGTTTGCTTATTGAAATTGGGAAATATAGGAATAGAATGACCTATGTTCCTGCACAAGATAAAAATAGGATGTTCCTTGATAAGCATTTATGTGATGTTGCTGATACCTGCACACTACCTCTATTCACCTATGAGAAATTGCTAAGAAAAGCAAGAACCATAGATGTAATATGGTTTAATGAGCGTCAGATGCCTTCTGATTTTTATGAAGTAGAGCATACCACAGACATCAAAAACTCGCTATCTAAGTTTTACGAATTACAAGACTTTTCCGCTATGTTCTATATCGTTGCTAATGCGTGTCGCGAAGAAGAATTCAAGGACAAAATAAACGTATCAATGTTTAACTCAATTAAGCCACATGTGCAATTCTTAGATTATGAAAGAGTAGTAAAAATGCATACAGGATTGAAAAATGTAAATATGATTAATTGGTAAAATAATTAGCTATGAATGAATATATTTTCTATACAACAGAAGGAATAACGTTGTCTCCTAATGGAGACAAAGATGTTGATAATTGTCAGATCTTGGGATTCATTAGAGCTAAGAGCTACTCCGAAGCAATGGATTTATTACTCGAGAATAATCCATGGATTATTAAAGCTGGTTTCTCAAAAAGTGAGATTATGGTAAAACAAGTTTTGACAGAGGAACAAAAAAAAGATATACAGTCTATTGTTGACTATAGTTGGAGAGACGAAGAGAGACATTATGAAGAATGGTATGGAGAATGTGAGGAGGAATGTGGAGAAAATCGTAAGGATCATATATTTGAAGTACTAAAACGATTGAAGCAGATATATACCTCACTTTGAACTTTTAAGTGATTTTTGAATCTGTAACGAATTGAGTGAGTAAGATTGTTCTTGATTGCAGTTTATACATATATATGTGTAAAAATATTGGTGTCCGATAAAACTCAAAAAAGCGCATACTTGTTAGGCTCAACCGCTGATTTTAGGCGGTTGAGCTTATTATTTGTGCAAGACAAGCCCCCCTCTAAGATTTACGAAGGTTCGGGAGGAGAAATTGAGGCCTTTTCAAGAAGGTTAAGCCAGTCCTTCTCTGGGTTGTTTAGCAAACTGAAAAGGTTAACATAGTACATTAATGTCAATCGTACCATTGTAGCAAGCTCTGAGAAACTCCAACGTCTTTTCAACCGACTTTGTACAACCATTAAAAGAAGATTAGCGATAAGTGTTACCCAAATTTGAATCTTGATGGCATTTTTGCTTTCACCATAGAAATAACGTAACGGGAAATTCTGCTTAATTTGCTTAAAGAGGAGTTCTATTTCCCAGCGTTGGCGATAGATATCTACAATTTCTTCAGGCTCAGCGTCCATGTCATTAGTCAACAAGTCTATAACCTTACCTTTTTTACATCAATATAACTTATTATACGGGCATGATGGCGAATCAATCCACCACCTTTTATAGGTTTGTAAAAGGTTACCAATTTAATACGATATTGCATCTTTCCATTACTATTCTGCCATATTGTATCATTCCATAACAGATATGTTAGATTTTTCTTCATTTTGGTGACATAGGTCACACCTCTATTCGTAAGCTCTTCAAGTTTCTCATAATCTATATAAGTACGATCCATCGCCAACACTTCCCCTTCTTGGAAATTACTGGGTTTCAACATAAAAGAGTCATTCGTAGCAGCTGATGTAAAACGTACATCAGAAGGAACACCTTCATTGGCATGAATAACTGTGTGCACTTTTATTCCACCTTTTTTCTTGCCTGTCTTAGGATTGCGGCCAACTCCCTTAAACAATAGGTTTGAAAATAGCGAAATCGTGGTAGAATCGATGATTTGCAACCGTTTCATCCATTCTCCGCTAAGCGGCCTCGGCTGTCCGAGCAAAGCTTCTTTACTATATCTCTTATAGAGCCACCGGTAAATAGACTCAAATATGGCTTCCGGACGTCTAGCGCTGGCATCCGATAGTGTGCTACGTGTCGGCATCATAGTTATACCTATATGCGATAGTTTTCGTGCTTCTGCCAGCATAGACACAGATATTTCACGCAATGAATCGTGGCGCATAATAACAGCATAAAGCATTGTGACAAGGTGTGTCCAAGCATCAAAACGCTTAATATAGCGTTCTCCACCTTTGCTGCGGCTTAGTTCGAGAATTTTTTCCTTATCTAACAAATTTATAAGCTGACCGTACAACGGCTGTCCGAAAAAATGATTACTTTTGCTCATGGTTGTTTTATTTGTTTAGTAGCATCAAAATAACCAAAAAGGGCTGACTCTAGCAAATGGAATCAGCCTATTTTTGGGGGGATGTCTCGAATTCTTATCGGACACCAATAGTGTAAAAACAACTTTACTAAATGATACGTCATTGTACCAAAACAAAATCCTGCTCGTTTAACCTTGCAGCTCTACTCCACGTTCAAGCCACCAATGGCTGTATCGGCCAACCTATCTTTTAAGCAGGAAAAGAGAAACAACAAGAAACAGCAAATGGATTTTTCCCATCTTCCTCCTCTCCTTGAGAGAAGAGAGAGGAAGTTACTTTTTTCTCAACTATCCTATTGAGATATTTCTTGAAATATGAGTAAGAAAATGTAACAGAATAACGTTCTCTACAGAACATAATAAAGGTCAGAAAAGCATAGATTTCATCTTTTAGATAATCTATATCTTTTCTGACCTTTATTATATGATATAGCGCAAGGCAATTACCGTCCACGCTGATAGGTTATATCATAGAAGCAGGGGTAAACGTTCGCTGAAGCATTGGCTTGACCTTGTGAGCCTGGCACAATCAAACGCACATGAGCTAAGTTGTCTGTTGCGCGCCCTAAATTGATATAGGTAAGTGGTTTGAGCCATGCAGCAGGAACAGCCGATGAATTATAGGTCTGATACATCTGACCACTCACAAAGGTGCCTGTGAATGAGCCTAAGGTATTATTGACTATCATCACATCTGGCTTCATCTCCGTACTACTCGTTAGGTTGTTAGTAGACTGAATACTATCTGATGCTATATTGAACTCAATGTAACGACATACGACACGAGCATTTTCGCCATCAGCGAGTTTCTTACCATCTCCTTTCGACTGTATCTGCATATATATGCCTGTACGTTTAAAATAAACGTACTCGTTCTTCGAAACGTCTGTCGTGCTATCATTGCGTTCAAACTCCGACTCTGATATGACCTTGATATTGCCTGCAACGTTGAGCAGATACTCGCCTTCAACATCTTCACTCTTCACTTGCGCACCAGAGGTTAAGAAGGATCTTATTTGCTTATCCTCACGCTTACGCTTATCAGCGTAAGTCTCGTCGTCATTGCATGACTGAAACAACGCAGCCACAGCTAATAGTAAGAAAGAGAAGAGGTATATCTTACTTTTCATTCTTTTCGTTAAGGGATTATTATATTTTACGTTTGGTTATAAGTTGCAGCATACGCACACTGCATAACTCGTGCAAAAATACTAAAAAGTTGCATTATCATAAAGCACGGAATGATAAAACTATACCAATGACCTAATAAAATATACTAAAAAAGAGCATATCGCTACTCAAAGCAATATGCCCTGTATACAAAATATTTAATCCTTAGGTTATCAATAATGTAGCAATGTGTGCTTACTCCTCAGTAGGTTCGGGAGTAATCAACTTGTAGCCCTTACCGTGAATGTTGATAATCTCAACACTCTCGTCTGCACGCAAGTGCTTACGCAATTTGGTGATGTAAACGTCCATTGAACGTGCATTGAAGTAATTGTCGTCTATCCAAATTGTCTTCAAAGCGTAGTCACGCTGTAAGATTTCGTTAGCGTGGGCACAAAGCAAACTGAGCAATTCACTCTCTTTCGTTGTAAGCTTCGTCTGTTGATCACCGCGCGATAAGATTTGCTTCTGCGTATCGAATGAGAAAGAACCTATCTTGTAGAAAGTGCAATTACGATTTTTCTTACCACGAACGCGACGCAAAATAGCTTCAATACGGAAGGTAAGTTCTTCCATTGAGAAGGGCTTCGTCAAGTAGTCGTCAGCACCGATACGGAAACCTTCGAGAATGTCCTCCTTCAACGTCTTAGCAGTGAGGAATACGATGGGCACTTCTTCATTCAACTGACGTATGTCGCGTGCAAGGCTGAAGCCGTCCTTCTTAGGCATCATCACGTCAAGCACGCAGAGGTCGAACTTACCCTGTGTAAAAGCTCTATAACCAGCCTCACCATCAGGACACAATTCTGTTTCAAAACCCTTTGCTTGCAAATATTCGCGAAGCAACATGCCTAAGTTCTCATCGTCTTCGCAAAGCAAAATGCGTACTTTTTCTTCTGTAGTAATCATAGCTATACTTGTTTTTTTGTTTTATCTAATTTGTTTATCCCATTAGGGGAATGTTGATAATAAACTTTGTGCCTTTTCCAAATTCACTCTCAGCGTGAATGGATCCGCCCAAAGCTTTTACGACATTATGTACGTATGCAAGACCTAAGCCAAAGCCTTTAACGTCATGTCGATTGCCCGTATGTACGCGATAGAACTTTTCGAATATCTTCTTCAAGTTATCGCGTCGAATGCCGATGCCGTTGTCTTGAATCGTTATCTCTAACTTTTCATCATTCGGATTGTTGGTCGAAACGATGAGGTGAGGCGGTCTGTCCTCAGCCTTATACTTCACGGCATTGTCTAACAGATTGAAGATAACGTTCGTAAAGTGCATTTCGTCTACAAATACTACGTCGTCAATTGCATCCAAATGCGCTTCAATTTGTCCCCCCGAAGCTTCAACCTTCAGTCTGAACGTGTTCACCGTATCGTGTATCAAGGCATTGACCTCTACCTCTTTGCGCTTAAACGTTGCTGCCTTGCGGTCGAACATTGACATCTGCAACACTTTCTCTACTTGGAAGCGAAGTCGCTTCGTTTCGTCTACGATTACGCCTGATATGTGCTTAAACATAGCGTCGCTCTTTGCTACAGCAGGGTCGCGTAGCATTTGCGCTGCTAATGAGATAGACGAGATAGGCGTCTTAAACTCATGCGTCATGTTGTTGATAAAGTCATTCTTTATCTCCGATAAACGCTTCTGTCTAAATATAGTCCATATTGTGAATATGAAGACAATGAGCAGCAGCAGTGTAAAGATAATGGCAGGAATCATAAACTTTACACTCGAGAAGAGGAAACTCTTCATCTCAGGGAAGTGAATGTAAAGCAATCCTTTCTGTGCGGAAGGGTCGTTGGGGTAAAGTACCTGTCGATAAGTATATCGGTCACCCTCTGTTATATAATCTGGGCAACGATAGACCTCCCGTCCGTCACTCGTCGTTACATAGAAGTGGTAATTCAGATTGATACCATTGCTACGCAACTCTGCTCGCAAGTCGCTGTCAAGACTTCGAAAGTCCACTCGCTCTGCAAGTGGCTGATTGCTGGCTTTATAGAGTATCGAATAAACTACTTCATTCAACAAGGCTCTCTGATAAATGTAGCGCTGCCTTACGGAGTCGCGCAACGATTCATCGTCAGCGTTCGTATTCAAATTATCTAAGAACAGTCCTTTTGGCACATTAGCTGGAATGTTAGCATGTAGTCGGTGGTCAAAAGCTTGTGAAGCCTCGTTTACCTTTGTTGTGTCATCAGCTTGCGCTTTAGGTGTCGTTCTGTTACCTAATTGCACTTCCAATCCGCGTTTGGTCTCATTTAGTTCCAAGTTGCGGGCTGTTTGATACAAGCTACGCGTTACTGATTCATCAAACTGCTCTTTACGCATATTGATGACCTCTTCAAAGTACTTCGCTTGTAAGAAGAGCAACGTGAGAAAGAAAACGCCCATTACGCTGGCTATAATCCATATCGTTGATTTCTTCATGTCGCAAAGATAGCCACATACGCTCTCGAAATGCAAATAAATTATTCACATTTCAATATATTTCTCATAAAATTAACTATTCGAACTAATTATAGTTATCAATTTATCAAGTATAACTTTTAGTTCAATTCTTATTCTGTTCTATAGCGGTTTATATTTTTGCATTTTTACCCCCCAATATTCCCCACACACAGATGTCGCTGAAATACATCTAAACGTTGCAGCCCCTCTTGTGATGAGGGCGATTACGATGACTTGCATCGCATTTTTATAGAGATTTGCTGCAAAAGAACAACACCACAAAGCGTGGAGCAAAAAGTGGCTCTTCCGCTTTTATTGTTAGTACCCCATATTATTACAGCTCTATTACACCCCTCTGAGGTGATACCCACACGATTCGTAATAAGGCTGTAATAACATGGACTTACCAACGAGAAAAGCGGAAAACCACACACATAAGATATCCCACTCGACCATGGTAAACAAGAAAGGATCTGATGTACACCATTTCCAAGTGGGACATTTTATGTTTCAATCAATTATCAAAGATCGGCCTCTCCTATTCATAAGAGAAACCCTGCATACACAATATTCTTAAGACATCACGACTTGTGCCACATTACGTTTCTACTAATCTGGCTCAGTATATACTAATCGAACAGATATATATCTACTATCAATCGCATTCTTATTACGATAAGCAGTTCCCGATATTTTTGTATTTGATCTTGAATCAAGTTCGTAGCTACTCGGTAGGCAATTGGAAGAGGTATGTTTCCAACTTCCACCACAATCGTAAGCGTCTATGATATAAATGTCGTCAAAATCACTAGCCACTTCAGCATAATTTCCTGACATGTCGTACAATCCAAGTTCATTGGGTTGCTTCAAAGCAATATCATGTACGTAACCATTTGAATTATCCTTATACCAAGCCACATCATCAATATTATTGCTACCACTATACTTGTAACCCTTACTCTTTTTACCACCCTTGGCAGCATACTGCCATTCAGCCAACGTGGGAAATCTGAAATCAAGGCCTGTTTCCGCCCGTATAGCATCTATAAATTGTCGAAATTCATATTTTATCACTATGCCATCACCATTTCTATCCAACGGCAATATATTCTCACGATTTCCAAATTTAATCTGACTGTGTATCGGAATTTCAGTCTGCATGATATAGAATGGATGCAATCCTCCACCCTCAACACGAACCAACTTGAAAGTTCTTGTATCACCCACTAAACTATAAGTAACGTTGCGGTAGTCCATTGCAGGTTTTCTATCTCCACTACTATCCCCGCTGCCGCTTTCTTCTGGCATACCATTTCCAGAAACCAAGGAAGCATCTTCATAAATATTTTTGAATTTTTTCCAACTCCCGTCCGATGCATAAACGGATTTAGAGCCTTTAGGCACATATAGATTCCATTTATATTGCACATTATCTTCCGCAAATATTGCGTCATCTTCAGACAAAGGATTTTCCAATTTCAAAGGAATGCCCAAATTCACATACATATTGCCCCCCGAAGACGAACCTGTAAAAGCAGCTCTTGATAGTTGCTTAAGCCCTGTACCTATAACAATCTTACTATAAGTGCCCTCAAAGGCCAAAAAATCTATACTTTCAACCGAATTTGGTATAGTTAGGGTTCCCTTAACTCCAACGAAAGCGCCCTTCCCCACGGTCTTTAATTTGTTATTCAAAGTAAGCGTGCCAGCCTGCCATCCGCTAAAAGCATAATCACCAACTGTTTCCACATTGTCTGGAAGACTCAAATTGTGATATTTAATTGCACAGTCCGAGAATGCACCACTTCCCACCGTTACGAGATTATCGCTCAAATAGACAGTCCCCAAATAATTACAATTACAGTATCTATTATCAGTTGATTATCAGTGTTATACACTCTAAACGGTAGGAAAGTGACTGTGTGGATTCTGTTTAGATACGAAAAGGTGAAGATTTCACGTATTTAACTTTCGATTACATTGTATTCTCATTTTGGGACATTTCAAGTGACCACCAAGCAACAAGTATTGGGTACCAATGCAATAACATCACTCTTATACAATCCTACCAAGATTGCACATGATTCATTTTCTGCCCCTCACTATCTGCTCAAAATGCAACTGCCCCCATTCTATAACGTAGCTGATTTCTCGCAGAAAGTCCTTGGCTATCGGTGTTAGAGAATACTCCACTCTTGGAGGAACTTCTGAGACTATGCCTGATTTCTTATTGTTTGTATACATCAACCGTATTCTTTAACCACCTGCAAAGCTTGTCCTGTAAGCTCTGTGGTTTTATCACTTTTATCATATTCCCAAAGCTCAATAGTTTCATGTAGAAATCATAGGTTGGACGAAGTGTCAATTCAAAATCGGCATAATCATCACAAGCAAAAATTTCATGTTGGGAATGATGCAGAGGGAGAGTACGCATGTAATGCTGATGAAACTTGTCTGCTCTCAATACGATTCTCTGCAAAGGAACAGCATCATCCAAAACTATGCCGAAATATTCGGAAAAATAATCTTTGGCGCAGAAGTTCTTAGGCAAGACAAATTGCCTGTCGGTGATTTTCATTTCTTCTATCCTGTCAAGAGAGTAAAGGCGTAAGTGGTCTAAGTCAACATTTCGTGCTAACACATACCAACGTTGGGCTGACATTTTCACACAGTATGGCTCAACGAGGAACGTCTTGGCTTTAGGCATCGAAAATGAATGAAACGTAATCTGTAAGGTCTGGTTTGCTTTCATCGCGTCAAGCACAATAGTGAGAAAGTTTTGGCTCGACGGTATACACTCCGTGAGAATACGGTCGTGTATTGAGAGACTGGCTGATAATGTTTCCACTGTACCATAAGTATTGAGAAGCCAAGAGCGTAACTCTCCTTCATCCAAGACTTCTGGATTTGCAATGAAATAATTGTATTTACCTCTCTGCTCGCAATCTATCAAAATACCGAACACATCAAGTATTCCACTTTTCCAACGATCGAAAGTCTGGCGCGACAATTCCAATCCGCCACTCAAATCAACGTTCTCCTTCCAACGTTTGTTCAATTCTTTCAAAGTGATACGCCCCGCACTACGTATCGTCCTCACCACCCATATGTATTTTTGAATAAGCGACATAATATGTTATTTAAAATTATTGCTGTCCTGTAAAACACAAAAGAGCATAAAAATCCTCCCCGAAGCCCCGTA
>ERZ1027239.434-NODE-434-length-15510-cov-16.855516_pt1 | contig 15510 bp, 8 predicted proteins | sample MGYA00519476_ERZ1027239 | MGnify/ENA primary metagenome ERZ1027239 (study PRJEB26926, sample SAMN06164636) | human gut metagenome | biome: ENVO:00009003; feature: ENVO:2100002; material: ENVO:00002003 | host: Homo sapiens | place: USA | collected 2012 ... | reverse complement strand
ACATCAATCGCTATCGTGCTATCATCAAGGCCCTCGGTCTTCGTAAGTAATCAGCGAAAGCAGACACATTGCTTAACAGAACAAAATCCCATCACTCTCGAAAGAGGGCGATGGGATTTTTCGTTTTATATCAACTTATTAAGATTTCTACTTACTGCGCAGAGATAGGCAAATTGCGGAACTCTACATACTGAGAGGTCTCGCCATTAGACTTGTACTTGAACGGGATCTTGACAACGCTGAACTCGGTGGCACTGGTGCTGACATTCTTGATGACAAACGTAGCCTTCATCGGGATACCAGCGAGCAAGGTATACCAATTATAGCCTAACCATCGATTCTTGCCCAAGAGGGTTGTTTCCTGATCACACTCATAAGCATCGCCACCATCATCATATACAGTAGGAGTATCGCCATAAGCTGAAATTTCATACTCCTTGTTGCCGATATTCTTGAATGTAGCAGTGATTACCACATTCATGCCCTGACGAACACACTTCAAGAAATTGAACTGCAACTCAGGCAATGAGCAGGTAACCAAATCGGAATTGGTATTCTTGACATCTGCCACTACCTGGATAGGCAACTTAACAGCAAACTCCACATCATTAGCCTTACCCTTGACAAGAGTAGAATTAATCTGCTTAATGGTGCGATCTACATCCTCTATCACCATAATACCCTTGACAGGAACATTAGGAGGAAGCATCTTATCAGAATAGTGACCTAACTTATCGCCACCCAAATAGAAGTGCATTGTATGCTTTACATTCTTGCTATCAAAAGCACAAGAGCCGTCATCAAAAGCATTGAAGTACATTTTGAGTTCACTGGAAGTGGTGTTGGTTATCACGAAGTTGATATGGACATCGTTGCCATTAGCTACGCAACTGGTATACTTTACTGTACACCCAGGGATAGAGCCAGACGCCTTGCAGGTAGTCTTCTGGTCATTAGCAAGCACGTTTTCTGCCACTTTGCCCAATTTCTTGAGCCACTTCTGTGCATGGATTTGCTGTACGCTCAACAGAGAGAGCAGCAATGCGAAAATGATGGATTTCTTCATAATTGTATCGGTTTATGTTATTAATTAAATAATTGTTAGTTCGTTCCTAGAAAGAGCCTTTATCCTTAGAAAAAGAGAAAGACGCCTTTACTAATTCTTGCTTGCAAAGATAGGGAATTAAGCAATAACTTCCAAGCTTTTTGCCAGGAAAAGTAAAGGTACCAATGCGTAAATAGGCAATTTTATATCATTTGACGCTGATTTTTACGGAATGACACACACCACCATCTGTCTTTATCCTTAAGAAGTAGCAACCGAACGATGGGATTTTTCATTTTCTACTCTTATTTCGGCTTTCATTTTATTTTTTCTCCGCTTTTATATCGCCATTTCATTTTTTATTGCTAACTTTGCAACATATATATAATAAGGTGTAATTATGACTAGAGGAAAGTTGCCATTAGGAATACAGAATTTCGAAGAACTGCGCAAAGGTGGTTACCTTTACGCAGACAAGACTGATATGGTTTGGCAAATCGCCAATGGTGACAAGTATAACTTTCTTAGTCGCCCACGACGCTTCGGCAAATCGCTTCTGGTATCAACACTCCAATGTTACTTCGAAGGCAAGAAAGAACTTTTCGAAGGACTTAAGATCATGGAACTGGAGAAAGATTGGCTCAAGCGCCCTGTCATCCATTTCAGCATGAACCTTGGAGGTTCTGATGCAGAATCATTATACCATTATCTGGATGATACATTAACCAAATATGAAGAGATCTACGGCAAACGCGCCACAGAAGCTACGCTCAGCAACCGTTTTACCGGTATCATAGAAAGAGCTTACCAACAATCGGGAGAGCAAGTTGCCGTATTGGTAGATGAATATGATGCACCCTTACAGCACTCCTATCTGACAGATAGACACGAAAAATGCCGCAATCTCTATCGTGACTTCTTCACAGGTCTAAAAGACTACGGCTATTGCATCAAGTGTGTCTTCCTTACAGGAATCACCAAGTTTACGCAAATTAGTCTGTTCAGCGTTCTCAACACATTAAGCAATATCAGCTTTTACAACTGCTATGCTACCATCTGCGGATTAACGAAAGAAGAAATCTTGGAAAATCTGAAAGATGAAATTCAGGCATTGGCTGCCCAAAAGAAGTGGGATATCGACCAGACCATGCATGAACTGAAAGATATGTATGACGGTTATCATTTCTCAGAAAGCCTGCAGGGGGTTTACAATCCATTCAGTGTCATCTGCGCCTTAAAAGAACGTCGTCTAAGACCCTATTGGATTGCTAGCGGTGCTACAGAAATGCTGCCCAAAATACTCACCAACTTTGAGAAAGATGTAGAAACACTGGACGGCAGCCTCATCGACATGGATTACATCGAAACGGCAGACATCAGCAAAGACAATCCAAAGCTATTTCTTTACCAATCAGGCTATCTGACGATCAAAGGGGTGATTGGAGAAACCTACAGACTGGGATTTCCAAACAGAGAAGTAAAGAAAGCGCTTCTAGAGCTGGTTGTTCCCAATATGCTCAACACCGACAAGGAAGAGACAGAGAATGCTATTCAAGACCTGAAGCAGCATTTTATCCTTGGCAATTTAGAGGAGGGCGTAACCTGCCTGAAGCAACTCATCGCCAGCACTCCTTACAGTACTCAGAAGAAAGAACAGTTTGTCTTTGAAGAGCACTTCCGATTCATCATCAAGAACCTCTTCTACATCTGCGGTTTTAACGTTGAAGAAGAAAAACAGGTAGCTGGTGGACGTATCGACCTCGCCATAGAGACGCCAGAAATCATCTATATCATGGAGCTGAAGATGGCGGACAATGGAGGAGCTCAAGCGGCTGTGGAGCAAATTGCATCCCGCCACTACGCTGATGCTTATGCTGCCAGCAAGAAGACACGAATCAGCCTGGCTTTGGTATTCGACAAAGAAAACAGAGGATTAATAGATTGGCAAGAAGCAGATAAGTAAACACCAGAAAGCTTTCTCTCAACGGAGAGAAAGCTTTCTGGTTATTGTAGCTTGGGTATCCTGCATAGATACCTTAATAATATATACTTCCTGAGGAGAAGCCGTGGAGACTACTGGAATGCTGACAGATGCTGCACCTTCAGCCTTTCTCGATGCCACCAGTCTTCCATCAAGGGTATAAACCTCCACCTTATTTAATAGAGGAGCACTCACCTTGGACACGACGATCAATCCCCGGGCTGGAGAATAGATCTTCACGTCACTCTCGCCCACCTCAGCATTTTCAATACCTGTAGTACTGCGCGTCTGGGTAAGGAAGTATCTGCCGTGCTCGTTCGCCATTACCTTCACTTCCTCGCCATCCTTTATCTCCTGATACTTCCGGGTGGCAGCATCATAGAGGTAAAGAGGAGAAGAAAGACGAGAGACGCCATCAATTGCCAGCAAGACAGAAGCTGAATTGGCGGAACTTCCTGCATCTCCAGATTCTACACCAGAAGAAGCACCAACCACTCCTAATGGCATCCAATCTATACTTGGCAAGGAGTTCAGCGCCACAGCCTCATCGCCTGCCACCGTATAAACCACCGGAACTTCCTTCAGCTGGTCATCATAGAGCAGCTGGGCATCCTCAGCCTCATCGTAATCCTCAGAAGCATTGGCATCAAGCACTACCTTCGAACGACTGCTATAACCCGAAGCTGATGCAGCTGTAAGGGTTAAGGATACCTGATTCTGCCCCTCATCCGAAGCCGTCTTCACTCCACCAAACACTTCTCTATCTACCGTCATCGCCGACGTAAAGTTAAGCTGCGAAGCACTCTCATCTTTCAGACGGACAAAGAACGATTGCATCGGCGAAATCTTCACGTCGTTCTTCGACTCATACGTGGTGGTTAACATATCCAGCTTATCATAGAGCTTCAAGGCTCCATCCTCATAAACATAGAAGCTGGACTGTAGCCACGGATTTGCCTTCAGGAACTTATACATGCTGAGCGTCGCCATATAAGGATTACCCACCAGATAGTAGTTGTTGCCATCCGACAACTTAACCAGCGAATAGCTCATCTTGCCCAAGGCATTCTCCTGAGCATCGGCATTCACCACCAGGCGATAAGCATTCTTCTTATCCACAGAAGCAGGTAGAGAACTCTGCTGCTGCGAAGCAGATACATAAGTATATTGCGTATCTGCCTTCGGCAAACGAAGCAATACATCGGATGCAGCACCCGACGATGCAGATGATCCAGCAGAAGTTCCCGAATTGCCCACCGTATATTTATCTCCCATCTTGATGGCTACACCCTCTAATGGATGATACTTCCTATCCACCTTATTATATATATGGCTCCAGTGGGCTGAAAGCGCACGGAGACTCTGGTTCTCGAACGAGATGTCGGTACCCGAATAATCGTAGGCGCTATAGTTGCCGTTCAACGTGACTTCCTCGGCAGAAGCATCATCCCAGCTTCGCTGATATACAGGACTGGTAATGCGATTGTTTACCGAAGCGGAGAACGTGATAGGCTCGAATGCCTCCGACTCCTGTCTGCCCGATGCTGCCGGCACATAGATGTCGCCCGCATAGATATCCTGCAAAGGCGAAGTGAGGGCATACCAGGTGTTGGGTTTCATCTCCTTCTCTACCCACGCCTTGTTGTATATCAGATAACACTGGTTGAGCAGTTCACCTCCCGGCTTGAAGTAAATCTGGTCGCAGGTGTTGCCATAGAAGGGTTCACACTCCAGATTGCCGTCGGCATTCACCCCGTGGCTTTCGGTATTGGCATTCCATTGGGCAAGCATATCATACTGGATATTCGTGGTAGCCGCATCGCCCTTGGCATTGCTCAGTTTGGTAGCGATGCGCGGGGATTTCTGATAGGCAATGTATCCCAAAGACGGGAAATACAAACCGCTCAGATTAGGAATCGTTACCTTGGTAAACTTCATCGGTACGTATCCGCCACCCTGATAATCCGTATATTGGTTCTCCTTATAGAGTTCGCTGCGGGCAGAACGGCGCCAGTTATCATCATTGTTCCATGCCGCACTCATCTTGCTGTTAGCAGTAGGATTCCAGGTAGCATATTCCGGTACCACCGCAAAGCGGATATAGGTTTCACCCGAACAAAGCACCGTGGTTCCCTTGGAGCCATCTTCACGGAATATCAACACACCTTCATACCAGTATCCCTCATGCAACTGCACATTCTTTGACGCAGAAGATGCATCCCCCGACTGCGGCGTAAACTTCAGCTTCAGCTGGCTGGTATTACGCTCGATGTAATTATCCTGAAGCGTAGCCAGCGTCAGGCTCTCCCCTATCCTGTTCTGGTAGGCAGGGTCGTTGGTACCCGAAAGATACATCACCTGAGTATATTGCGACTCATCCAGATGATCCATTCCGCCTGCCTTAACGAAGTAGAGACGGGTGGAATTATCAGCCACCAGGTTTTCGCTGCTGATAGGTACACAGAAGTATCCGCCCTTGCCCTGAGCTTCCTGCTGAGCCAGCAAAGCTACCTGAGGCAGACCGATGCGCACCGTGCGTGCATAATTGTTGGGATATGCCACACCGGGAACTCCCAGATTCAACTGAGGTCCGTTCTTCACGACACGAAGCTTGAACGACATCTCGTCGAGACAGATCTGATAATCCACGCCGCCCTGGGTGATAGTAGAAGAACTACTGGTAGGAATCACACGAATGATATGATCGCCCACACTCAGTAGGATGTTGCTGAACTCTGCGCTGTTTTTTAATCTCGGAGTCGTTTCATCATCCACATACCAATCATAAAGCACGCCCTCCAGCTGAATACTACCGCCATTGTTCTGGTCAACAGTCTGCAACTGTGCCTTGATATGATATTCAGGCGTAGCATTGTCATCGCAAGGAATGGTGACGGTAGTGGTGATGCTTCCGTTGGCATCGGTAACCAGCACCTTCTGCTGCACCATCTGGAAATTTTCGCTATAGAGAGAACATACATCCGAAGGCTTTCCCCACGAAAGCTGGTTCTTATCCTCTACAGCTTCATCCTCAAAGGCAAAACTTACATAGTAAGTCTGGTTCGACTGCAGATTGAAATATCTGTTGGCAAGCACTACGTTCCATTCATCGTTGATTTTCTCATACATCGGCTTTTCATCCACCTTTTGGCTCTCATCCACATAATTATAGATAGTGGTGGTTCCCCAATTGTAGTTCGGGCTTTCTGCCGTTCCATAGTTCACGCTCTTCACCGGATTACCATCTGCATCTACAAAGCGGAAGTAGAGTTTCTTCTCTGTATTGTCGGCAAGCGCCGCCATAGTTTCCTGCAAAGCCCTCAACTTGATGAGGATGGAGGTGGAAAGAGAAGCATCCTTTGCAGTATTCTTGTCAGGGCAGATAGGCGAGCTCTGGATAACATCCACCTTGGAAGCCTTGGTATAGATGCGGAGATCATCGAAAGCATAGTCGGCACCTTGAGTAGATTTACACATATTATCTACCACGAGTTTGAAGTCGGTGAAGTTATTGACGCCGCTCTCCTTCTGCAGTACCATCTTTCCATAAGTCTGATACCATTTACCAACATTAGCACCATCATCAGTTCCTTCACGGTTTCCCGAGAAATTACCGGATGAGAAGGAGTGCAGCAACCTGCGATCCGTTTCCTGATTGTTCTCATCATAATTCACGCCATAGAGCTTGAACATCAGCTGCGGGCGCTGTGGGCCAGTGGTCATATCAGCAATGGCAGCACTGAAAATCACCTGCGAACCCACACAGAGGTCGGCCTTGAAATCAGCTTCGGCAATCTGCCGGCTTTCATCGGAGGCATCTATATAGAGGAAATGTCCATATTGGGTGCCATTCGTATTTTCGTAGGTACGGTCGTAGAGCTGGACAGTAGGCCACCACAGGTAACCATCAGTTCCAGTTTGCTCATCTCCAGACTTTCCTTTTACATTCGCAGATTTATAAAGTCCATAGTCTCCATGCATAGGCGAATGTCGAAGATTATTCCAGATATTGACTCCCGTACCTCCTTGATTGTTACTGATCAAATCGCGATAGACAAAGCCATAGCTTCGCCTGCTCCATTTAGAAGGCAAGCGGTCTTGGTTATCATCCGGACTTGTAGGAGCCAGAAGGTTCTGTTCATCATCATCATTATCAAAAGAGACGATATTGACACGGCGATAATGATCGTCGAGATAGGAATTCAATCGGGTGTTCTGACCTGCCGTCTTCAGTTCGGCCGTAGTCATCGGATACTGGTTGAATATCTGACAGGTAAAATTAGCGATAGGGCACATCTGTCCGTTGCTGGAAACGGCTAGCGCCACCACATAAATGCGGTCGCCATACTTAAAGGTCTGCTTATTGCTAACTCCTTTATTGTCCAGGTCACGCCATGTGTCAATACCTGCATTATTCAATTTTTGCAGGCTTAAATCAAAGAAACGGGGCGTAACACCAGTACTACTAGAATGAGTATAATATATCCATTGGGTTCTTTCAGAATTATAGACACGCCATTGTACGTAACTTGCCTGAACAACCTGAGAACTGAAATCCGACTCCTTTATCTTATGCGCCTCATCCTCTGCAAAGACATGATGCGTATTGAAATTATTCATTGGATGGAAATAATAGTTTGACGCATCATTCTGGTTGAGGCGGAGTGTCATAGAGGCAGAGGCATCCTTCAATCCTGCCGAAACACCCTTTCCGTCTTCATAGGAATAATCTCTGTCTCTTCCTGTTTCCAGGAGTTTCTGCTTGATATCATCCGCCATCTTTTCTGCCGGCATAATATGGAAGATATATCGGATAGAAAGAGTTGGCTCATGCTCGAAGCTTGTTCCGCTGCAGCCATCCACGTATCGGCTCACATCGCAGGCGATGGTCTCACCGCTCCAGGAAGTATCAGAGGGACGGGTATATCTTACACCCACCAAATCTCGATTTGGCTTGGATGAAAGATTACAGGCAACCAAACCTTTATCTACGCCACGGGAATCCTTCATACTTTTCAACTTGCTTCTGTAAGAATATGTCTCCAACTGAGCAGAAGCCTTATCTGTATCGTAATTATACCATCTGAAATATCCTCTAGGTTCCAAATCTGCACCTTTGCCAGAATATTCGGAAAATGGCAAAGACAATTCCTTTCTACCGTCGCTAGGGATAGCGATATAATAATCATACACATGCGTCTTCTGGCGAAGACAGTCTGTTGAAGCATCTATCACCTCGTAATCGCCGGTTTTATTGGCGATACCTTCAAAATGCTTGAAGGTTTGGGCGCAAATCACCCCAGGCGTCAAGTAGATGATGCCCAGGATGAACAATATGTATTTTGAAAATAAACTGTTTCCTTTCATTCTCTATTTAAAATTTAACCGGGTTCATCACGAATCTTACCTTTCGGGCTAAAGTCAACCTGTTGCCATTCACATTCAGCGTCATCTTCAGCTGATAGACAGAAGTTCCCGAGCGGTTGCCCATCTCTCCTTCAATACGCCTGGATACTGAATTCCAACAAGGTTTGGTATCAAAGATGCAAGTACCTGCATCACCCGCTGGCGTAGAAACTACCTCTGACACCTGCTGATTACTGATGTTCCACGAATCTACCAGCTGCTGATTGCTGATTTTCCTGACTTTTGGGATGATATGAAACTCGCCATAATAGCCAAAAGTAACCGTGAGATTGTTATTATCTTCCTCTACTTGCGGCAACACACCGATAGGTGAAAACGCCTCCACATGCCACTCGATGGCATAATCGTCTAACTGGATAGGAATCATCCGGAAGTCGTTGCGGCACATCTGGCGCCAGTTGAGCATCGCATAGCGATGGGTCAGTTCACCCCCGTTGCCATCATCCGTATGTAATTGAAGCACGAAATATTTATTCTCATCAGTTGCCTCACTTTCATTGACATAGAATCGGATATACTGTTTGCCTCCGTGAGCACTCACAACATATCCATTCTTGTCATTCAACCCTTCATAGGTTACCACCTGTTTTTGTTGCGTACAGAGATTCGGTTTTCCCACATGAGCTATCCCCTGTTCATCTACGGCATCTGCTGCGGGGAACAGCATCAGATTCTCTATTGAATTAGGAGTCTGGTCAGAGAGAACCACCTTCTTGATAGCAATAGGATGGTTGGAAGTATTGGTAATGCTAAGCTGCACTTTCGCCACCATTCTAATCACCTCCAGGTCAACCGTTCGGGTATCTTTGCTGATAGCAATCTCCTGCCGGTTGCTCATAGGAATGCCATTCTTGAAAAACGGTTGAGAATCATCCCCAAAGTCAGTCCAATGGTCGGCAAAAGCAAGTTTCGGTATCTTTACATGATACTTATACTGTTCAAAGTCATCTGGTAATTCATCTCCCTTTTTCTTTCCCTCCAAACCCAATTCAGAAGGCTGGATATTGGCAAAGGAATAGAATACATACTTGCCAGGCTGCAATCTTACCCAACAATCATCCAAGGCACGTTCCTGTTCGCCCGAATGATAAGGAGTATTGGTAATGATGGTATCTATCTGATGATTCCTGGCAATAACCACGAACCAGTTTTTCATCAATTCGCCCGAAGTATTCAAACTATCACTATATCCTGCTCGGGTAGTTTCCTTGCTTGCAACAACCCCCAACTGCAATTTCACAGGAACATGTGATTCCGCTACCGGTTCCGGATCTATCTCCGGACCACCATCGGGACCACATCCCCACAAACAGGAGATGGCAAGCACCAAACAAATATATGATAATAATTTCTTCATAAATTTACATTATAACACTTCGAACGACCACACTTTACATGATAATATGTTCATGCTCAGTATAATACCACTTACGCACATTTAACTTAACATGCAAAATATCATTGTCGCCCTTGTATAGCTGAAACTGATAGTAATGATTTCTAAGGATATCGATGGCCTGGGAAGTAGGAGCTCCACTGGCATCATAATCCACAAACTTGAGCTGATAATCTGATTCCTTACCGAACCGGTCGCTCAATCTTAATCTGATTATCGCCGGAGCTGTGATTCCATCTCCGCTATTCTGATATTCAGGAACATAAACATCACCTTGTGCCATATCTATAGGCTCAACAGAGGGATTAGCATCATGAAAATGTCCGATATTCGCATCGGTAAGCAGGTTGGCATCTTCTAAATTGGCAATACTGCCAAAAGGGGGCAGACAATAGCCCTGTTTCTGATGTCCCAAAAGATTCACTTGTGTGAGTCTATACCCCTGTTCAACCATATCCGGACGAAGAGTCACTTTGATTTTGGCTTCGGCTCGGAGCAGATTGATGGTTTTGATGTCATATTGCTGTCCTGCCACGAAAGGAATGTTTTCAAGTTGCTTGACTCCCCACATCGGAATGAAATGCGGTATCGTATTCTGATATGAGAAAGTCAACCGGTTCAGATATTCTTGTGAGAAATCGGACAGTTCATCTACGCCATCTATGTTGGCATAGACCATCACCTTTCCGGTGAATCCCCCATTGGACATCTGCAACTTATCCAGTTTGATAGAGCCAGTAACCTTATATTCATTTTCCTTTTGAGTAGGCAAAAGAACCAGCTGCTCTATCCCGCCGATGGCACGACCGTCTTTATTATAGAAGACAACATGCAACCTGTTTTTATCAATGGCATATTCCCAATCATCTAGCGAATCGGCAGCGGAATCACCTGTACGGCTCGCCGGATCCACGCTAGCACGGGTCACAACAGTAGAGGATGGCATATATATCTGGAATACGACTCTCACATAGCCATCATCCCCCACACGATCCGCCGAATCGCTACATGCCATCAACGTAACCAGCCATGCCAGAGAAGCCAAATACTTAAAGATTTTATTTATACTCATCATTTAGAATTTCCGAAATCGGAATTATTCAACACCACTCTCCAGGAATTGATATAGATGGTTGTAGCCAGCCAATTAGCTTTTTCATCGAGGAAGAATACGAGATTGTATGAATCCTGACGGTCAAGATATTCCTGGTCGCCCATCTTGCTATGATAATTTCCTTTTACCAGCAAAGCATAATCTATCAATGGAATATTGATGATACTTCTGCCCGTGGAATGCTCATATACATGCAGGCGCATCTGATGACCTTTCACCAGTCGGTTGGTTGTTAATTCTGCCAATGCAGCTGAGACAGAGGTTTGTACCCCTGTATTCTCATTTACGCCAGCCTCACCTTCATACTTACTCCATGCGGGATAGGTAAGTTCATCATCCGCCAAAAGAGTATTGTCATAATCCAGATAGCCATTGTTGTCGGTAATGGAAAAATCAAAGTCTTCTGCCTTCAAACTTTTTCCCGAGAGTTGCTGCAATATGACCTTAAAATGGTTTGTATCCTTGGTGAGTTTGACTGTTACCGTTTTGTTTTCACCCAATACGGCAGTAAGATCAACCTTTCTCTTGATACCATGAAACAAAGAAGTGAGATCATGGTTTACAAAATGGTTATCATCCCGATTCACGAGAACCTGGAAATCTTCCATATTTGTCTTTCCCAAACCATCTTTACCCTCTATACCCTTATATATATAAGAGTTTTCACGGCGTTCTTCTCCTTCGGCCCAAACCTGAAGATCATAGACACCCGATGGCATATCATCCACATTCATTCCATCATTGGCAAGAATCTCTGAAGTTGGAGCAGTCTTGGTATAGGCCAGCTTTCCCTCCGAGTCAAAGGCATGAAGCGTGACTGTCTTTACCTCATAGGCAAAAGCATCGGCATAGAGCATGTTCATATCGTAAACAAAGCGAACACGCCTGGTTGCCTCACACCCCTCCTGGTCGTCATGCCACCATGAGCATGACACGAGGATCATGCTCAATGGCAACAACAACCAAGATAAGAATGTGCCCCATGTAAGGGTACGAGTCTGTATCTTCATTATTTTGTCTTATCCAAATCAGCGTCATACTTAACAACACGCCAAGAGAGCACATTGATACGAGCTGCGAGGTAAGTAGCCTTGTTAGATGGAATGGTTGGGTCGATAACCTTCTCAGGATCATAAACCGGTGTACCAAATCCGAACATATTCTGAATGTTGATGCTATACATATGGTTACGAACAATACCATAATAGCCCGGCTTCTCAGGATCTGTACCCAGGTGACGGATTGGAACATAGTAATAAGCCATACCATCCTTGCGAATTTGAGCAGGCTCTGCGTTCATCAAATTTTGGAGTTCAGCTTTTGTTACATCTTTAAAAGAAGAAGCACCCTCTGTGGTCTCTTTCTTCTGCAAAGTCTCGCCTTCAGCCAATTCACGCAGGGTAGCAACTACCTCATAATCCTTGATTCCAGTAGCCTTAGTGGTGAAGTCGATATCAGATGGCTGCAACTTAGTGCAGGTTTCACCCTTCTTGATATAGTAATCAGCAAAGTTGTTAGCAACTTCTGCCTTCACATCATCGATATGCAGGTATTCCTGACCTCTGTACTGACAAATCTCAGCAGGCTTATAGTCCTCACCATCCTTATATACCAGATGAGTTGCTACCAGCATCTTGGTCAAAGTGCTGTTATAAGGATCAGGAGCTGCATCTTTTAACGCATTTGGTAAAGTATAAGTACAATTTGTCAAGCTGCGAGCTGCATAATCTTTGTATGAATGATTGACAGGAGCATTACCTTCTGCTGCACCTCCTGCAACAAATCCTACGGAAGAAGTCCAGAAACAACGATGGTAATCAGGAGATGTCCATACGTCAATACCCAAGTTTGCATCATTCCATTTAGTATCAACCTGCTTTACCAGTTCGGCCTTGCCATTTTCATCGGCAACACCCCAGCCATCAACTACGGCATAGATATCATTGGTACCATAAACACCCACCTTCATGGCATCCTTGCCCTCAATCTTTGTCCATGTTCTACCATCACTAGCAGTATAATCAACATCAATTGTAGGCTGAACCTTTGCTACAACACGCTCAACATACAAATCTACCGGCTTACCCTTAGCTGTTTCTGCATCGTTAGCTACATGTCCAATTACGACAGAAGCACATTTCTCCACACCATTAGCAACATAAACAGAATTGCTCATCACAAAGTTTTTGTTATCTTTGGTATGGAACTGAGAATAAATAGAAGAACGCTTCACATCATCCAATGTCTTGGCTCCATTACCGAGTTTATCACCATCCAATGAATTTGGGTTAATGACAGCGAGCATAACTGCTGGCGATGCACCGGTATTACCCTCGATAACCAAAAGAGGACTGGATATCATAGAAACATTTGGCTCATCTTTCTTTTCAGTATTCAAACCTTCGGTCTTTTCCAACCAGTTTATACCTGTTGACTGACCATTTTCCTTCAAGATATAAGGAGTACCATCAGAATTAAAGAAATAGAATCTTACACTCTGAATATAGTTCTCATCTGCTGTACTATTCTCATAATCACCAGTTGTGGCACGTGAACCAGCCACAGAACCTACATTGTTAATTCTAATGGCGAGATAAGCCTTGTCGTTAACATTAGCTCCACCATCTTTCAAGTCATCGCTGCTTGAACAAGCTCCCAGCATCAGCGCTCCTGCCAATGCAAGGGAATACGATCTAAAAAACTTCATTTTGACTTATTTAAAATTAATAATTACTATATTTGATATCGCTGTCATCATCCTGATACTTGATATTGCTATTATCATTCTGATACTCTTTATCACTTCTTGGATATCATCATTACTTCATACGCCTTTCTTGCTGCATCGGCTTCCTTTGAATCGCCGGCTCTATCCAAATATGGCTTGGCAGCATCGGCATCTCCGTTGTTCAGACGGATAATGGCAGCATTCAGGTTGGCGGTTTCATCCGTTGGATACATGCGGACTGCCAGCTCCATCACCTCATTGAAGTCCTTGGAACCTACCTCATAGGTCTGAGCCACCATGAACAACTCGTTGAGCGACAACAGCTGCGGCTTGGTCTTCATAATCTGCTTTGCCTCTTCCACATCGAAAGGCTTAACCTTATAAGTAATGTGGTAGTCGCTATGGCGGAGAGCCGGATAGCAGAGGGTGAGCAGGGTGCGATACTGCGCAGGATATAGCTGCTTCAGCTTCGCATCACGAGCATCTGGATCCAGCTTTTCATCCTGAGCTATCGCAAGAAGCGGCTCCTTTTTCTCCAAGTTGCTTGACTTGATATATTCACGCAATCCATCCCAATCTTCGGCTGTAGAGGATACCGTGAAGATGCTGTCAGGCAACTCTACCATCTTGCGGACATATTCTGTCAAGGTGATGGCACGATTCTTTGCCAGATACTCATTATGCTTATACGAACCTTCCGGCGAAGCAAAACCATGGATATTGATGCCCATCACCTGCAGGTTCTTATCCGCCTTCAATGCCTTGATGGTGGTGATGATGCTATCCAACTGTGCCGGATTACGGCGATAATCAGCACGCAATTCTATCCTGTTCACCGGGAAATCGATATAGGCACGCTTATCCAAATGACGGATCTTTGGAGCCTCGGCAACGACAGCCTGCAACTGGAGCACCGGCTTCAGTACATTCTGCTTAGGCTGGTGAATGGTCTCGATGATCTGAGGAGCATCTGTAGAGCGTTTTTCATCTGCCCTACCCGGAATCAAATAAATGAGGGAAAGAGCCACCTTGGTGGGTCCCACATAATTCTTATGGGCAGAGTTGAGTTTTTCACCACAGGTACCACATTCGAATTTATCGTATTTGGTATGGATATAGCCCAATCCGAGCGAAGCCTCGAAGTTCCAGTGCTTAGAAAGAATCCATTGTTTACCGGCTGTGATACCACCTCCGGCATACCAACCTTCATAGCGATGGTTGCGCAGTCCTTTCAACAATCCGAAAGGAAACTTCACACCTCCCACATTATATTGGCCGCCCAAGGCATGGACACCCATAAACCATCCATCGAAGCATTGGTTGAACCAGTAGCGATACTCAGGCATCACCATCCAATGACGAAGACTGGAATGGTCGCCGCCACTTTGCTTCCAAGGATTCAAGCCGAAGAAAGACTGAGCTGTATGCTTCTTGCCTACTTCCATTTCCATTCCCATATTAGGGGTGGTAGTAGCCCAATAAAGCGCATTAGTCTTGAAGCCTATCTGCTGTGCTTGCATTGATTGGACACAAAGGCACATCAGAATGGCTACAGCCATAAACTTACTTACTTTCATATTCAATTATACCTCCTGATATACAATCATCTTTGTCATTTACTTATTTACCTGTTGGCGGAATTAATTTAGTGCATACTTAATTCTGCCAATGGGCTTGTCGTTAATGAAGTTTACGTATTGCAGAATGGTAAGTGCACTAATTTTGCCAATGATCCTGGCAAACAAACCATTCGTTATTTTCGCATAGTTCCTGATGACCAAGAACTGGTCTGTAAGTTGTGAGAATATTGTCTCAATCC
>ERZ1027239.429-NODE-429-length-15621-cov-8.376140_pt1 | contig 15621 bp, 9 predicted proteins | sample MGYA00519476_ERZ1027239 | MGnify/ENA primary metagenome ERZ1027239 (study PRJEB26926, sample SAMN06164636) | human gut metagenome | biome: ENVO:00009003; feature: ENVO:2100002; material: ENVO:00002003 | host: Homo sapiens | place: USA | collected 2012 ... | reverse complement strand
TGTATAAGAGACAGATCTTCTTGAAGTTATTAATACCAAGAATAGTTCTTAAGACTAGCGTTGTCATTCAAGTTGACATTGAAGATTGGCCAGTACTGACGCTTGTCTGGATCCTGTACATAAAGATAATCCGTTACATCGTCAAGAGCGTTTGGCTTAATCCATGTTGAAGCCTTACCCTCACTATCGGTGTACTCATCATAACCCTCTGGGTCAAGATCGGTCTCGCCATAGTTCAAACCATAGAGGCTCAGCTTAGCCTCTGGTTCTGTATAAGAAACATCACCACGAGTCCAATAGAATGGAACCATCTTATAATATATATGACCAGACAACTGGCTGTAAGGATGTTCTGCATCATAGTCTTTCAAGTTGACGATAGCATTCATCTTAGCCTTAGCCTCATCCATCTTAGTTTTCAAGAGTCCCCAACGAATCAAGTCTGCCTTACGGATCAACTCACCTGCGAACTCCAAGCCTCTCTCCTCAACGATAGCGTTGAACATAGACTCCTTACTAGCAGAAACCTTATTGATATAAGAACTTACATCACCACCAAAGGCACGCTTGCGAATCTTCTCCAAATAAGGAGCTGCTGCTGCAGGACCATTCAATTCGTTCTCCAACTCTGCACGCATCAAGACTACGTCAGCATAACGCATGTAAAGTTTGTTGATACCATCATCATTTCCATTAGGAATCAAACGGTTAGTCCACTCATAACGAAGTTTACCAAAGCTCCAGCTCTTGAAAGCTTGCAACTTCTGCTTACCCTTTTCCCACTGGAATGGACAGCAAGTAACATCACGACGAGTATCGTTCTTGTCATAATCGAAGTAAAGAGTAGGAACAGGACCTACATCGCTACCTTTCTTATCCATTCCTGTCATATTATCAGCACCAGTGTGTCTAATTCCGAATGTGTACATGATACGACCACGGGCTGGGCTATTGCTATAGCCAATCTCAAACAAAGACTCGCTACCAGCTGTGATTACATCACCAGAGACACCATTATTGTTAAAGATGTCCTCGAAGTTATTCTTCAAAGCAACATACTTACCCTCTTGTGCCATCACATCCTTACAAGCTTGCAAAGCGATAGGATAAAGCTTTTCCTTGGTCAACTCAGGATCGGTGCTAAGACGATTCTCACCATCCATACGCTGTGCATAACCAGCAGCCTGCATACAAACTCTTGCCAAGAATCCCTTGACGAAAGCCTTGTTGACACGCTCTACTGTCTGGGTCTCCGACAACTCATTTGGCCAAGCACAAAGTTCTTGTGCCTCCTGCAAATCTGCAATCAACTGCTTGTAGATGACATCACGATCCTCACGAGCTGCATACATATTGCTAGAGTTCACGCCCTCAAAACGAGCAGGAACATCACCCCACATGTTGATGAGGTCAACATAGAACAAGGCACGGAGAGTCAATGCCTCACCCAAAAGCTGCTTATTCTTGGCATCTGTCAAGTCTGCATTCTCACGCAAGCCAGAAATAGCAAGGTTTGCACGCTCGATAGCCGCATACATCTTTGCCCAAAGGTCAGTACCAGTCGTTACATTCATCTGGTCATTGGCTGTTCCTGCATTGTATGTTGCCAAGTCTGCCTTGCCATCTGCCTTGTTGGAGCCACTATACACCTCGACATCGGTATTGTATCCATACCAAATGGAACGAGCACGATAGTTCTGCTCACCAAATTCTTGGTAAATGTTAGCGATTGTACCCTCGGCGTACTCGTAAGTACTGAAGATATTCTTGCCATCCAAAGATGAGTCAGAGCTTTGGTCCAAGAAATCGCTACATGAAGTCAAGCCGCCTGCCATCAACACTGCGGCAAATGTTTTAACTATAATATGTTTCATTGTAGTTGTCTTATTAGAAGTTCAAGTTGAAACCAATAACAAATTGACGGCTCTTTGGATATGCAGAGTAATCTACACCTGGAGTAAGAGCGGTCTTGTTACGAGATGATACTTCTGGGTCGAAGCCAGAGTAACCTGTGATGCAGAATACGTTGTATGCAGTAGCATAGAAGCGCAAACTGTTGATACCCACACGCTTTGTGAGAGACTGCGGCAAGGTGTAACCCAAAGTAATGGTTGCCAAACGGAGGAATGAGCCATCCTCGATTGCCCAATCTGTCAATACGAAATTGGTATATGGAGACCACATAGTAGTGTTGGCATTCATTGAAGCCAAAAGCTCTGGATCATTGCAGATTGTACCATCAGCGTTCAAGTTTGTCCAACGCTTTCCATCAGCCATGATGTCCAACATATTACGATAGTAGTACTGAGAAGCTGATGTATATTCAATCTTGTTGGCGTTATACACGTCATTGCCAATACTATAAGTGAAGTTAGCGTTCAAGTCGAAGCCATAGAGACGACCAGAGATATTGAAACCACCTGTTGCGACAGGGTTAGTATCACCAATCTTCACGCGGTCATTATCATTGACTACATAATCTTGACCTTCGCCATCACCCTCGTTCATGTTGACAAGTTTCAACGCACCTGGACGGAGATAGTTGGTTCCGATTACACTACCATCATCAGATACACCTTCCTTAAGTACCCATTTCTTCTTGTCTGCATCGTAATGATCGAAGTCACTAACCTCATAGCGACCAGCCACCTTATAACCATAAATCTGACCGATAGCCTGACCTGGCTTTACAATGTAGTCATCCTGAATCTGGGTAGAAGCCCATTCTGCCGAGGCCTTATACTGCTCCAAAGAACCAAGGCTCTTCACCTTATTCTTATTGAAACCGATATTACCGCTGATGCTCAAGCCATAGTTCTTCTTGTTGATAGCATTCCAAGTGAGAGATACCTCTATACCCTTGTTCTCTGTCTCACCAAGGTTACGATACTGAAGGTCATAACCTGAACCAGATACAGGGAAAGCAATCAGCAAGTCCTTGGTTGTGTTCCAATAAGCCTCTACAGAACCCGTCAACTTGCTATTGAACAATGTGAAGTCGAGACCTACGTTACGAGTAATGGTTGTCTCCCATGTCAAGTCTGGGTTGGAAGCGAATGTTTCTTTTTTATCAGGAACGAGACCACTTGTCCAGTATGAAGTGAATTGGTTCAGCCATGTAGAAGAGCATGATTTCCAAATAGGAGCCGTCTGGTCGGCAGGGATGTTGTTGTTACCCGCAGTACCATAAGAGAGACGGAGTTTCAAGTCATCCAACCACTTGTTGCTCTTCTTCATAAATGGCTCGGAAGAGATACGCCAAGCTACAGCTGCAGATGGGAAGTATCCCCAACGATTTCCCTTGGAGAACTTAGAAGAACCATCGGCACGGAAGGTAGCACTCAACAAGTACTTGTCTTGGAAGTTGTAGTTGGCACGACCAAAGAATGACAACAAGTTATCATTAGCATTGTTGTACTTATTTACCAAGTATGGAGTACCTTGTGAAGACATAGTCCAAGCCTGGTCAGCAGTAAATGTAGTTGGGAAAAAGTTCAATCTATCCTCATTCAAACTACTCTTCTTACTGATAGTCTCCTCACCAATGAGGACATTCAAACTATGATCCTTATTCTTGATAAGATTCTTGAAATCGTAGTTTACTGTATTGGTGTTGCGGAATGTGTGACGCTGAGTGTCAATGAAGTAAGCCATTGGGTGAGTACCCTTGCTATCCACACTATTGGTACGAGCGTTGTAAGTAGAAGTACCATAATACTTCTTGTCTGTATTGTAATACCAATCCAAACCTAATTCAGTCTTAAACTTCAAGTTCTTGATGATTTCCCATGTGAAGCTACCATTCATATTGAAGTTCTGACGGTTCTGCTTGCGGTCTGTATCATATACAGAAGTAATAGGGTTGGTCAACTGGAGATCAGGATCATAGCCATCACTCAAATCAGCGAAGTTGTACATAGGATAAATCATCACGTTCTTCAAACGAGAGTCTGATGTAGAAACCTCAGTCTTGCTCTCGTTGGCACCAGCACCATTCACGGTGGTGTTAGAGTAACGCATAGAGAAATCAAGAGACACCTTCTTGTTCACCTTGTGGTTCAACTTCAAACTAAAGTTGTCACGACGGAAAGAAGAACCAAGCATGATGGCCTTATCATTGACGTGAGCATAACCAAAGTTGAACTTGGTTTTGTCTGTACCACCCGTGATAGAAAGGTTATGGTTGAAGGTATGACCTACACGCCCGAACACCTGATCCTGCCAATCATTCTCGGCGGCATTCTCATAGAGGTCACGGTCTTCCCAGTTACCGAAGAGGTTGGTATATTTCTCCTCGTTGTCACGCAAGAGGGCATACTCACGCTGCCACTTCACGTAGTCACTGCCGCTAAGTGTATTCAACGTCTTCGCCATCTTCTTCCAAGAATAGTATGCGTTGTAAGATACACTTACCTTACCCTCCTTACCACTCTTAGTAGTAACGAGGATTACACCGTTGGCACCACGAGAACCGTAGATAGCTGTAGAAGAAGCATCCTTCAATACTGTGATATCTTCGATATCGGAAGCAGGAATATCGCTGATACTTTCCACTGGGAAACCATCTACGATATAAAGAGGTGTGTTGTCGCCAGTGATAGAACCACCACCACGCACACGAATCTTCATTTCTGCATCAGGAGAGCCTTCGGTTGCAGTAATCTGCACACCAGCCATCTTACCCTGCAAAGCCTCTGTTGCATTGGCTACAGGAACAGCTTCAAGAGCCTTGTTGCTAACTGTAGCTACAGAACCTGTCAAGTCTTTTTTCTTGACTGCACCATAACCGATGACAACGATGTCGTTCAGACTGTTGGAGTCGTCTTCGAGCTTGACATTGATGGTTGATTTACCTGCAACGTTTACTAATTGAGGTTTCATACCAACGTATGAAATCTTCAGTTTCTTACTGTTGCCCGTGAGAGTGATTGTGAAGTTACCATCGAGGTCGGTCACACCGCCCGTATTGGTACCTTGCTCAATTACGGATGCACCAATAATTGGCTCGCCGGTATTGTCGGTGACATTACCTTTAATCACTGTTTGCGCAAAGCCATTGGCAGACATTGTCAATGTGGCTGCAACAAGCGCAAATCTCAGATTTTTAAATTTACCAGACATACACTTTAGGTTTGATTATTTATTTTTTAAATAGTTGTTTTGGATCTATCGTAATGATCTTGTTCCGTATTCTCGTTTATATTTAAGAATTTTGGTTTAGTGCTGCAAAGTTAGAAAAAATTATTTAAATAGGACGAAAATAGAGGCAAATAATTACGCAAACGTTTGCAAGAATAAGTTGAAAAGCTCCTCTTACAAATAGGGCAAATATAGCAACAAAACGTGAGAAATCCCTTCTATCTTAGACCCGTGAAGCGATAAGGGACAAGTTTCTGGAGCAAAGCCTGAAAGAGAAAGAATAGATTTTTGTCTCGAAAGGAAACAACGGAAATCGGTACAAGCAACAAAAAAGGTCGTTTAGAAAACGACCTTTTTTGTTGTTGACTGCCCATTGGCATGGATACTCTTCACGATGTTGACACCACGCTGAGGGGATGAGAGGCGAGAGCCTGCTAAGTCATAATACTCTGTGCGGATGATGACGGAAGAAACCGAAGATGTCTCGGCGATGGAGATACCAGTGGTAGCACCTTTCAGTTCGTTGCCCTTCGCATCGTAGGTCTTCGCCGTGCTATAGTTCTTGATGGCATGGTCGAACTCGTCGATGTCCTCCGTAGGGATGGCATCGGTGTATGCCTTCCATATCTCCACCTTGCCTGCACCTGAGTATTTCTCGCAGAGGGATGGCACTTCCACCGTCTTGTCGAGGTAATGAATGGAGTAATTTGCTACGGTTTGAGTAGGAACCCAATCGGTAGGCTTCACAGGCAAAGACTTGCTGACCTTCGCACCATCAATGTTGGTATAACCAGACATCAATCGATCACATCCTTTATAGATCACATCATAACCTTCAGCCGTATTGATATTCAAGTTACCCTCACGATCAGAGCGGATGGGTGCTTTCGTGTTCTCGAAGTAACAAGCCTCCACATAGCCGATGGCCTGTTCTCTTACATCCCATCCATCCTCGCAGCCTTTCATATAGTTATTATAATAATGTACGTGACCGCCACGCTGAAGAGGAAGGCGAGAACCTTGGATATTATCGAAGAAATTATGATGGAAAGAAATGGTACGGCAGTTGTCAAACACGTCGCTATCACCCTTTCCCCACAGGCAACTCTTGTCATGGTCGTGGAAGTAATTATAGCTGAAAGTGAGCCACTGCACATTGTTCTTGCAGTCGAGCAAGCCATCATAGCGGTCTTTATAGGCAGCATCGCCATTGAAAAACTCACAGTGGTCTATCCAAATATGACCGCCCCAATCTGTCTTGGCGCTTGTCTTGTCGGCTTGGATGCCGATGCAATCTGGGTCACCGACCTCCACTTGCGCCCCATTGCGAAGAGCGACAATCTTGTTCTCACCCGTCTTGAGCACTGGCACTCCCTTCATCGTAAAGCGGCAGTTGCGGATGATGATGTTATCCACCGACTGCATCACAAAGGTGATGTGGGTGAAGAGAGGAGCTTTGCCTGTGGCAGGGTCAACGACTCCGATGAGAGTCTTGTTGGAAGCTACCAAGATGCGCTCGCCGTAGGTGGTTTCGACACCGCTGGCTCCGCTCTGGTCATCCAGCAACTTACCCGTATTGATACCATCGACATAGCACTTGATACCAGTTGAGATGTCGTGGTCAACAATCACCACGTATGGATCTTCTGCCTGAAGATAGGCTTGGAGTTCAGAGAAGGTATTGGCTTTTACCACCTTGCCACTTGCGCCGCCTGTGGTACCGCCAGCACGATACCAGTTGGTACCTGGTGTACCTTCGTAAGCGGCAAAGCCATCGATGGAGAAGTCACGACCATCCTGTGTCTGCGCCATTGCCGTGGAAGCAAAGGCAGATGAAGCGAGGAGAAATGATGCAAGGATTGCCTTGCGAGATACCTTGTTTAGTAGAAATGTTTTCATTGATTCAGTTTGTTTGATAAGTAGATATAGTTCCTAAGTTTTGCTTTCAGGCTAAGAAATCCTCTAAGCAAAAGGGCTGTTTCTCACGAAGATAACAGCCCTTTCTAAAGTTATGATTATGATAGTTACTTTTTTGAGAGTTATCTCTCTTATTGATTGATTCTATCAGTTTTGGTTTACTCTGTTACTGGGACAAGCTTGATCATAAACAAGTTACCAGTATCCTGCTTTGTCAATGTGTAATCATCTGCCTCCAAGACAACAGTAAGCGTGTGTTTTGTTGTATCGACAACAGCACCAGTCTCACTAGTCTTCTTACCATTGATCAACGCCGTACAGTTTTTATCATCACTCGCAAAGTACATAGTCATAGTCATCTTCTTCTTGATAGAGAAAGAAACACTACCATTAGAATCGAACTTGAGACCACTTTCATAAGTTGTGCCATCGATAGTAGCAGACTTCTTATTTGTCTGGCTACCCTTTACTGTAAAGCTAGAGTTAGAAGCCACACCGCCAACAAATGTACAAGTCACTGTACCCTCGATTTCTGGAGTACTAGGAGTACCAGGATCTGGTGTTGGAGTTGGATCTGTGCCAGGATCTGGTGTAGGGGTTGGGTCTGTACCAGGGTCAGGTGTAGGGTCTGTACCTGGATCTACAGTACCGCCACCACCTTCGCCAGCAGAAGTACCATTACCGCCAATTTCGAGCAAGTCGGTATTCTTGTAGTTGACAACAGCAGTCTTCAAGCCACTATTGACAGCATAAGAATCATCATCTACTGAGTTATCGAATGTCCATTGCAAATCACCATGGTTCAAACGACCAGCGCCGTAGAAGCCTGTCACCTTGGCAGGAACATCAACTGCAGCATCTGGTGTATATTCATACATCAAGCTAGGGTCTGTATCAAAATTGTTGTAAGAAGTACCACCCTTTACAGTCTTTACATCAGCAGGCACCTTGTCATTACGGTTGGCTACATCATAGCAATCGAAATCCTTGTTATTGGAAGAATAAGGTACATACTGGAACTTTCTACTCTTCTCTGCAAAGATGTTACCATATTCCTTGATCATACCACCTGTCTCACCAGAGAAAGTACCATCGCCCTTGGCATCTGTACCCTGTCCCGAAATCATCATAGGGTCTTTTGCATTACGGAAGTAGTTACTCTCAACGAAAGCACTTGAACCAGATGTGGCACCTACACCATACTTTGAGTTACCATCAAAGTAATTATTATAAACGTGTACACTCATCGTACGGATACGTGGATGACGTGAATCGGAGTGATCGAACCAGTTGTGGTGATAAGTAATCCAGTTCTCGTTAGATTCACTCTTCATACCACACAAAGAAGACTTACCACTATCCCAAAAGCGGTTGTATGCGATAGTAATATACTGGCTGTTACCCTTCAAGTCAACAGTACCATCACCCTTTGCCTGGTCTTTATCGCCACCAGCTTGACCATAGAAGAAGTCCATGTTGTGAATCCACACGTGCTGGTTTTGTGTATCAAGAGACAAAGCGTCATCGAGACAGTTCATAATGGCAAAATTACGGAACTCAATGCCCTTAGCATTTCTAACCAAGAATCCAAAGCCATGAACAGTAGCATCCTCACCGACACCCTCAAAAGTAAGGCTCATCCCTGTATATCCACTCTTACCTTTTACCTGAATACCCTCAGAGGAACTAGAAATCTTATCCAAATCAGAAAGGCTTACCTTACCGATGAAACGGAATGCGATAGGAGTTGGATCATTACCCTTTTGATAAGCATCAATGATTGCTTGAAGACCTGTTGTCTTGGTTGCAGCCTTTCCCTTATCCAAAATAACATCGGTAGAAACCGTCTTAGCTGTCTGGGCTGTGATGTAAAGCACCTTAGCGCCAGCCTTCAGAGTACCATCATTGTTGTAAGCACCGATACCACCTGTATAGTTGAAGTGAGCAAAGCCTGAACGGTCATAGCTTTTCACTGCCAAACCGGTTGCAGTATTGGCTGCTGACTCAATCTCTGTACCATCAGCTTTTACTGGAACGACTTTTACTGAATAATCGCCAGCTTTCAAGCCCAAAACATCAGCACGATAATAGTTGGTATATTTACGTACCAACTGAGCATCTATCTTCTTGCCATCTACATACACATTATAAGAGGTTGCTCCGTCAAAGGCTTTCCATTTCAAATAAGCAGATTCCTGCCAGCCCTTAGCCTCAGTAATCTCAACTACACCATCTTGTTTGTCGAAAGTACCGTCTTGACCTTGCTCAGCTTTCTTGGCGAAACTGATTTCCTTGACAGTAGCATCGTATTCATCATTCTCAGCACCAGACTTGAGAGGTGTAACGACGGTCTTGTCACCCTCGAAAGATACCTTAGACAAGTCCTCTGTATTGTAGTATTTGACAGAACCACTGTTGGTTGTGACAAACATTTGGTTCTTGTAAATATCACGAGATACGGCATTGTTTACCTTGTTACCTGCATCTGGGTCAACTGGTTCTGGCTCTACTGCACTTGGGTCCTTGACAGAAATGCTGTAAATCAACATACCACCATCGTTAGTTGTCAAGGTTACGTCACCTGCCTCAGAAACTGTACCAGTACAAGTCATCTGATTGGCAGACGCTGTATTGAAGTTGGTTGTACCACCGACATTGCTGCTGACATACAAGCCACGAGCTGTCTTAGACTTAGCAGACTTGCATACTACAGTTACCACCCAACCTTGCTTAACATTAGGGATAGTAACGATAATACCTGTACCATTCAACTCCAAGTACTCACCACCATAGTTCAAGCGAATCTTACCATTTTGTTTTGCTGGTGTTCCACTTGATTGAGATGGTGTACCCGCATTACACTTGAAGAGCAAGCCTTTAGCGAAATTAAGTTCTGTACCATTAGCTGTCAAAGCAGCATTGTCCAAAGCAGAAAAGAAATTGTAACGAGACTTGGTTGCATCGTTGTACCAATTGGTTGCATCCGCATTAATCAAATCCTCATCAGCGTCACCGATGAATGGGTCACGTTCATTGAACGCCCATGTCTGTGCCAAAGCTGCACTGACACTCATCAAGAGGAGTGCCAAACTAAAAATAAGTTTCTTCATGTCTTGTCCCTCCTTTTACTTGATGATTACTTTCTTTCCGTTGACGATATACACGCCCTTAGCCAAGCCCTCGGTAGAAGTGCCGACGTATTGACCATTGAGGTTGAATACCTTACCCTGCAAAGCTTTCTCGGTGGTCTCCACCTGGTCGATGCCAGTGGTGCCATCATATGTGAAAGCGAGGGAAACGAGTGACATATCCTTTGTATCAGAGGTATTGTCACTATAACTCAGGATGACATTATCACCATCAAAGGTGATCTCCTTGACAGTCTTGCCTACGGCTTGACCATCAATCGTAACGGTCTGCTTGTTCTCAGCGAACGCATTGACAGAAAGCAATCCCGCTAACAGTAAAAAGTAGAATTTGTTCATTTTTTTGTTAAGTGTTTAGTAGATTTATATTCTAGATTGATTCGTAGTTGCGATTGTTTATTTTATCTTCGTTTGCAAAGGTAAGGAAATAATCAATAAGTCGGCTACATTTCTGTTGACTTTCTCACGTAAACGTTTTCGCATACAGAGGCTTTGCAGCGATATAGTAAACAACTGATACGGAAGAGGCAGAAAATGAAAAAAGCCAAACCTTGTTACGAAGGATTGGCTTTCTTAGAAGATAAGTGGTACCACCAGGAATCGAACCGGGGACACAAGGATTTTCAGTCCTTTGCTCTACCAACTGAGCTATGGCACCAACTATGAATAACAAACGATTTCTCATTTGCGGGTGCAAAGGTACACATTTTTTTTGGTTCCAACAAATTTTTTCAAGAAAATCTTTCCCAAAAGTGAAAAAAAATGCATTTTTATTTTGTTTTGTCCCAATTTTCATGTACCTTTGCATCGTCATTCTGTAAAAAACAGTAAATCGGCATCGGGATTTAGCGCAGTTGGTAGCGCACGTCGTTCGGGACGATGAGGTCGCTGGTTCGAGTCCAGTAATCCCGACCTATATAAACAAACAGAATGGCGTATGATATTAAGAGATATTTTTTATCTGCAACGGAATGATCGCGATGCCTTACTGGCGATCATAATAGCTATGACTGTTTTAATGGGACTCATTTTTCTTTTCAATAGGGAACCATCAGAAACAGCCCAGAAAGAAAACGACTCTATTCAAACTTACCGGATAGAACATGCCACTAGTCAGAATCCTGTATATTATAAAGAAGGATATCAAATCAAAGAAGCTTTTCCTTTCGATCCGAACACGGCAGATTCTGTCCAATTCAAACGTCTTGGTCTGCAAGCTTGGCAAATAAGAAGCATTCTTCATTACCGTGCCAAAGGAGGTGTATATAGTAGACCTTCCGATTTTGCACGTGTCTATGGTATGACGAAAAGACAATACGAGGCTTTGGCACCATTCATAAGAATAGCAGATGCCTACAAGCCTGCTTCCGATTTTTACGGAAACGAGCCATACTGTCAGCAGAAACGATACAACAGACCTGATATAACAGCAACCACTCGTTCTACAACACCGGGAAACGAAAAAGTATACAGTTATCCACACAAGCTGAACCCAGGACAACACATTAATATAAATACAGCCGATACTACCGAACTGCAGAAGATACCGGGAATTGGCAGTTATTATGCCAAAATGATTATAAGATACAGAGACCGTCTAGGTGGATTCGCTGCTGCCGAACAGTTGAACGAAATAGATGGCATTCCTGAATCTGCCTTGGCGTTTATCCACATAGATGCCAACCATATCCATAAGCTTGACATCAACAAGCTCACCCTCAACCAGCTCCGCAAACATCCTTACCTCAACTTCTACCAAGCCAAGGAAATCTGTGATTACCGCCGACAGAAAGGTCCGATAAAAAGTCTGGAAGAACTGAAACTATTAAAGGATTTTCCACCAGCCGAAATAGAAAGACTTACACCTTATATCTCTTTTTAACGGAACATCTCACCTTAAAACTATATGTCTCTTTCTAAAGAAGAAAAAGCCAAATGCACTATGCCTGATAGCGCATTTGGCTTTATATATATAAATAGGTATCAGATAACACCAAACTGATGCAAGAAGATGAGCAGAATGCAGATTGGACTGACGAAACGAATCATGAAGAGGAAGACGGGGAACAACTTACCGCTCACCGTGCCCCAATTCGTAAACTCATCACGCACTATCTTCTTCGGTACATACCAACCCAGGAACAGACAGGTGACAATCGAAGCAAACGGCATCAACAGCTGCGCCGTGAAATTGTCACAATTCGTAAGGAAATCCTTGCCGAAGAATCCCAATCCAGGAACTGCTCCCTGAGAAAGAGAACAGAATACGGCAATGATGCTGCAGGTAATGGTCTCTATCCACGCACCCTTGGCACGGGTAATCTTGCGTTCCTCATAAATCATCGCCGTACCAATCTCGTGCATGGAAATCGTAGAGGTCAAAGCTGCCAATACCAACAATGCATAGAACAATACAGAAATGATGTAGCTCACCACCGGCATATCGCCAAATGCCTGCTGGAACACATTAGGCAAGGTGATGAAGATGAGTGACGGACCACTATCAGGCTGCACACCTACCGAGAAGGCTGCCGGGAATATCATCAAGCCTGCCAATACAGCAATCACGGTATCTATCACCACTATCTGACTTGCCGATTTCAGGAGATTAGTCTGGCGGCTGAAGTAAGATGCGTATGTACACAGACAAGCCGTACCCAAACTCAAAGAGAAGAAAGCCTGCCCCAAGGCTTCGAGCAATACGTTCTCATCAACCTTTGAGAAATCAGGATGAAACAGGAACTGCACGCCCTTCATTGCTCCCGGCAAAGAACAGGAAGCTACTACGATGACAACCAGCAGCACGAAAAGCAGCGGCATCAATATCTTGGAAGCTTTCTCGATACCATTGCGAACACCTCTTACCACCACTGCATGAGTAAGCAGGATGAAACCTACAGCCCATAAGGTAGGACGAATAGGATCGGAAGCAAACGTCTGGAAGTAGGTCTTCACATACTCCGGGTCGCCATGAACGCCACCCATGATGCTGGCATACAGATATTGCAGACACCAGCCTGCCACCACGGCATAGAAGCCAAGGATAATCATGGAGGTGATGACACCCATCAAGCCTACAGTTCCCCAAGCCTTGTTCTTACCCAAATTACTATAAGCCCGCGCTGCATTGGAAGCCGAATGGCGACCAATAATAAACTCGCTCATCATGCCAGGCAAACCCAACAGGATGATACAAACCAGATAGATAAGGATGAAGGCTGCACCTCCATTCTGACCTGCCATATAAGGAAAACGCCAAACATTACCCAAACCGACAGCCGAACCAGCTGTAGCAAGAATGACGCCCAATTTACTTCCGAAATTTCCTCTAGTCTCCATTGTTTTAATGTTTAATGGTTAGTTTTCAATGCTTATAGATAAAACACGACATACTACACCTTATTATATATATAGCTTATCCCAATACTCCGAACTGATTCAGGAATACCAGGAAGATAAGGACTGGACACACAAACTTGATCAGGAAAAGGTAGACATTGAAAACCTTTCCCTTCAGGGTTCCCCAGTTGGTGAATTCATCCTGCACCACCTTCTTTGGTACATACCATCCCAAGAACAGACAGGTAAGGAGACCTGCTGTAGGCAGGAACAGCTGACCCGTTACGAAGTCGAACCAGTCGAACAAGGTCTTGCCACAGAACGACAACTTATCTGTAGCCCCCAAAGAAAGCGAACAGAATGCACCAATGATGGCACAAGATACCGTAACAATCATGGCACCCTTCTTTCTGTCAATCTTTAACTCCTCATAGAAGAAAGAAGTATTCACCTCGTGAAGCGACATCAGAGATGTCAATGCTGCCACAGAAAGAAGTACATAGAACATCAAGGAGATAATCCAGCCTAATACCGGCATTGCTGCAAAAGCCTCGTTAAAGACATTCGGCAAGGTGATGAAGATAAGCGAAGGACCACTATCCGGTGATATTCCTACCGAGAATGCTGCGGGGAAAATCATCAATCCTGCAAGAACAGCCACCATCAAGTCGATGGCAGAAATCTGAATTGCAGATTTCAGGAGATTGGTCTGACGACTGAAATAAGATGCATAGGTACAGATACAACCCATACCGATACTCATGGAATAGAACGACTGTCCCAAGGCATTGAGGAATACATTCCTATCCACTTTTCCGAAATCAGGCTTCAACAGGAATTCTATTCCCTTTCCGGCATCCGGCAACAGACAGGAAGCCACCACGATAATGAGAAGCAGGATGAACAGAAGCGGCATCATTACCTTGGATGCCTTCTCGATACCTCCACGGACACCATGGATAATCACAAAGTGACAAATCAGGAAAATTGCCACCGTCCACATCACCGGACGGATTGGATCGGCAGAAAACTCCTTGAAGTAATTTGCCACAAAAGTAGGGTCGCCATGCAGTTCGCCCATGATGCTGGCATAAACATACTGCAAGCACCATCCCGAAACCACCGCATAGTAACCGGTAATCAGGAAACCCGTGAGCACTTCCAGATAGCCCACCCACTTCCAAGCCGTACCATTGGCAAGCTTGGTATAGGCACGTGCCGTATTAGAGGCACCATGACGACCGATAATAAACTCTGAAATCATACATGGGATGCCCAACAGAAGAACACTTCCTATGTAAACCAGGATAAAGGCTGCGCCACCTTCCTGACCAGCCATATAAGGGAAGCGCCATACGTTACCTAACCCTACGGCGCCACCAGCTGTAGCAAGTATCATTCCTATCTTGCTACCAAAACTTCCTCTATTTAATTCTGCCATTTTCTTGTCTTTCTCTTACTAATTTCTTAACGTTTCATATTATTGACTGCAAAATTATAAAATAATTCCGAGATATATGCAACATTTGAAAGCAAAAATATAAAATTAGTAATATTTATGCAACTTTTCGTACATTTTCAAGAGAAAAAGGCTTTAAAATGCTCTTCTAACGATATTCTTCCGGCAAAGTATCACGCCATTTCGAGAAAGGATTTCCAAGAAGATGAGAATTGTAGAAGCGTTTATCGCCTGTTACCTCCATACCGATGAAGGCAGGCTTCTCATATTCTTCCGTCTCACTTCCCAGTTCCACTTCTGCCATCACCAAACCATCATTATCACCGTAGAATTCATCTACTTCGAAGGTATGGTCTCCACTCCTGACAAGATAGCGGCGCTTATCGATGACTCCCCCCTGACAGAGTTGCAGAAGATGCTGCGCCTCGTCCATAGTTATTTCCTTTTCAAATTCATAACGGGTCATACCACCGTTTACCGACTTACCTTTAATCGTGAGATAAGCCTTCTCGTCTCTCGTGCGAACTCGCACCGTAGCCCCTTCTGCCGGAATATACCCCTGCTGAATATGACTAGAAGAAAAGGCGGCGCTTTTATAAGCGTCGCCCTTCTTAACGAGGA
>ERZ1027239.427-NODE-427-length-15636-cov-4.872730_pt1 | contig 15636 bp, 14 predicted proteins | sample MGYA00519476_ERZ1027239 | MGnify/ENA primary metagenome ERZ1027239 (study PRJEB26926, sample SAMN06164636) | human gut metagenome | biome: ENVO:00009003; feature: ENVO:2100002; material: ENVO:00002003 | host: Homo sapiens | place: USA | collected 2012 ... | reverse complement strand
CCTCCACCATGGTGTCCCGGGGCGCATGGGCGTTCCAGCTGACATTCAGGTTGCAGAAGGCCGGCATGGCAAACTCCGGGGTGGTGTAGCTGCCGTACAAAAGGCTGCGTCCGGCCACGCTGTCCAGCACCAGTGCGCCATTTTCCAGCGCAAGGTTGTCCAGCTGCCCGCGGGAAAAGGTCTCTGTCCCCTGCAGCACAAGATTATTCCGTTGTTCCATGGGACATCGCTCCTTTCCGCAGTTTTATCGCTTATTCCTCCGGGGTGTCGTCGTCGGCGTAGTCTTCTTTCAGGGCTGCTTCCAGCTCGGCATCCTTCAGCTTACGGATGTTCTCTTCGATGTGGAACACCCGGTCGATATCGCCATACACGATCTGGCAGGACACCTCGGTGACGAACCAGAAGCCGAAGATCAGCATCAGGAAAAGACCCAGCGGCATACACAAGATCACCACGCCCCAGAACAGCACCTGCACGATGGCGGCAGCCAGTGCGTGGGGCAGAAAGGCGATCATGCAGTTGATGCTGTTTTTCAAAGTCAGGCTCAAGGGCTGGTCCAGCAGCACCACCTGCGGCCACATATAGGCAAACAGCATCTGGAACAGCACCAGATTGAGCACCGTAGCCACCCACAGCGGAACGCCCACGTTGGTGCCGTGGTACAGCATATTGAAGCAGAAATAGACGAGGAAAATTTGCAGCGTGACCACCACGGTGTACAGCACACCGGGCACAAGGCTGGCCTTGAAGTTGCGCTTGAAGGCCTTGCGGTAGGTCACCCACCAGTAGCCCGCCTCATCGCGCAGCGCGCGCAGGACGGTATCGTACATTCCGGCCAGTGCGGGCCCGGCCAGCAGACCGCCCACGGCGGCGCTGCCCAGCATCACCGGCAGACTGTTCTGCAAAAAGCCGATATACACCAGGCAGATAACCGGTGCAAACCCGATGCAGGTCAGCAGGTTTGCAAGGAACATGCCGTTCATATCACGGCCTACAAGCTCAAAAAAGCGGCCGATGCCGGTCTTGCGGGGGGCATCCTTTTCGACACCCTTACCGGCCTTGAAATCATTGGCAGAAGGAAAAAGACCCATAGTAACTGCGGTACCTCTCTTGTGTTTTTAACCGGCACCGCAGGCGTTTTGTCTGGAAAGTGCCATTGTGCTAACTTTACAGATATAAATATACCTGTATTTTGTCAACTTTGCAAGATACAACCGGGGCTAATTGTAAAAAAATATTTATCTCTCCCTTTTTTACGCAAAATGTGCTACAATGACAATGGCATTTTTTGCAATAGGAGGAAACTATTATGAGCATTCTTCGCACCATTGCGATGTTTATTTATCTGTTCGGGTACATGATCCTGCATTACGGCATCCTGCGCCGCGCCGAGCGCGCCGCAGCCGCCGGAGATACCGCCACCGTGGAGCAGATCGTGAACCAGCACATCCCCCGCTGGAGCCGGGGCATCCTGAAGGTGACCGGTGTTTCCCTGTCAGTAGAAGGGCTGGAGAACATCCCCAAAGACCGCCCCTGCGTGTTCGTGGCGAACCACCGCAGCTACTACGACATCCCTTTGCTGCTGGCAGGGCTGGAAAAGCCCCACGGCATCCTTGCCAAGGAGGAGCTGGAAAAGATCCCCCTGCTCAACCGCTGGATGAAGCTGCTGGGCTGCGTTTTCGTCAAGCGCGACGACATCCGCGCGTCCGTCAAGGCGCTGAACGATGCCACGGCCATCGTGGAGAGCGGCAAGAGCTTCGTCATCTTCCCCGAAGGCACCCGCTATAAGGGCGAAGAGGGCGGCGCAGGCGAGTTCAAGGCCGGTGCGTTCCGCATCGCCATCAAGACCCTGTCTCTTATACACATCTCCGAGCCCACGAGACCCCGCGCCCTGTTCGAGACAAACGGCAACCGCTGCCGCCCGGGCAGTGTGCGCATCAAGATCATGTCGCCCATCCAGACCGCCGGCATGAGCAAGGCCGAGCAGAAACAGCTGCCCGACGCCGTGCGCCAAAGCATTCTGGCTGCCCTGAAGTAACAGCCTTTCCCGCCCGTTTCATCACACAGGAGAACTATTTTATGGCAAGCTACCGTTACGAACGCGACATCGACCCCAAGGACCTCAAGCCCCGCAAACAGCGGCAATACAGCCGCAGGGAGCGCTGGGCAAACTGGTGGGACTACAACCTGAAATGGGTGCTCCTCTTCGGCATTGCGGGTGCGTTCGTGGCGTACTGCTTTATCGGGCAGTACTTCCTGACCACCCACCCGGATTATAACGTGGCGGTGGTCAGCCCCTACTACCTGCCCGAAGCCACCGTCACCGCCCTGCAAGAGCAGCTTGCCGCCTACGGCGAGGACTGTAACGGAGACGGCAAGGTGGTGGTGAAGATCAACCAGTACACCATGGCTTTCAACAGTGAGGACTCGGACGCCTATCTGGATATGGCAGGCACCACCAAGCTTTCCACCGATATCCAAAGTTCCCTCAGTTCCATCTTTATCCTCTACGACCCCGCAGGCTTCCAGCAAACCACCGGCACGCTGCGGTATCTGGACGGCCACCTGCCCAAGTCCGATGCCGACAGCGACTGGTGGAACATGGTCTACCGCTGGACGGACTGCCCGGTGCTGACCGGGATGGAGCTGGGCAGCTACACCTCGGACGCAGTGCAGAGCGCCAGCGGCGACAGCCAGCAGCTGCTGGCAGATTACTATATCGGCATCCGGGGCGCATGGCTGAAGGAATCCGCTTCCCTGCTGGAAAACAGCGAGCCCCTTTGGGCAAACCTGACCGCCGGGGCAGTCTCCACCGCCGGGGAGGGACACTAAAGATGCGCTTCCGCATCAAAGCCGGCGGCCCCGCCGCACGGTTCACCTTTGACCGCACCCCAAAGCCCCAGCCGCCCGCGCCGCCTGTCCTCCGCGCCGCAGACCTTGATAACCCCTACGGGCGCTATTACGGTAAAGCCCGCAGCTGGGAGGATATCTTGAAAAATAAAAACAGCGATTGAGAGGCTCTCTGGTCATCGCCGCAGGCGATGACCAGAGAGCCTCTGTTTTCTATTTTCGTCTTTTTACCCATGGCTGATTTGAAATTTTCTCCACCCTCAAATGGAGAGCGGTTTGTTGTTTCTCTGTCCCGGTTATGGTATACTTACTAGGTATCCCCGCAAAAACCGACCAAAAAGGATGTGACCCCCATGGACGCACTGGAACAAGCCCGTGCCGAGATCGACACGGTGGATGCGCAGCTGGCTGCGCTGTTCGAGCGCCGGATGGCTGCTGTTTTACAGGTGGCCGAATATAAGCGGGCGCACGGCCTGCCCATCTACGATGCCGCCCGGGAGGCCGCCGTACTGGAAAAGGCCGCAGCCCGCATTCAGCAGCCTGCGCTGCGCCCTTACTATAAAGACCATGTTCAGCACATGATGGACATCGCCAAGCAGTACGAGGCTGCTGTGCTGGGACGTAACCGCGCCGCCTATCAGGGGGTGGAGGGGGCGTTTGCCCATATCGCCCTCAAGGCGCTGTTCCCCCACGCCGAAGCCGTGAGCTATTCCACATGGGACGAGGTATTCGAGGCCGTGGCCTCCGGCGAAGCCGCCCACGGCGTGGTTCCCTTTGAAAACAGCCACGCCGGGGATGTTTCTGCCGTGCTGGACCTGTGCTATAACCACCCGGAGCTGTGGGTGGTGGACGTGTATGACCTGCCCATCTCCCAGAACCTTCTGGTGCTGCCGGGCACCCAGCTTTCCCAGCTGCGCACGGTGTACAGCCACCAGCAGGCCATCGCCCAGAGCGAGACTTTTTTAAAGCAGTTCCGTCTGCCCGCCACCGCCATGGCAAACACCGCCATGGCTGCAAAGTTCGTGGCAGAAAGCAAAGACCCGACAAAGGCCGCCATTGCCAGCGCCGAGACTGCCGCCCTGTATGGGCTGGAAATTCTGGTGCCCAACATCAACACCGACGGCGACAACACCACCCGGTTCATCGTGCTCAGCCGCGAAAAGCCCACGGCGGGCAACCGGTTCTCGCTGCTTTTCACGGTGGACAACAAACCCGGCAAGCTGGCGGAGGTCATTCAGGTCATCGGTGCCAGCGGCTTCAATATGGAGTCCATCAAGAGCCGTCCCATGCCGCACGTCCCCTTTGAATATTATTTTTATGTAGAGCTGGTGGGCGATGCCGCCGCCGGCGAGACCGCCGCGCTGCTGCGCGAGCTTGACCGCACCTGCCGGACGGTGCGGCTGTTAGGAGTGTATACAAAATGAGTGATTTTATCGGAACCAAGCTGACCATGAATCTGGGCGAGCGCAGCTACGACATCATCGTCAAGCGCGGCTCGCTGGAAAACCTGTACCAGTTCGCCCGGCTGGACCGCCGTGTGGCCGTTGTGACCGACAGCGGTGTGCCCGCACAGTACGCCCAGATGGTGGCCGACCAGTGCAAGGATGCCCACATCATCACGGTGCCGCAGGGCGAAGCCAGCAAGAGCTTTAAAATTCTGGAATCCGTCCTCAAGCAGATGCTGGAGTTCGGCATGGGCCGCGGCGATCTGGTGATCGCCGTGGGCGGCGGCGTGGTGGGCGATCTGGCCGGTTTTGCCGCTTCCATCTACATGCGGGGCATCGACTTCATCAACTGCCCCACCACCACCCTTTCCATGATCGATTCCTCCATCGGCGGCAAGACCGCCGTGGATCTGGGCGACACCAAGAACATCGTGGGTGCCTTCTGGCAGCCAAAGCTGGTCATCGTGGACCCGGACACCCTGTCCACCCTGCCCCGCCGCCACTTCATCAACGGTCTGGCCGAGGCGGTCAAGGCCGGGCTTCTGGCCGACCCGGAGCTGTTCTCCATCTTTGAAAAAGAGGACGTGGATGACCGCATCGGCGACATCATCTGCCGCAGCCTGCGCTTTAAAAAGAGCATCGTGGAGCAGGACGAGACCGAGCAGGGTATGCGCAAGGCGCTGAACTTCGGCCACACCATCGGTCACGGCATCGAAGCCGTGAAGGGCATCAAGGGACGCCGCACCACCGGCCTGTTCCACGGCGAGTGCGTGGCGCTGGGTATGCTGCCCATGATCGAATCCAAGGCGCTGCAAAAGCGGGTGCGCAATGTGTACCGCCGTCTGGGTCTGCCCACCCGCACCGCCTACGATAAGGAAAAGGTGCTGGCCGAGATGCTGCACGACAAAAAAGCGCAGGACGGACAAATCACCATCATCAAAGTGCCCGGCCTTGGCTGCTGGCGCGCCGAGACCATCCCTGTGGAGGGGCTGCGCCCGCTGCTGGGCATGGAGGACTGACCCATGAAAAATACCTTTGGCAGCGACCTTTCGCTGACCATCTTCGGCGAGAGCCACGGCCGCGCCGTGGGCGCGGTGCTGGACGGCATGGCCGCCGGTGTGCCGGTGGATGAGAGCTTCCTCGCCGCCTGCATGGATAAGCGCCGCGCCCGGGGCGATGGCCTTTCCACCCCCCGGGTGGAGGCGGATGCGGTGCAGCTGCTGTCCGGTGTGGTGAACGGCCACACCACCGGCACCGCCATTGCCCTGATGATCGAAAACCAGAATACCCGCAGCGGCGACTACGCCAAGACCGCCGACCTGCTGCGCCCCGGTCACGCAGATTTTACCGCCTATGCCAAGTACCACGGCTTTCAGGATGCCCGGGGCGGCGGGCACTTTTCCGGCCGGGTGACCGCTGCTTTGGTGGCGGGCGGCAGCATCGTGCTTGCCGCATTGCAGCGGGCGGGTATTGATATCACCACCCACATCGCCCGGTGCGCGGGGCTCGCAGATACCCCCTTTGCACTGGACGACCCCGCCGCCCTTGCGGCACAGGTGGGGACGCTTGCCAGTAAGACCGAGGGCTTTGCGGTGCTGGACGCCGCCGTGGAAGAACCCATGAAAGCCGCCATCCGCGCCGCCGGTGCTGAGGGCGACAGCGTGGGCGGCGTGCTGGAAACTGCCATCCTCGGCCTGCCCGCCGGCATCGGCGAGCCTTACTTTGACAGCGTGGAGAGCGAGATCGCCCACCTTGCCTTTTCCATCCCGGCGGTCAAGGGCATCGAGTTCGGCACCGGCTTCGGCTTTGCCGGGCTGCGCGGCTCGGAAGCGAACGACGCCTTCCGCATGACGGCAGAGGGCGCGGTGGTCACCGCCACCAACCACAACGCGGGCATCAACGGCGGCATCGCCAACGGTATGCCGGTGGTGTTCCGCACCGCCGTCAAGCCCACCCCCAGCATCTACAAGCAGCAGGATACGGTGGACTACATTGCAAAAAAGGACGCACAGCTGTCCATTCAGGGGCGGCACGACCCCTGCATCGTGCCCCGGGCCGCTATCGTGCAGACCTGCGCCGCCGCCCTTGCGGTGGGCGATCTGCTCACCGCCCGGTACGGTGCCCGGTGGATGACCGACCCCACCGGCTACCGGAAGGAGGACTGAGATGGAATACGGACTGATCGGCGGCAAGCTGGGACACTCCTACTCCAAGACCATCCATGAACTGCTCTGCGGGTACAGCTACGAGCTGTGCCCCCTGCCCACCGAGGCAGACGCCCGCGCCTTTTTGCAGCGGCGGCAGTTCAAGGCCATCAATGTGACCATCCCCTACAAAAAGCTGGTGATGGAGTACTGCTCCTTCATCGACCCCCGCGCCCGCGCCATCGGCGCGGTGAACACGGTGGTCAATAAAAACGGCCTGCTCTACGGCTACAACACCGATTATCTGGGCTTTGCCCACCTGTGCGAAGCCCACGGCGTGGAGCTTGCGGGCAAGACCGTGCTCATCTTGGGCACCGGCGGCACCCACAACACCACCCGCGCGGTGGCACTGGATAAGGGCGCTGCCAAGGTGCTGACGGTCAGCCGCACCCCCGACCCGGAAAAGGGCGAGCTGAGCTACGCCGAAGCCGTGCGCAGCGGCGCACAGGTGGTATTCAACACCACCCCCGCCGGGATGTACCCCAACGTGGGCGTGTGCAGTCTGGACGTGGCCGCCATGCCCGGGCTGGAAGCCGTGGTGGACGTGGTATATAACCCCAACAAGACGGAACTGATCCTCCGCGCCGAGGACGCCGGTGTGCCGGTGGCCGTAGGCGGGCTGGAGATGCTGGTGGCACAGGCGGTGTACGCCGCCGAATACTTCCTTGGCCGCAAGTTTGAGGACGCCCCGGGCGAGGTGCGGCGCATTACCGCCGCGCTGCGCCGCGAGACGCTGAACATCGCCCTTGTGGGAATGCCCTCCTGCGGCAAATCCACCCTTGGCCGCCTGCTGGCGAAGCAGCTGGGCAGACCGCTTGTGGATCTGGACGAGGAGATCGTCAAGGCAGACGGGCGCAGCATCCCGGATATCTTTGCCGCCGAGGGCGAAGAGGGCTTCCGCGCAAAGGAAGCCGCGCAGATCGCCCGTTTCGGCAAGGAAAAGGGGCTTGTGCTCTCCTGCGGCGGCGGCGCGGTGAAGCGGGCAGAGAATGTCCGCGCCCTGCGCCAGAACGGCGTGGTGCTGTTCATCGACCGGCCGGTGGAAGCGCTGTCTGTGGGCGGCGATCGTCCGCTTTCTTCCAGCGCCGAGGCGCTGCGCACCATGGAAGCCCAGCGCCGCCCGCTGTACCTTGCCGCCGCAGATGCGGTGATTTCTAACACCGGCACGCTGGCCGAGACGCTGGCAGCTGCACAGGAGGCACTGGATGAAATTTTTGATTCTTAACGGGCCAAACATCAATCTGGCGCGCTGGTCTGAGCCCGGCGTGCCGGGCGAGGTGGACTACACCGGCCTGATGGACTATGTGCAGGCGGGCTGCGACCAGCTTGGCATTGAAACGGATATCTGTCAGTCCAACCACGAGGGCGACCTCATCGACGAGATCCAGTCTGCCCCCGGGCGGGTAGATGGCATTGTGCTGAACCCGGGCGGCTACGCCCATTACAGTGTAGCCATTCTGGACGCGCTGCGGCTGTGCAGCGTGCCCGCCGTAGAGGTGATGTTGGACGCCCCGGACGAGCGCGAGCCCTTCCGCAAAACGGACGTGGTGTCCTTTGGCTGTCAGGGACATTTCATCGGGGAAGGCCCGCAGGGCTACCTGCACGCCTGCATCTGGCTGGCGCAGCTGCTGCGCACCGACGGCTCCACTAAGGCGCATATCGTGATGTAAAACGAGCTCGCCCTCTCCGTCATCGCTACGCGATGCCACCTCTCCCAAAGGGAGAGGCAAGAGCACTGCCGGAAGCTTTCTTATTGGTCCTAATACTTCAGCAACGAGCCTTAGACCTTGGCTCTCCCTTTGGGAGAGCTGGCGCGGGAGCGCCTGAGAGGGCGTGCCCGTTACAGTAAAGGAAGTCGTTCATGAAACACGCCACAGTCAACAAAAATTATAAAATGCTTGGCACTGCACGCGCTCTGCGCCGCACATCTACTGCGCAAGAGCGAAAGCTTTGGTATCTGTTTCTGCGCGATTATCCTGTAAAAATCTACAAGCAGCGGATCATTGAGTCCTTTGTCGTTGACTTTTACTGTGCACAGGCACGGCTTGTGATCGAGCTGGACGGTTCCCAACACTATACCGAGCAGGGCAAGGCTTACGATGCAGAACGAAGTGCGGTTCTTGAACAGTATGGACTGCTGGTTCTCCGTTTTGCAAATAACGATGTGGACAACCATTTTAATGCCGTCTGTACACAGATAGACAATACCATTCAAAGCAGACTTCAATCTTAAAAACAGGAAAGGAACGACCTCCCATGATCATCTCCACCAAAAAAGGCACTCCCAAAGAGGAGCTGGAAAAGATCGTCGACAAATTCGAAAAGCAGGGTCTGAACGTGACCCTGATCACCGGCAAGGACTACAATGTGTTTGGTCTGGTGGGCGATACCACCAAGATCGACGAGCGGGACGTGCTGGCAAACCCGTGGATCGACAACGTTACCCGCGTGTCTGCGCCCTATAAGCGCGCAAACCGCCTGTTCCACCCTGCAGACTCGGTCATCGACTGCGGCGGCGTGAAGATCGGCAGCAAGGAAAAGATCGCCGTTATGGCGGGCCCGTGCAGCATCGAAAACGCCGAGCAGGCTCTGCGCATCGCGCAGGGGGTCAAGGCGGGCGGCGCAACGCTGTTCCGCGGCGGCGCCTACAAGCCCCGCACCTCCCCCTACGCCTTTCAGGGTCTGGAGACCGAGGGCATCTTGGACATGGTAAAGGCGCGCGAGGCCACCGGTCTGCCCATCGTCTCCGAACTGATGAGCGAGGACCGCATCCCGGAGTTTGAGGAGTATGTGGACGTGGTGCAGATCGGCGCACGCAATATGCAGAACTTCCAGCTGCTCAAAGCCGTGGGCAAGATGCACAAGCCCGTGCTGCTCAAACGCGGTCTGTGCAACACCATCGAAGAGTGGATCATGAGCGCCGAGTACATCATGGCCGGCGGCAACGAGCAGGTCATCTTCTGCGAGCGCGGCATCCGCACCTTTGAAAAATACACCCGCAATACGCTGGATCTTTCCGCCGTGCCCATCATCCACGAAAAGACCCATCTGCCCATCGTGGTAGACCCCAGCCACGCCACCGGCAAGGCCAATCTGGTAGAGCCGATGATGATCGCCGCCGTAGCCGCCGGTGCGGACGGTCTGGAGGTAGAGGTGCACTACGACCCCCAGCACGCATGGAGCGACGGCGCACAGTGCCTGACCCCGGACGCCTTTGCACAGGCTATGGCAAAGTGCCGTCAGGTGGCTTGGGCTATCGGCCGAGAGATGTAAACCGTTTACCCCCTCAGGCGCTGGCGCGCCAGCTCCCCCAAGGGGACGCCTGAAGCGCCGCCCGGGGGAAATTGCAAAAGGATAACACCGCTATGCTTGTAACCATCAGACCTTCCCCCGGCGGCATCGGGGGCGTGATCGCCGCGCCGCCCAGCAAAAGCATGGCGCACCGCGCCGTGCTGTGCGCCGCGCTGGCTGTAGGGCGCTCTCACATCACCCATCTGGAATTCAGCAAGGACATCTCTGCCACCCTGTCCGCTGCCGCGCAGCTGTGCGCCGCTGTGGACACCGGCGCGGACAATGCCATTGTGCAGGGGCTCGGGCATTTTCTGCCCCTGACCGCCCCGGTGGACTGCTGCGAAAGCGGCAGCACCCTGCGCTTTTTGATTCCCATTGCCAGCCTGACCGGCCAGCAGGTCACCTTTACCGGGCGCGGGCGGCTGATGGAACGCCCGCAATCCGTATACGAAACGTTATATCGTGAGCAGAATCTACGGTTTGAACAGTCCCCCGCCGGGCTGACCGTGGAGGGTGCGCTGACCCCCGGGGACTACCGGCTGGCGGGCAACGTGTCCAGTCAGTTCATCAGCGGGCTGCTGTTCGCGCTGCCCTTGCTGCCCGGGGATAGCACCCTGCACCTCATCCCCCCGGTAGAGAGCCGCAGCTACATCGATATGACCCGCGCCGTGCAGGCCGCCTTTGGGGTGCACAGCCGCTGGCTGGACGCAACCACCCTGCTGCTGCCGGGCGGGCAGCAGTACCACCCCTGCGACTACAACGTGGAGGGCGATTACAGTCAGGCCGCGTTTCCGGCGGTGCTGGGCGCGGTGTGCGGCGGGGTGACCATCACCGGCCTTGCACCGGACACCCTGCAGGGCGATGCCGCTATTCTGGACATCCTGCGCCGGTGCGGCGCGGTGTTCACCCGCACGGGCGACCGCGTCACCTTTGCAAAAGCACCCCTGCACGGGGTGGATATCGACCTTGCGGACTGCCCCGACCTTGGCCCCGTGCTGATGGTGCTGGGTCTGCTGTGCGAGGGCACCACCGTCATCCGCAACGCCCAGCGGCTGCGGCTGAAGGAGAGCGACCGCATCGCGGCCATGGAGGCCGAGCTGCGCGCCTGCGGCGGTGTGCTGGAAAGCGACGGCGGCACCATCACGGTGCACGGCTGTGCTGAGCGTCTGCACGCTCCTGCCGCCCCGCTGCACGGCCACAACGACCACCGGGTGGTCATGAGCCTTGCGGTGCTGGCTGCTGCCGCCGGGCTGCCCCTGACCGTGGACGACGCCGAAGCCATCCAGAAGAGCTGGCCCGGCTTTTTTGCAGATGCAGCGCCGCTTGGCGTGGAGGTAGAAGATGCTTGATAAAACAAAACGTTATCTCGTAGTGGGTCTGGGTCTGCTGGGCGGCAAGTACGCGCTGGAGCTGACCCGCGCCGGCTTCCATGTGGACGGCATCAACCGCAGCGAGGGACATTTGCAGTACGCGCTGGAGCACGGCTATATCGCCGGCGGCAAGACCCACGATTTTGAGGACCTTGTCCGGCAGGCCGACCATATCATCTTTGGCCTGTACCCCACCGCGCTGCTGGACTGGTTTGGTACCTACGGCCCTCTGCTCAAACCCGGGTGCATCTTTACGGATGTTTCCGGCGTCAAGACCGGCCTTGTGGAGCCGGTGCAGGCACTGTGCCCGGCGGGGGTGGAGTTCATTGCCAGCCACCCCATGGCAGGCCGCGAGACCTCCAGCGTGGAGCACGCCGCCGAGGTGAATTTTGCCCCGGCCAACTTCATCATCACCCCCACCGAAAAGAACACCCCGGCGGGCATCCAGTGGGCAAGGGAGCTGGCCGAGGTGCTGGGCTTCAAGCATATCTGCACCCTGACCGTGCAGGAGCACGACCGGATGATCGGCTATGTCAGCCAGCTGTGCCACGCCATTGCCGTAAGCCTGATGTGCGCCAACGACAACTCCTCGCTGTGCGAATACACCGGCGACTCCTTCCGCGATCTGACCCGCATTGCACGCATCAACGACAAAATGTGGGCAGAGCTGTTTTTGTGGAACAAGCAGAACCTGATCAGCGAGATCGACCAGTTCGATTCCGCTTTGCAGGAGATGCGCGCCGCCCTTGTGGCAGACGACCGGGACAAGCTGGAACAGATGTTCCGCCTTTCCACCCAGCGCCGCGCCGCCTTTGACAAAAAGCTGCCGGAATAAACCGTGACGGAGGTATTGCCCCATGCCCAAGCAGGAAGGACAGAAATCCAAGCTGGTAACGCTGCTGCGCATCCTTGAGCAGCGCACCGACGAGAACCACCGCCTGAACGTGCCCCAGCTGGTGCAGCTGCTGGAAAATCAGGGCATTCTGGCCGAGCGCAAGAGCATTTACAGCGACATTGACACCCTGCGCAGTCTGGGCTACGACATCCAGCTGCAGCGCGGGCGCGGCGGCGGGTACTGGATGGCCAGCCGTGCGTTCGAGCTTTCGGAGCTGAAGCTGCTGGTGGATGCGGTACAGTCCAGCAGCGTCATCTCGGCGCGCACCAGCAAACGCATCATCCACAAGCTGGAAGCTCTCTGCTCCGACTACGAGGGCACCCAATTGCAGCGTCAGGTGTATGTGGACGGACGCCCCAAGACCGACAGCCAGACCCTTTTGTACAGCATCGACGCGCTGCACACTGCCATCAACCGGGGGTGTCTGGTGCAGTTCCGCTACAAGGGCAGCAGCGCCGTGCGCACCGTAAGCCCGTGGCAGCTGGCGTGGGAAAACGGCTGTTATTACCTGATCGCCTATCAGGACGAAAAAGCGCCCCCGGTGCGCCACTACCGGGTGGACCGGATGGCCGGGGTGCTGGTGCTGGACGAGCCGCGCCGGGGCAAGGAGTTCTTCCGCACCTTCGACCTGCCCGCCTATCTGCGCAAGCACTTCAATATGTTCGGCGGCACCGAGTACCGGGTCACCCTGCGGTGCACTGCCGACCTTGAGCCGGTCATGCGGGAGCGCTTTGGCCGCGAGCCGGTGTTCTGCCCGGAGGAGGATGGCTACTTCCACTTTGACGTGCCCATCTGCGTCAGCCAGCAGTTTTTCGGCTGGGTGTGCGGCTTTGGCGGCAAGGTAGAGGTCACCGCCCCCGCCGCCGTCCGTGCCCAGCTGCACGAGATGGTGCAGAGCCTTGCGGAGCAGCATGAATAAATAGAAAGGGTTCCAGAAACGCCTGCGGGCGTTTCTGGAACCCTTTTTCCTATCAATTTTCCTTATTCCTCAAATTCCAAATCGCTGGGCTGGATGAGGTCAAGGGGAGCGGCGGGTTCGGCGATGAGGCGGCGGCTCTGGTTGAAGATGGCCTTTTCCAGCGTGTTGCGCGCCAGACGGCCATTGCCGGCGGTGCGGCTGTCCAGCGCCTGACGGCGCTTATAGTAGCCCAGCAGCGGGAAGGTGCAGCCCTCGGCAAGGCGGTAGCCCTTGCCCTTTGCCAGCACGGCGGTGATGTCCAGCAGCTCGTCTGCAGTGTAGTCCGGGAACTCGATCTTGTTGGGGAAGCGGCTGGCAAGGCCGCTGTTGGCGGTGAGGAATACCTCCATCTCCTTGGTGTAGCCCGCAAGGATGACCACCAGCTCGTCCCGGTGATCCTCCATGCCCTTTACAAGAGTGTCGATGGCTTCCAGCCCAAAGCTGTCCTGCTGGCCGCGGTACAGGCTGTACGCCTCGTCAATGAACAAAACGCCCCCCAGTGCACTCTCGATGACGCTGTTGGTCAGCGGGGCGGTGTGGCCGGTGTAGCGGCCCACGAGGTCGCCGCGGCCCACCTCCACCAGCTGCCCGCCCCCCAGCGCGCCGATGGCCTTGAGGTACTTTGCCACCAGCCGGGCAATGGTGGTCTTGCCGGTGCCGGGGTTGCCGGTAAAGATCATGTGCATGGACAGGCTTGCGGTCTTGAAGCCCGCCGCTGCGCGGCGCTGCTGCACCTGCAGATTGTCTGCCAGACCGAACACATACTCCTTGACCGGGGCAAGCCCCACCAGCGCATCCAGCTCGGCGCGGATCTGCTCCACCGCGCCGGTGTAGGCCGCCGGAAGCAGGCTGAACAGGTCTGCCGGGGCGGCACCGTTCAGCGCAAATTGCAGCCCCTCGGGCGCGGTGGTCAGCGCCACCGTGCCGGACAGCTTTGCATCGGTCTGCAAACAATACTCGCTCAGGGCGCGGAAGATGCGCTCGCAGCAGTCTGCCAGCCCCTCTGCGCCCTTTTCCTTGGAGCACTGCGCCGCCACATAGTCCCGCACCTCTGCCCCGGCGGTAAGGGTCAGGCCAAGGCGGCTGTGCACCCGCTGCGCCAGCGCGTTCAGCTGCTGCGCCGCCAGCGCGGCGAGTGCTTCCGGGGTAAAGGGGGCGGTCTGGCACACGTCCCCTACCGCCGCCACAAAGGACGCACCGAATTTATCCGCCAGCGCCTCCCGTCCCTTGCGGGAGAAGAAGATCAGGTACTTGCCGCAGGGGTCGATGCGGCTCACTGCGCCGGGGGCAAGTGCCGTGCCGGCTTCCACCAGAATGCCCTCTTTGTTCACCAGATACCGGCTGGACAATGGCGCACTGCCCCTGACCGCAAGGTCGGAGAGGATGCGCAAAAAGCCGGGGTGGCAGCTCTCATAATGCTCGAACACCACGATCTCGCCCGGGGCGTGCAGGGCGGCGTAAAGGTCCTGCAAAAACAGCTTTTCCGCGCCGGGGTCGGGGTAGAGTGCCAAGTCCATCACCGCCATCCGGTCGCTCTGCAAAAGCCCCCGCGCCGCCATGATGCGGGCAGTCTCCGCCAGTGCAAAGTGCCGCCCCGTGCCCGGTGCACCCCACAGCAGGATCACGTTGCGGGCGGCTGCGCCCTCGGTGCCCAGCACAAAGGGGCGGCGCATGGCCCGCACCACGCTGTCCACAAAAGCGTCCTGCCCAAGGACGGTCTTTTTTACCTCGGCAGCAAGACCCTCAAAGCTGCCCAGCTGCTCCGGTTTTGTGTCTGCCGTGCCCTTGGCCAGCAGGCCGTCCGCTTCCATGTCCCGCAGCATCTGGCGGCTGTCCTTCAGTGCAGACTGCACCGCGTCATCCTTGGTTCTGAGCTGGGCATTCTGCTTTTTGAGCAGGGCATCCAGCTGCTTCTGGTTTTCCAGCAGGGCAGCGTTCAGGTCCGGCACGGCTGAGGTCCCGGATTTCTGCGGCTTCGCCTCCGGCTGGGCGGTGCCGCCAAAGCGCGGCCTGCCCCCTGCACCGAACACACCGTTCATAAGGTTTTCCCAATCGTCGGTATATGCCATGGTTTGCCCTCCGTTTTTGTCGTTTTCTTCCAGGATAGTGTACCCGGACAGCTTTTGCAATTCCCTCTTGCAAAAAAGACCGCCGGTGTTTACACTTATATCTGATAGGAAATCTGCAAGAAGGAATGAAGAAACTATGACCGTCAAAACGCCCGCCGAACTGAAAACGCTATACGAGAGCATCTCCTTTGACCTTCAAACCACCTACACCGGCCCGCTGGGGCAGGAATATGCTGTTTCCGGCACCCATCTGCGCCTGTGGGCACCCACGGCGCAGAGGGTGGAGGTCAGCCTTTACCGCAAAGGCAGCGGCGGTGAGCCCATAGGCACTCTGCCGCTGGAGCGGGGGCAGCAGGGGGTGTGGAGCATCTATCTGCCCGGCGACCAGCACGGAAAATACTACGATTTCACCCTTACCACCCCGTTTGGCACCTGCAATGCAGCGGACCCTTACGCCCGTTCGGCTGGGGTGAACGGGGTGCGCAGCATGATCTTTGACCCGGCCCTGTCTCTTATACACATCTCCGAGCCCACGAGACTAGGCATGATCTCGT
>ERZ1027239.402-NODE-402-length-16343-cov-11.728389_pt1 | contig 16343 bp, 9 predicted proteins | sample MGYA00519476_ERZ1027239 | MGnify/ENA primary metagenome ERZ1027239 (study PRJEB26926, sample SAMN06164636) | human gut metagenome | biome: ENVO:00009003; feature: ENVO:2100002; material: ENVO:00002003 | host: Homo sapiens | place: USA | collected 2012 ... | reverse complement strand
GAATGAAATCATTACTGCCAGGAGTGAGAGTAATATCTTTTTCATTGTCTTGCTATTTTGATGGATTCGTTGTTTATTTTAATGATGTATACACCGTGGGTTAAACTATCAAGAGAAATGATGGTCTTGTCGCCTGCGATGACCGGAGAGAGATTTACTGCCTTTCCGTCGAGAGCGAAGGCGCTCACTTGGTTGCGGGTGCCGTCTATAATGATGCGGTCACCTTCGAAGGCAAACTTGTTGTTCGTTTCTACTTGTTTGATACCGGTGGTTGTTCCATAGGTGAAGGTAGAAACCTTCCACAGTTCGTAACTGGCAGTAGTGGCAGTTGAAGTCACAGTCATCTTGTCATTCCCGAAGGTTACTTCCGGTAGCGTGCTCAATGCAAACTCTACCTTGCTTCCATCGTTGAATGATACAAACAGCGACTTGCCGTCGGCAGCTTTGGCTGAGATGCAGCTCAGAGCTACCAGTAAGGATAATGCTATTTTCTTCATATCGGGTTGATGTTTTGGTTAAAATCAAAAATGTGGCGCAGTTAATATAACTACGCCACAAATTTACAAATTATATTTCACATAAATGCGTTTTTTATGTTAAATATTTCTATCCTATGGAAGGATGGCAATCTTGGTTACATTCTTCATGTCACCCTGGAGAATGAAGGCTGTATCACTCCAGCCGTCAGAGATACTGTTTACTGCTTCCATCATGGCTGCATCGAATACCTTCACAACACAGTTCTGGTCACCATTCCAGTCGGCTACAGTATCAATACCGCCCCAGTTGGCGTTGTTGATCTGAACCTGTCCGGTAGCTCCTGCTTCCTTATAGAAGAGCATCTTGGAACCAACCTTGACACCCAACTTGATGAGGTCTGCCTTCATGATGCGGAAACGACCGGTGTCATCCCAAGTGAAGTTGTATGGATACTTGATGGCGCTGTTGTCCATGTTGGTTGTGATAGTAGCGATATCCTTTTCTGCAGGAACCACCTTGAACTCAGGACCTTCAATCTTGTTGCCGTCTGGGTCTTCCATCACGATCTTGTAGGTACCAACTTCTGCATTGGCAGGAACCTGGCATACAATCTCAGTATTGGTACGAGAGGTATAGCGGTTTACCTTGTAAGAACCGATATAGAGGTTCTGGATGTTCTGGAAGTTCTTACCAGTGATGGTGATGGTTGAACCTGCTGTAGCTTCTCCAGGAGTGATGGAAGCGATAGCTGGATCGGTAGCTGCCTTGATGCTCAATGCATCCTTCACCTCTATGGTTGTACCATTCTTCAGGTTAAGCTTGAAGCCTGTACCGGCGCATGCTGCAGGAACTGTTACTGCGATGGCTTGGGCATTCTGAGCTGCAAATTTCTCAACGGTCTGCTCTACATCGCCAGGGAAGGTGATGCTCTTCACGAGGTCGAGATCTGTACCCTTGATGATGGTCTTCTCACCAGCTGTGATAGCTGCCGGTGTGCAAGAAGCTACGGTTGGCTTCACCAAAGTATAGGCTACTGTTACTGTCTTGCCATTGGCGAGACTCAATGTGATATCGCCTTCCTGTGCATCCTCAGGAACAGTGGCAGTTACCTTGGTTGTCTCTACCTTGTTGAGCTGAGATGCTGCAGCATTAGGGAATGCGATGCCTGTAATCAGATCCATATCCTTACCGGTGATGGTGAGTTCTGCACCATTCTTCACTGGGTTAGGAGTGGCAACGAGCTGGGTAGGAACTACGGTGATGATGTTGCCTACAGGAACCTCGATACCGCTCTTGGTTACTACATAGAAGGTACCGTCTGTAGCCTTGGCTGGAACAGCAACAGTAATCTCTGCTACGCTCTGTGACTTGAAGTCGGCTGCATTTACAGTAGCGCCCTCAAACTTCACGCTGACAATCTGGTCGAATGAAGATCCCTTGATGCTGAGAATTTCGCCTGCCTTGATGTTGCGGTCCTTGATAGGAGTAGCCTCTGGAGTATTGATGGTCAACTCTTCCTTGGTCTCCAGGGAAGTACCGTCCTTGATGGTATCTGTCAGTGTGATGACACCTGTACGAGCCTCTGCCGGAATCTTCACCTGGATGGTATAGCGGTCGTGGCTTTCAAATTCTGCCTCCTTGATGGTATCGCTACCTGCGAAGATAACGCCGTGCATCAGGTTGAGGTAATCACCCTTGATGGTTACTACGTCGCCTACATTACCTACCATATTACCTTCGCTACCTACGAAGAACTTGGTGATTTCGATGTCCTCACGATAGGTGATAGGAGATACGGATGTAATCTCGCCGCCCTTCTTGGTCTTCAGGACAATCTGACCCGGCTCGCATTTCTCGGCAGGAACCTGGATGGAAATCTTGCTGTTGTAACCGCTCTGGAGAATCTCGTATGCGGTGATAGGATCTGCACCTGGAAGGTTGACAGACTCAATCTGGTCCAGATTGGTACCATAGAGATATAAGGTACCGCCACGGAGCACTGGGCATGGACCGAATGACTGGAGAGAAATCTCGTTACCATACTGGTCGGTAGAGAGGTCATCTCCTTCGTTACACGCTGTCAGCGATAGTCCTGCGAGGACTATCACCAACATTGCGAATATTTTACTTATCTTTTTCATATCAATTCAGATTATAAGTTTATTTGTTTGGAACCACACGGATGTTGTCAATCTTGATGATTGGATTACAGTCCACACCGGTAGGCAATACGCTGGCATCATTGTATGCACCCTTGACAACAAAGATGTTGAAGGCACTGAAGTCGTTCACACCTGTATAGCTCAATCCCTTGTTACCATCGTAGTCATAGACGAAGTCTGCCAATGGGATAGTAACGGTTACCCACTTGCCCTCGGTATTGTAGAGTTTGTCTTCTGTATTCTGCCAAGGCATGTAGAGGGCACGTGCCAGTTTACCTTGGTCGTGGAAGAAGGTGTTGTTGGCTCCAGCCAATACGTTACCATAGATATCCTTTACACCAGCAGCACCATTGGAAACCTGGGTTACGCTACCAAAGTAAATCTGCATAGGAGCAGCCGACCAACCGTTGTCCTTAGGGATGCACATCTCAAACTTCAGGCTCATGTTCTTCCAGTCGCTGAAGTCTGCAAGATCCTGCATACGTGGACGGCTGGAGTAGGTCTCTGGGTCCTGCCAGCTTCCTGGCCAGTACTCGAACGAGAAGTTACCGTCGTTCCAGCCACCATCTGAGCCCATGGCTGTCTCACCGAGAACCATGTAGTTGCCTGAGAGTGATGTGCCATCGGATGTGATGGTACGATTGTGCCAACCATTGTTGCCCAATACGTCTCCACCTTCCTTCCAAGGAGTATCGAAGTCGAAGAGCATACCGCGGTTGTCCATATAGCGGAAGCCAGCCTTGGTAGTACCGTTGATGGTTGTGATGGTGATAGGCTCGTGCTTAGGCATATCCTCTGGCATGTTGAAGCGGATGCTGTTTTGGGTGATCTTCAAGTCCTCGTAAGGAATGGTGTAGTTATCACCCACCTTGATAGTCAGATGACTGTTGTCGTAATCCAGGAAGTAGTCGCCCTTGATGGTTACTTCCTCGCCTGGAGCTGCCCACTCGTTGCTCATGCTGTTGATGGTTGGAGCTGGCACGATGGTCTTGAAATCGTAAGCCACGGTGTCCTGCTTGCTGGTGATGAAGTAGATCTTATCACTTACCTCGTTAGGGATAGCCTTTGGCACGGTTACGATGATGGTGTTGTCCGTCATGTAACTGGTGTTCAGGACTGCTGCCTGGTCGTTGAAGTTGATCTTGGTCACACTTCTCAGGTTTCTACCCACAATACAGATGGTATTGTTGAGAGATGCACCAGTAAGCAGTGAGTCCTTGCTGGCAGCATCCACAGGGCGAACATAATCGATGGTAGGAGTTCCGCCTGCAACTTCATACTTGTCTGGCTCGTCCTCGCAAGAAGTGAATCCTGCGCTGGCTGCAACAAGTGCCATGGCGAATAAAGCCCCATTTATATTCTTGATATTCATAATGAAATTCTCTTAATTGATTAATAACTATATGTGTTACGTACATCTACATGGATTGGAGTAGCATTGCTACCCAGGTTAGGGTTCAGGGCTACGTCTTCAGTAGGGAATGGCAATGTAAAGCTGCTGGCTGTTACATTAGGAGCTGCTGTATTCTCATCATACTGCATCTTGGAGCTGTCCCATGTACCACTGTTGTAGTATGCCTTGTAAACTTCATCACAGTTCCACATCTGGTTGCGGTGCTGTGCCTTCAATTCCTTGATGCAGCTGTCTACATCATAGTATGCACGGCGCACGTAATCGTACCAGCGGTCACCCTCACCAGCAAACTCCAGGCGGCGCTCCTTCCAGATGTCATCGAATGTAAGAGAGGTCTTTCTTACGAATCCCTGCCACTCGTATGCACGTCCGCGTACCTCATTGAAGCAATCTAGGGCAAGCTGGTCGGTATTGTTACCCATCAGAACCTGTGCCTCTGCGTAGATAAGATAAATGTCTGACAGACGGAGAAGCGGAGTAGGGAGAGCATTTGACATGCGACCTGGAGTGATGCCCAACTCAGCCTTGTGGTCTGCGTTGTCACCGAAGAGATGCTTTACGTTGTTACCACCGCAAAGACCCTGGCACTGACCAGTTGCTGCTGAGTTGTAGGCTTTGTTATACCAAAAATCCAAGTAAGAGAATCCCTTCTTGATACGATCCTTCTGTGCACTGGCAGGAAGATCGTGGTCTCTCCAGAAGTATGAATATACATCGCCTGGCATCATGATAGTTGCCTTGCGGCGGTGGTCTGGATCTACACGGCTGGCAGGATCATCCTTAGGAGATACACCGAAGGCTTCCATCAAATCAACCGATGGACCGCGCCAACCGCCCCAGCAGTCACCATTCTCATCGAAACCTTCTGGAGCCAAGTCGCTCTGGAGGGTGTTCTGAGAAGTCCACTGAGTACCTACTGTCCAGCGCCATGCAATCAGAATTTCGTCGCAGAACTGGTTAGAGCCACGGAAGATGTCCTCGTAGTGCTCCATCAGTCCTCTGCCTGAGTTCTCGATGACATCCTTGGCATATTCAGCTGCCTTCTTCAGGTCGTCCTGATTCAAGGAGCCTGAAACACCTGCCTTGGTCAGATAAACCTTACTGAGCAGACCTTCTGCACAGTAGTAGTCGATGCGACCCGAAGTGCTCTTTTCCTTAGGAAGAAGCTCCATCGCCTTTTCCAGGGTCATGATGATATACTCATATACATCAGCCTTTTCTACCTTGCTCATCTGGTTGTAGTCACCCTTGCCAAGCGTCTCTGAGTTGCTGTGGATGATAGGCACATCACCGAAGGTACGTACCAGATAGAAGTATGCCATCGCCTTCCAGGCAAGACATTCGCCCATACACTGGTTCTTCACCTTCTCTGTGGTGTTGATTGCCTTCTGCAATGACTCGTAAACAGTGCTGCAGTGACCAATCTCTGCCCAGAGTGAGTAAGACATGTTTACCAGGTCCTCATCGGTACCATTGGTGCTGAAGTTCATGTAAGGGCTTGAGCCCCAATACATATTACCCGACATAACCTCACCAACCTTGATGAATCCACGCTGGAAATCATACCAAGGTGAGTTGTAGAGATAGTTTACGCCAGAGATGCAGGAAGCATCGCCGTTGTAATAGTTCTCTGTGTTGTAATTGTCCTCTACCGGCTTGTCAAGGAAGTCACCGCAAGAGGTCATTCCCATACCGAGGAGCATTACAAATGCTGTATATTTAATGTTCTTAAATTTCATAACTGTTCGTTTTGGATATTAGAATGATAAGTTCAAACCAAATGTAACGGTGGTTGGAGAAGGGTAGCGACCGAAGTCCAGACCATATACATTTGCACTCTGAGTTGAGAGACCTACCTCTGGGTCGTAACCGCTGTAACCTGTGATGGTGAAGAGGTTAGACGCTGTGAGAGTCAGTCGGAGGTTGGTGAGACCAATCTTCTGAATGAGCTTCTGGTCGAATGTGTATCCCAGAGCCATGCTCTTCAAGCGTACGTATGAACCATCCTCGATATAACGGTCGCTGAATGCGTCGTTATCGTTAGGGTCGTTGATGGAAGCACGTGGGTACATCGAACTTGGATTGTCAACTGTCAAATTAGAGATGTTATCATACCAGTCGCCTGTGTAGTTGCCATCCTTGGCTACAAGGTGAACTCGCTTGTTGACATCCTTCAGCTGGTTGCTCCATGGAGAGTTCATGTGAGTCATCTTCATGTTCAGATAGTTGGCTACCTTGGCGCCTACAGAACCGTTGATAAAGATATTCAGGTCGAAGTTCTTGTAGCGGAAGGTATTGTTCCATCCGAAGGTCCATTTTGGCAGTGGAGAACCGATGTTGGTCTTATCATTCTCATCAATCTTGCCATCTTTGTTGATGTCCTTGTACTTCAAGTCACCTACGTAGGTGGTGTTGCTGCGGCTGAACTTAGATGGGTCGTCAATCCATGCATAGTGCTTGGTGCCATCTGCATCTTTTGTTACAGAGATTGGGTTGTTCTTCTGCAGGGTCTGTACTGGAGAACTGATGATATCGTTGTAATCCTTATATACTCCCTCTACTACGTAACCGTAGAAGTTGTAGAGTGATTCGCCTGGTACGGAACGTGACACAACATCGCTCCACTGTCCCTTGCCGAGCAAGGCAGTACTGCCCGAAAGACTCTTCAGTTTGTTCTTGTTGATAGATATGGTGACGTCTGAACTCCAATCGAAATCCTTGGTAACGATAGGGTGGGTGTTGAGTGCAATCTCAAGACCGGTGTTCTCGATATCACCATAGTTTCCGTATGGTGCAGCGAGGGCTGAAGATGCATTACCGCTGGTACCCATGATGGAAGGCAGGTTGAGCTGCATCAGCATGTCCTTACTCATCTTCTTATACCAATCTACGGTCAGATTTATGCGGTTGTTTAAGAATCCGAGGTCGAGACCTACGTTCCACTGCTCCTGAGTCTCCCACTTGATATCGAGGTTCTTCAGGTTGGCAGGGCGGAAGCTGGTACCCAGGGCTGTATCCATGGTGCTCATGGCAGAACCCCACTTGTAACCACCGATGTTGGAGTTACCTGTCTGACCCCAACCGAGACGCAGCTTACCATTGCTCAACCACTTGATATCTTTCATGAATTTTTCGTTGGTGAAACGCCAACCCAAAGCCAATGAATGGAAACCTGCCCAACGGTTGTTTGGACCGAAGTTGGAACTACCATCATAACGATAAGTATAGGTAGCGAGGTAACGGTCGTCGTAGTTGTAAGTCTCACGGGTGAAGAAGGAAGCCATGGAAGAACTTCCCCAACCTGCACCAATCTGTGGGTCGCCCTGACCCAATGCTGGGTTGTGGACTACATCGTTAGGAAGGTTGGTGTTGAATACTGAAGTATAATCGTATTTTGATTCCCAGCACTCCTGTCCGAGCATGGCAGTAAGACTATGTTTGCCGAAATTGGTACTATATTGCAGATAGTTGTTCAACGACCAGAAGGTATTGCTGTTCTTCTGCAGACGGCTCTGGTTGCTCTGACGCTTCCAGGTACCGAGGTCAATCATCGGGTTGTAGGTCTCAGCCTTGGATGCACCGATATCGAAACCCAACTGGCTGTGCCAGGTTAATCCCTTCATCAGGGTAATATCTGCAAAGACACTACCGTTCAAACTCTGACGGTCGAGCAGAATATCATCTTCCATAGCCATGGCGATAGGGTTAGGATTGGTGAATCCTTCCTTAGATACGCTTGAGTAGCCGCCATCAATATTGTAAATCTGGATATCTGGAGGTGTAGTCAATGAGTAGTTGATCAAACCTTCTTCACCGTCTGCCAGTTTCAAGCTCTCTGATGTCTTTGAATAGGTAGCATTCAGTCCGAGCTTGAACCATTTCTTCAACTGTGCAGAGAGGTTTACGCGCATAGAGTAGCGCTGGAATTCAGAACCGATGATGGTACCGTCCTGGTCTGTCCAGTTGCCTGAAATATAGTAGTTTACCTTATCAGTACCACCCTCTGCGGCAATCTGGTGTGACTGCTGCCAAGCGGTCTGGAAGATAGCATCCTGCCAGTTGGTACCGATACCGAGGATAGAAGGGTCGCTATATACAGGGTCTGGCTTGGAGATTTCTCCCTGGTTGGCGAGGTCGTTGTAATATTCTGCAAACTCGCGCAAGTTCATGATATCCAGACGCTTGTTCTGACGGCTTGCAGCTACGCTACCAGTATAGGTAAACTTAGCTTCGCCAGCCTTACCCTTCTTGGTGGTAATCAAAACGACACCATTGGCACCCTGAGCACCATAGATAGCGGTAGCAGAAGCATCCTTCAATACCTCCATGCTGACGATATCGCTAGGGTTGATCAAAGACAATGGAGATACGGCTGAGTGAGAACCATTACCGAGCTTGTCACCCAAACCGAGTGATGAACCGCTGTTGCTCTGAGAATTGAAGATGACACCATCTACAACGTACAATGGCTCTGAGTTGGCGTTGATAGTAGCGATACCACGCACGCTAACGGCTACGGCAGAACCTGGCTGACCGGAAGTCTGGATGGCGTTCACACCTGAAATCTTTCCCTGGAAAGCCTGGTCAACGTTGGTGATAGGAGTCTGTTTCAATGTCTTTTCGTCCATAGAAGCGGAAGCACCGGCGAGGTCGCTCTTCTTCATGGTACCATAACCTACAACCACTACTTCCTGAAGACTGTTGTTGTCTTCGGTCAAAGTAATGTTGTATTTGTTCTGACCGCCCACCTTGAATGATTTGGTGATGTATCCTACGTAGGATACTTCAACGGTCTGTCCGGCAGCTACATTCAGAGTGTAGTTGCCGTCCATATCTGTGACAGCGGCATTTTTGGTGCCCTTTACTTTTACGGTAGCACCGATGATGGGACCCATTGTATCGGATATGTTACCAGTAATCTTCTTTGTTTGTTGTACAGCCTGGCTCGTTGTGATCTGGGCTGCGAAAGTTTGCTGAGGAGAGATGCCGAGAAAACTCAGGGCAGCTACGCCAGCAAGCAACTTTTCTCTACTTTTGATGTTCATAAATTTTTTGTTAGTTGGTTAAAACAGTTTGGCGTTTCCTCTGCCTGTCGAGCAGTTCATTTTCAAACACTTCTTTTTCGAAAATGCTCTCGTCATTTGGAGGAGATCCCAAACGGATAATCGCTCTCTGGTTCATCCTTTGCCCATACATCTTGATGGGGAGGAAAGCAAGAGGCTTGCTCTAGGTTGCCTTTTCTTGTTTCATTGTTGTGATTGTTTTTATATTGTTTATTCTTGTAATTTCTTATCTTTTAGGCTACTTTCGTATTCCGGTGCAAAGATAGCGTTTTTTTGCTGAAAACCTTGTACCTATTTTGCTGATTACTGATACTTTTCTGCTTTATGGCAGATATGATGCATTTTTTCTTCTCTCTGCATGCTGTAGAGTGTATGTTTTACATTTTATTTACGGTTTGCTTGACTTGTGTTAAGAAAAGAGGTTTTTCTGTGCCAATCTTGTTGTAATAACGTATAAAATCTCTATATATAATAAGGTTCGCGTACATTATATTATATATATCAGGAAATAGGTGTAGGTATATCTTCTAAAATGTAGTAAATAGACTTGCAAAAGAATACCGTTCATATAATCTACCTATGCTTTTTCTGCATTTTTTTTATTCTTTGAAATGAAAGTACGTTTATTCGGCAAAATAGTACATGGGTTTGTCGAAAAATATCCCTAACTTTGCAACCGTAAAACTTGACAGTGTAACTAACAATATGGACATAAAAATGAAGAATAGTAATGCAAAGGTTTTTAAGTTAATAATTATAAGTTTTCTGATAAGTGCGCTGGGTTCTCTGAACCTGCGCGCACAAATCAGAGGCAACAACATTGTGGTTTCGGTTACTCCTGATCATCAGAATTGGAACTACAAGGTAGGTGAGAAAGCTAACTTCACCGTCAATGTGAGAAAAAGCGGAACGCTTCTCGATAACGTCAAGATAGACTATGAAGCTGGTCCGGCAATGTTTCCGGAAGTGAAGAAGAGTGCTGTGCTGAAAGACGGAACCATGAAATGGAGTGGGGCGCTCAAGCAGCCGGGCTTCTATCGTTTCAAGGTGATAGCTCATGTAGATGGCAAGAATTATGAGGGACTTTGTACTGCAGGTTTCTCTCCAGAGAAGATTCAGCCGTTTGCCAAGGAACCGAAAGACTTTGATGCTTTCTGGAAGAAGGCGTTGGATGAGGCAAGACAGAATGATCTGAATCCTACCAAGGTGCTCCTCCCAGAGCGTTGTACCAAGGACAAGAATGTATATGAAATCAGCTATAACAACAACCGCTGGGGCTCTAAGATGTATGGCATCCTGAGTGTTCCGGTCAAGGAAGGTAAATATCCTGCTCTTCTCCGTGTTCCTGGTGCCGGTGTCCGCCCTTATGCTGGCGATACCTATACAGCTCCTGCTGAGTGCATCGTGCTCGAAATCGGTATTCACGGTGTTCCTGTTACCATGGAGCAGAAGGTATATGATGATCTTGCCAATGGTGAACTGAATGGTTACTGGGATACCAATCTCGAAAATCCGAACCGCAACTCTTATAAGAGAGTCGTAACCGGTGCTGTCCGTGGTGTGGATTATATCGCTTCCCTTCCAGAATGGAATGGCAAGACCATCGGTGTGACCGGTTCTTCACAGGGTGGATTCCTTTCTATCGCTGTGGCCGCTCTCGATAAGCGCATCACCTTCCTGGCTCCTGTTCATGATGCTATGTGTGATTATGAGGCTGAGATTCACGGAGTTGCTGGCGGTTGGCCACACTACTTCTATAAGGAAGACAAGGCACTGGGTGCTGCCTGGAAAGAGCAGAAACTGACTGATTTGGAGAAGGCGCGCCTCGAAGGTGCCCGCTATTATGATGGTGCCAACTTCGCCCGTCGCATCACTTGTCCGGGTTGGTATAGCTTCGGATATAATGACGAGGTGGTTCCTCCTACATCATCTTACGGACTTTACAATAGCGTAAAGGCTCCTAAGACCTTGAGTCTCTATCAGATGACTGGACATTTCTGGTATCAGGAGCAGTGGGATGAATGGCAGCGATTCATCGAAGCGCAGCTTCGAAAGTGAAGAGTGAAGAACGAAGAGTGAAGAAACAACGTTCGGCGTCCGAATGGAAAGCCAATTCAAATGCTAATAATTTAACATTTAACACTTAACATTATAAAGATATGGTATTAAAGAAATATTTATTGAGTGCAGCTTGTCTGCTGGCGATGCAGGGAGCAATGGCCCAGGTGGACGGTGTCACTGGTGCATCAGTCCAGGCTGCCAATACATCCTGCTGCAAAGGCAAGAAAGATTGCAGCAAAACACCTGCAGGACAGCTGAAGACTCGGTTGCAGAAATTATTAAGCAAGGGTATCATGTTGGGTCATCAGGATGACCCGATGTATGGTACCACTTGGAAATGGGATGAAGGAAAGAGCGACGTGCTCCTCACTACGGGCGACTATCCTGCAGTGATGGGATTCGACCTCGGTAAGATAGAACTTGACAGCAAGGAAAATCTCGACGGCGTTCCTTTCGACCGTATGAGAAAGGAGATTCTGGCACAGCACAAGCGTGGCGGTATCGTAACCTTGAGTTGGCATCCATGGAATCCGGCAACAGGAGAGAATGCCTGGGATCCGAAGGGGGATGCCGTAGCTGCTGTTCTTGACGGAGGTGCTCAGCAGCAGAAGTTTGATGCATGGCTCAAGAAAGTATCAGATTTCATCCTCTCGTTGAAGAATGATAAAGGACAACTCGTTCCCGTTATCTTCCGTCCGTGGCATGAGATGAATGGCGGATGGTTCTGGTGGGGAGCCAACAGTTGTACACCTGCGCAATACAACCAACTTTACGCAAAAACCTATCACAGACTTACTGAAGCAGGGTGTAACAACATCGTATGGGCTTGGTCGCCAAACTTGGGAGACGAGAAGAACGTTGATGCTTTCTTGGAGCGTTATCCGGGTAATGAGTTCGTTGATCTGGTAGGCGTTGACATCTATGAGTTTGACAACAATGATGCCACCTATCAGAAGAATCTTACCGAGACATTGGATGTGATGATGCAGGCTGCCAAGAAAATCAACAAGATTCCTGCGCTCTCCGAGACAGGATGCCGAGGCATTTCGCAGAAGCAGAACTGGTTCACCCAGACTCTTTGGCCAGTACTTCAGAAGTATCAGTTGAGCTACGTTCTCTTCTGGCGCAATGCTTGGGACAAACCTCAGGAGGAAGCTTATCTTCCAGGAGTGGGTGATGGAGCCATCGTCAATGACTTCAAGGCATTCAAGAACGAAAAGAAAGTCCTTTTTGTCAAAGACATCAAGAAAGTTAAGTGAAGAGTGAAGAACGAAGAGTGAAGAATTCAATAGTCTTTACTAATCATAAAGTTCAAAGTTTAAAGTTCAAAGTAAAAAATATTATGACAACATTTCAAGAAAAAGTGAAGGCTCTTCGTGCTCATCATGAGGAATTGCTGAGCCGTAAGAATGAACCGGTAGAGTGGGGAAACGGTATCTACGAGAAGTATAAGAACCCAATCCTCACCGCAGAACATACACCATTGGAGTGGCGCTACGACTTCGATGAAAAGAGCAATCCATATCTGATGCAGCGCATCATGATGAATGCTACCCTCAATTCCGGTGCCATCAAGTGGAACGGAAAGTATCTCCTCGTTGTTCGTGTAGAAGGAGCCGACCGCAAGAGCTTCTTTGCTGTAGCTGAGAGCCCTAACGGTATCGACAACTTCCGTTTCTGGGACGAGCCTATCACCATGCCTGAGGATGTGGTTCCTGCTACCAATATCTATGATATGCGACTCACCGCTCATGAGGATGGTTACATCTATGGCGTGTTCTGTGCTGAGCGTCATGATGATGATCACCCAGGTGACCTCAGTGCTGCAACAGCAACAGCTGCTATCGCACGTACCAAGGACTTGGTAAACTGGGAGCGTCTTCCTGATTTGAAGACCAAGAGTCAGCAGCGCAATGTGGTTCTCCACCCAGAGTTCGTTGATGGCAAGTATGCTTTCTATACCCGTCCACAGGATGGTTTCATCGATACAGGTTCAGGCGGTGGTATCGGCTGGGCATTGGTTGATGATATCACCCATGCTGAAATCAAGGAAGAGAAGATCATCAATGCCCGTCACTATCATACCATTCAGGAGGTGAAGAACGGTGAGGGTCCTCATCCTATCAAGACTGATAAGGGATGGTTGCACCTGGCTCACGGTGTTCGTGGCTGTGCCAGTGGTCTTCGCTATGTGCTCTATATGTACATGACTTCTCTTGAAGATCCTACAGAGGTCATCGCAGAACCAGGTGGATACCTTCTCGTACCGGAAGGTCCTGAGTATATCGGTGATGTAATGAATGTAGTCTTTGCCAATGGTTGGATTGCAGATGAGGATGGCAAGGTATTCATCTACTATGCTTCTTCTGATACACGTATGCATGTAGCTACTTCTACCATCGACCGTCTGGTTGATTACTGCATGAATACACCAAAGGACGACTATCGCACTCAGTTCTCAGTGGAGAAGATCAAGGCTTTGGTTGCAAAGAATAAGGAAACATTAAATAAGTAATTTTTTCATAGGTATTAAGATTGTAGGGATTCTTTACCCTCGTACGTATTATAAATATGTACGAGGGGCGAATCCCTTTTTTCAATAAGTGAAGAGTGAAGAACGAAGAGTGAAGAATTCAACGGCTTTACTAATCATAAAGTTCAAAGCTCAATGTTCAATATTCAAAGCTTAAAGTTCAAAGTTCAAAATTAAAAGTTCAAAGTAAAACAATGGCTAGTATAAAAGAAAAAATTGCTTATGCACTCGGTGATGCTGCTGCCGGTGGTATCGTATGGAAGGTGATGTCTATTGCATTTCCTTTATTTTTTACCAATGTCTTCGGACTCTCTTTTGCCGATGCTGCGGTGCTGATGCTCGTGGCTCGTATGTTCGATGTGGTTACCGACCCGTTAATGGGTAGTCTTGCTGACCGTACCCAGAGCCGTTTCGGCACCTATCGTCCTTGGCTCATTTATGGTGCCATCCCTTTCGGATTGATATTTGCTCTCTTGCTCTACACACCTGACTTCGGTCCTGTAGGCAAGCGAATCTATGCTTATGCCCTCTATCTCCTGATGATGGCGGTATATACTATGGTGAATGTTCCTTACGGTTCATTGCTCGGTGTGATGACCGAAGATGATAATGAGAAGAACCAGTTCTCTTCTTTCCGTATGGTGGGAGCTTACGCAATGGGTTTTGCAACCCTGCTTTCCTTCCCATATCTCCAGAAGATGGTTGGTGGAACTGCTGCTCATCAGTATGCAGTCATTGGTGCCGTACTCGGTATCATTGCTGCTGTGATGACCTTGGCTTGTGGACTCCTCACCAAGGAACGTCTCAAGCCAAAGCGTGCTGAGAAATTCTCCTTCAAGCAGTTTGCTGACCTCGTTCACAACAAGGCATGGCTCTATATGACTGCCATCGCAGTCTGCACTAACTTCTTCAACGGTTTCCGCTATGCTGTAGCCGGTTATATGTTCGATTACTGTCTGCATGGCAATGTAACCATCGAGGGATTGATCATCAACTATACCGTATTCATGGCATTCGGTGAGGTAACCTGTATGATTTTCGGAGGTGTTTCTCCATGGTTTACCCGTAAGGTAGGCAGCAAGCGCATGGCTTTCTTCTGGGCAGCCGTTCTCTGTCTGGTTCTCTCCGTGGCATTCTTCTTCATCCCAATGGATCCAGCTTATATCTGGGTGATGATTGCCTTGGTTGTCCTGACTTCTGTAGGTATCGGTATCTATTCTCCATTGATGTGGTCTATGTATGCCGATGTAGCCGACTATCATACTGAGCATTTCGGAACCTCAGCTACCGGTTTGATTTTCTCTTCCGGTACGATGAGTCAGAAGTTTGGTACCGCCATTTCCGGTTCTCTTATCGCCCTTTTCCTGGGTTGGGCAGGTGCCAACATGATTACAGACGATATGGGTAATACGATGATCGACCCAGCCAGTGTCACCGACTCTGTGCTCACGATGGTATGGTCATTGTTCTCACTCTTCCCTGCTGTCATTGCCTTCCTGTTGATGGTATTGTCATGGAAGTTCCCTATCAAGAAGTAGAATGATGTACAACTGATAATCACTTGAAAAATGGAAAACTTGAAAGAAACAATGAAGGATGTCCTGGAGAACAACATCCTCAAGTATTGGATTGACAAGGTGAAAGATGAGGAAAACGGCGGCTTCTACGGTCGTGTAGATGGTAATGACCAGGTACACCCTGAAGCCGAGAAAGGTGCTGTGATGAATGCCCGCATCCTTTGGGCGTTCTCTGCTGCCTACCGTGTGTTGAAGAAACCGGAGTATCTGGAGGCTGCCACCCGCGCCAAGGAGTATGTCCGTGATCATTTCCTGGACAAGGAATATGGCGGCATCTACTGGAGCGTTGATTACAAGGGCAATCCGCTGGATACCAAGAAGCAGACCTATGCCATCGGTTTTGCCATCTATGGCTTCTCGGAGTATGCTCGTGCCACAGGTGATCAGGAAGCGCTGGATATCGCCATCTCCCTGTATCATGACATCGAGAAACATGCCTTTGATGCCAAGAACAATGGTTATATCGAAGCTTTGACCCGTGAGTGGAATCCGATTGCCGACATGCGTCTCTCGGATAAGGACGAGAATGGTTCCCGCACCATGAATACCCATCTCCATATCATTGAGCCTTACACCAACCTCTATCGCGTTTGGAAGACTCCGGAACTGGAGAAGAGCATCCGCAATCTTCTCGATATCTTCACCGATAAGTTGCTCAATAAGGAAACTTATCACCTCGACCTCTTCTTCAATGATGAGTGGGAGGGTAAGAGAAATATAGAGAGTTACGGTCATGACATCGAGGCATCCTGGTTACTCCACGAGACCGCCCTCGTATTGGGTGATAAGGAGGTGCTTCATAAGATTGAGCGCCTCATCCGCCGTATTGCTGAGGCTGCTGATGAAGGTTTGCGTCCTGATGGCAGTATGGTTTATGAGCATTGGAAGGATGGCGATAAGTTCGATCTGCAGCGACAGTGGTGGGTGCAGTGTGAGAACATCATCGGCCATATCGACCTTTACCAGTATTTCCGTACCGAGGAGAATCTCCTGGTTGCCATCCAGCTGTCTCTTATACACATCTCCGAGCCCACGAGACTAGGCATGATCTCG
>ERZ1027239.396-NODE-396-length-16550-cov-11.302152_pt1 | contig 16550 bp, 19 predicted proteins | sample MGYA00519476_ERZ1027239 | MGnify/ENA primary metagenome ERZ1027239 (study PRJEB26926, sample SAMN06164636) | human gut metagenome | biome: ENVO:00009003; feature: ENVO:2100002; material: ENVO:00002003 | host: Homo sapiens | place: USA | collected 2012 ... | reverse complement strand
TTTCTCCGTTGGGAGAAACTCCGATGCACTCAACAGGCTAAAGCCCATAAAAAAAAATACCGACACCCTGTTCCTTCAGTTCCCTTGCGAACTTTAGAACGGTGACGGTATTTCTTGCAAACCTTGATATGGATTTTGTAATAATTAAATCAATTTCTCCTGCCCTTGCCTTTTCCATCATTCTCTGGAACTGTGGGCGGTTCTCACAATAACCGGATATGCCCTGATCAGCAAATACTCCGATAAATTCATATTCTGGATTTCCGGTAATCAGTCTCTCATAGGTTTCTATCTGGTTTTCAAGAGAGTCTTCCTGTCTTCTGCTGTCTGTGGAAACTCTGGCATAAGCACAAACCCTTTTCTTTTGTAAGACCGAAGCTGGCCGTTTGTTAATCACTTTTACACGCATGTTACATCACTTTCTTCAAAAAACCTTTTCTTAAACTCCTGAATCCTTCGGAAAATGGCCTGTGCATCCTCTACCTTGTCAATGCACACCGCATCCACATTTTTCTTACTGCCAATCAGCATGAACTCCATAAACTGTCCCCAGTTACGGGCAATCGTAGCAGCCCTCATGGTAACCACCACATCTATCTTCTTTGCTGCGATTTCCGCTTTCAGACGATTAAATTCTTTTCTGTTCGGGTCGACTCCTGAAGCTTCCTCAAAGAATATCTGCAAATTCCATTTCTGTTTTCCATATTCTTCTTCCAACCGTCTCATTACATCGTCCAGATATTTTTCATAGTCTCTGTCACAATGGTTGACTCTGCAGTAAAAAGCCACCCTATTTATCGTTCCTGCAATCACCATATAAATAAGTACTCCTTTCGTTTTTGGTAGTATATAAATCACTCTAACCCCCTGTAAAGTCAAGCAATTCTACGGTTTCCACCCTCTCTTTTTTCACTCTGTCCAAACTTATCAGGAGCCGAAAAAAGCAACCGGACAGAAACCTGTTGTCTCTGTCCGGCTTGCTTCTAAACCCTCTCGGTATAATGCAGTGAAATCCATCCGTCACAATTTTTCTGATAAGATTTCAAAATTCCCCAAAGGTTCGCACCTTTGCCTTCTGCTTCTTGTGTCCTTTCCGTCCTTACCTCCAAGACCGATTCTGACAAGCCAGACTCTCATGTAATATTTTTCATTTTCTTCGATGGTAGCCTTTGGACTTACTCTCTTTGCTTCTTTTGCCGTCTTTGCCATGCAAGCTGCCAATTCAGCATAGGCTCTCGCTTCATCCTCGTTCAGCGGAAATCCGCAGAAGCATATTCTGTCATCCTCAAAGGCAATCCCCTCTATACTTTCTTCTTCAGCAATCTGTATCACTTTCTCAAGCGGTATGTTTTCTTCCGCATCCAGTCTCTCTACCAGCTTATCGGAAATTCTGAACACCTTTTTTCAGACTGCTTTTTCCAAAAGGTACTGTTTGCTGTGAATCATGTAAATGAGGTTTTTAATACCCTCTGCTATGAATCCCTCTATCGGAATCTCAATGTTAAGTCTGTCTGTTTCGCCTTCAGCAAGACCTCTCGCTACTAATTCATTCTGCATGGTAAGTGCTGCCTCCTCGGATTCATGTTCCACGTTGCCATCACGATCCACTGTATACTCCCCGACCTTGTATCCAAAGGATGGTGATCCCTGATATTTTGCTTTTACATTAAGGATTTCCTCCATCGCTTTTACAACATCTTTTCTGTTTTCTGCTGTTGTTTTTACCTTCATTTGCTTTTCCTCCATTCAATTTGGTACTACATATATCACTCTGAATGGAGGAAATAGCAAGTTATTTATTCACTAATTTTCCCGTGATTCCGGCAGTGACATTGCCACCTCAAATGCCACAGTAGCGGTCACCGCATTCCCTGCATACCAGATGTTCCACCCCGACGCAGCCACGGACGAGTTGAAAAAACAAAAACTGTTATTGATGCTACAGGAATGCAATGAACAAGAGGCAGCCGAGATTCTTCCAGCAATTGAATACCTCTTATCACCCATACACATAAAAGAGGCAATTCAAACGAGTAAAGGAACCAGCTAATCCGTTGTGATTCTGGTTCTTTTCTTTTTGTTGCCATCTCTAAATCTTACTTATGCAATATTTCAATTATTACACAAGTAAGATTTCAAGTCAATATCTTTTTTCTGAAATTGACAATTGCATAAATAACGTCTATAATATATTTATTACACTTGTAAGATTTGAGGAGGGATTTAAAATGAGCGATCTGCCACAGATTTCAGAAGCTGAATTTGAAGTTATGAAAATCGTATGGAAACATGCTCCGATCAGCACAAATGAAATAACAGACAAATTATTACAGACTACAAACTGGAGTCCGAAAACGATACAGACTTTAATCAAACGCCTTGTAACCAAAGGGGCTCTGACTTATGAGAAACAGAGCCGAGTATTTGTTTACACCCCAGTTGTAAAAGAAAATGAATATATCGGCCAGGAAAGCAACTCTTTTCTGGAACGCTACTATGATGGAGATATCACTGCCATGCTGTCTGCATACATCGAAAATGACAGACTGTCTGAAACAGAAATAGACACACTCCGCTCCCTTCTTTCCAAGAGGTCAAAAAAAGGAGGCAATTAACGTGGCTAATTTTATGATACGCTTTTTCCTATGCAATGTGTTTATCAGCGGTATCATTGGAATCCTTTTGCTTGTCAAACGGATATTCAAAAACAGCCTGTCCAGCCGGATGCAGTATAATCTGTGGTTTCTGCTGCTCGGACTTTTAGCAGTTCCATTTATACCGTTCCGTTTCATCGGTCTACCACAAATCTTCTCCTGGCTTGGCAGCCTGAGAAGTTCTCCTTCTTCCGGTGCTGGCACCAATATTACAGGCACCGCAGAAGCAGTTACAACCGGAAATACAAATTGGATGAACAACTTTACTCTTTCGGTAAATAGTGAGACTCCATCCATCGCAGGATACATACTATTAGGGATATGGATTGTCGGTATTCTCGCCATGATAATATTGGTAATCAAATCCTCTCTCCGTTTACGCTCGTTGGAGAAATCTGCGCTTCCACTTCAAAATCAGGAAGTCCGCAGACTGTATCATCGATGTCTGGAGGAAATGGGGATTCACAGAGATATTCCTGTTTACAGCACCGCATTTTTGAAATCCCCCATTATTGTCGGACTTTTGAAACCGTGTATTTATCTTCCGATTCATCTGATCTCTGATTATGACGAATCCGATATGCGTTATATGCTGTTGCACGAACTGCAGCATTATAAACACAAAGATGCTGTTGCCAGTTATCTGATGAACCTTGCCGGGGTAATATATTGGTTCAATCCTCTTGTCTGGTATGCACTGAAAGAAATGCGTAATGACAGAGAGGTTGCCTGTGACACTTCCGTTTTGAAAATGCTTGAAGAGGATGCTTACGAAGATTATGGCAATACACTGATTAACTTTGCAGAGAAGGTTTCACTTACTCCTTTTCCATTTGCTGCCGGCCTTGGTGGAAACATGAAACAGATGAAACGAAGAATCATCAACATTGCCTCTTATGAGAAACCGACATTTATGAAAAGAATAAAAGGTATGACTACATTCATGTTGACTGCTGTTCTTCTCCTTGGATTCGCACCTTTTATTTCCACATACGCAGCAGACGGAAGCCACTACCAATGGGATTCCTCTTCTGAGAATGTTTCCTATGTAGACCTCTCCACATACTTCGGAGAATACGAAGGCAGCTTTGTGTTATACGATTTAGAAAATGATGCATGGAGCATACACGACATGGAGCATGCCACCTTACGAGTTGCTCCAAACTCCACCTACAAGATATATGATGCCCTGTTCGGATTGGAAGAAGAGATCATTACACCGGAAAATTCGTTTATTGCATGGAATGGCGAAACCTATCCATTTGAAGCATGGAATGCGGATCAGACTTTACAGTCTGCAATGAATTCCTCCGTGAATTGGTATTTTGAATCTGTGGACGAACAGCTTGGAGCCGCTAACATTTCCAACTATATTGAGGAAATTGGGTATGGAAACGAAAATATAAGTGGTGATTTCTCCACTTATTGGATGGAATCTTCCTTGAAGATTTCCCCAATAGAGCAGGTCGAACTTCTAACCAGGCTGCAGAATAACAGCCTTGGCTTCGCCCCTGAAAATATCAATGCAGTAAAAGATGCCATCTGCCTTTCCTCTTCCGATGCCGGAACATTCTACGGAAAGACCGGAACCGGACGTGTGGATGGCCAGGATGTGAACGGATGGTTTATCGGCTATATCGAAACTGTAGATAATACATACTTTTTCGCTACCAACATTGGTGCAGACAGCGATGCTACCGGAGGCAACGCAACTGAAATAACCATGTCTATCTTGTCCGACATGAATATCTGGAAATAAAGAAATCGGGTAAAGGTCATAGTCGTATAATCCTTTGCCCGATTTTTTTATTTTCACTTTATGCATAAAAGCGTTTCAATTATCCAGTTCTATACGTCAAGAATTAGATTTATCATTGATGTATTCTATAATTTCTCCAATAAAAAAAGATATAAATGTCCCAATTGAAACAAACAAACTATCTCTATCACCTAATGATTCAATGAAGATTGAAAATGTAAACGTAAAGTTACTATACATATAATCATAAAAAACGTATTTCAGAGAACCTATCAAGAGCATCAACCCGAAAGAAATTAATGCATATATTAGGCACAGCAAAAAGCTAATGTCAATGCTGCGTTTGACAATGATTTTTCCCATAAAAAAACCTAAAATAAAAACCCCAATATCAATATATGTATATATAATTAAAAAACCAAAATAGGCTAAGGCCGCATTATATTTGGGAAATAAATAAAAACAAAGAAAATAAGCCAAAGCCACACATACAAAATATACTAAAAATGGAGAATACGTTCTAACAAACTTTCTCATAAAAACACCTCACTCCACATGTAGATAATCGAATTAAAATCAAAAGCTTATCTTAATTTATTTCATGCTCTTCACTTCCAGTCGCTGACCATGATGTTTTACCACTACTGACCACATCTTTTGTAGACATACTATATGCAAATATATCAAGGATCTCCGCCTCTAAGATATACCATGAACCATCTGTGTTTTTCTTACTTCTGTATAAAACATATAATTCGCATTTTTCATTCTCCGAAAGTCTGTCATATACAAGATATTCTATTATTTCCTCATTCTCATTTAAGATAACTCTAGAATTTCCATTCGCACCGTATGATATCATAAAATCACATCCTTCGTCTGCGAAGTATTGTTGATATATAGTACGATATCCATCATATATTTCATTTGTTTCCATTAATGTCACATAATCACAGATCGCAGGAATAGAAATATCATCCTCATTCATATTTTCCATTAATTCATCCATTAAATCGTGTTGAATGACAAAACCATTATCCTGTGAACTGAATATTCTAATGGTCTTTCGTGGCATCATTCCCTGCGGTCCTGCTCCTGTAACATAGTTTATGATGACAATCACATCCTTTGCACCATCTCCATCTATATCCTGAAATCCAACCGCTTCAACACTATCAAACATTCCTACACTATCATTCTCTGTACTATTATTTTCATAACACTCCGGAAAATAATATATAATTTGATTGTCTTTTGCCAGCACAAATGAAACATCTTCCCAGAGCGTTTCATAAGTCGGCAGATAAGATACAAACTGTACTTCACCCCAATCATTCAATTCTACATCAAAGGATTGTTCAGTTATAACCCGGCTTTCATCTAATCTCTCTCCTGATGGATATTCTACTTCAATATCTGCTACATCTGTCAATTGCTGTATTTCTTTCGTACCATCGAAATATAAAATGACTTGTTCATCAATTTGTTCTTCACCTGATAGAATTATTTCTACATAATCCTCATGCCAGGTAACCTTCCAACAGCTGCTACTGATGCTTGCACCGTCATTGTGCAATTCAAAATCTGTTTGCGATATCTTATCTTCGCCTTCTTTAAGGACTAACCGTCCACTTGCTGAACCAAAAGCCCATTCCGGTTCTCCAACAGCTTGAAGTACCACTTCATATTTTTTATCTGGTGAAACGGATGTATCGCAAGTTATCTTCTTGTAATTTACCGTATACGAAATGCAACACCAAAATACTACAAACAGTGCAATGAGCGAGCCCATAATACATAGCATAAATTTTTTCATTGATATAGCCCCCTTTTTAATGTCCTCGTATATCCAGTTCTTTCAATAGAGAATTTCCACTTCCCCATGAATATACAATGTAATAACCGCCGTCCTCTATTTCTTCCGAAAATTGTAGTGCCTTATGTTCAATCACCTCAATGGACTGCCCTTCCTGAGTTTCCACCAAACATTCCCATTCATTACTTCTGTAACCTGAATAGTAAGCATCCAATTCTTCCAAAGACAAATCACTTCGAATTAAAATTGCTCCGAAATACTGCATTCCATTTCCGTTACCCGTCAGCTTCCCAGCCTGTGACAACGACTCTATCAATTCTGTTTCCTCTGGCAACGGGATTTCACATAATGCCTTTTCCACCTTATAGGCTGTATGGTTATTTATAAGTGGAATTGAAATCACACTGCCTATCAATACAACCGCTGCCAATATTCCAACTAATTTTAATTTTTTCATGTGTCCTCCTTTTTTACATCCCGTTCCTTTCTAACACATCTTCTATTGCGTCAATTGCTTTTTTTGCAAAATTTATCTTTGTATCACAAATCAATTCATCATTATCGGATATTTTTATCTCAGCGATAATACGGTCATTATCTTCTGCCTGCTCCGTATTGCCACCTATGGTCATCCAAGTAATTTCTATATCTTCCGGCGTTATTTTCCCATCAGTTTCTACTGTAAATTGTGCCCCATCGAAAAACGCCGTTTCCGATTGTGCATTTATAACTAGCATATTTGTCTGCTTATATACTTTAATAGAATTATATTTCTCCTCCGAACTAACAAATAATTCATCATTGTTTACAGGAATAACAAATATTTCTTCTGATTTATCTGCATTCTTTTCATGCAAATAAGCTGTAACTGCTACAAATATCAGCATAACAACTGCTGCCAATATTCCAACCAATTTTATTTTTTTCATTTATTCTCACTCTCTTACATCTGTAATATTACCACCATCACCAATATTATCAATCATTCTTTAATTCGGTACTGATAGGCTGGTATCTCCTTAATTCCATCATCAAGGATTTTATTCCCCAAATATTGAAAGCTACCATCATCAGCAAACTTTACCGTAAGTTCATGGGTTATGACCGCATCATCACAAATGACCATATCACACACCGCATCCACCGTTAATGTCACTGTTCCATCCTCATTTTCTTTGATATCAATAACCTCCGGCAGCGAAGTTCCAAAAAAAGTTGGTGCATAGTTAAGGCAGCCTAGTCGTACCCATACATAAGTCTGATTTTTTTCATCAAATACCGCATATTCCTGAATTTGCTCTGCTGTTACTGGAAGATATTCCATGATCAAACTCTCAAATTCTTCTTTTGGTATTCCATTTGAATAATCCTCGGCATCAAACGCTTTCTGATGTTTCATGGCATACAGATATTCATACATTCCATTATAGTCCAGTTTTTCCATATGGTCAGTATCCCAATTCGAGCATAAAAGATTATTTCCCTGATACCCCAGACCTTGTACGCATCTTTCTGACATTTCCCGTTGTTCCTTAGTCATTGGTTTTATTCTTACCAAACAACTTCCATCAACAATCTCGGTAACTTCCGGTGGTTCTGGAACACATAACTCATACCCAAACCATCCTTTCTCTGTATACTTCCACTCTTTTATCATTGCATAAGATATATAGGACATTCCGTAGGTATCATTGGTGTTCCATGTAGCACATGCACTTATTAAATACATATCTTTTCCATCAAAAATAAATTTATCTCTGCCAATGCCTCCGTCCGAATGTAACTCATAAAGCACTACCGAACCTGCCTTCTCGTCCTGACAGTTTTTAAGAAACGCTTCAACTCTTTTATAATTTTCCATTGCTGCATATGCTTTCATCGTTGTAACCGGATATCCTTTTTCTTTTATGCGATCCTGCATTTTATAGATTGTCTTATCATCCAGAACCGTATTAACTGCCTCCCCTTTATCTGCCTGAGTATAAATATCAGAAATAAGCTCCAGAATCATTTTACACTCATCCTCTGCTTCTTTTCTTTCCGGCTCATCTATTGGAAGGTCATAACCTTTTTCCCACTGTTCTGCAACATCTTCTTTTGCATTCTCGTTTTCTTCCGTAGAATCAACATCTCTACTATCCATCAACTGACTATCTGATGTCATATCTTTCCTTATGCATCCACATAACAGGCAACTGATCAGTACAATGAACCAAATACGCTTTTTCATAAATATTGCCCTTTCCATTCAGTCACATCAGGGATTCATCACTGTCCTCCGTATATATCATTCCATTCATCTTCAGTTAAACGCGGTGTATGCCATGTAATGTTGTTATTTTCTTCCTCTGAAACAATGTAATTTGATACATACTGGAATCCCCCGTCAGATAATGGTCTGACCGTAACATCATGCATATATACATTTGAATCGCCTGCATACGGATATATCACATGAACGTTGAGCGTTATCGTCCCATCCGAATGTTCTTTATACCCAACCACCTCGGAATACGGATATTCTGGATACTCTATCTCATAAAATCCTCTTGGTTTATATTCGTATGTTTGAGTTTGATAATCGTAAATAGTTTTTTTCTGCAATTTATCACTGTCGATATTAAAATATTCCATAATTACATTTTCAAACTCTGTTTTAGGAATATGATAAACTGCACCTATGCCTAAGTTATCATCTGCTACATATGGAAATTTTTCATTATGCAACTTTGGATACAACAAATCAAACATGTCATAGAAATTCAGTTCTCCAAAATCATCCTCATTCCAATCCACTAAAAACATATTATTTAACTCATATCCTATTGGCAAAAGATATTTTTCATTTAATTCCCGACACTTTGCATCCAATGGCAGTATACGAAATGCTACATGCTCTTCTGCAGAACTTAATGTTAATACATACAATTCTTCTGAAAAATAAGTTCCAGAAAACATCAGATATCCATCATCGGTATATCTCCAATAATCGGTTTGATATTCACCTTCATCCTCACTTTTCATAATCCCATCTTTGTATCCGTAATAGCATCTTTTCACATGAACCACTCCTTTTTCTGTCTGTAAATGGTAGACCGAAAATCCTCCCAGACTGCTCACTTGGAGTATTGTCACTTCTGCTTTTTCTTGTTTTTCCACCGAATCACAAAAATCTATCACATTTTGTATTTGTGTCATATCAACTCGATTTTCACAATCAACTGCCGCATATCCACATTCCCCAAATCTTTCTACAACTTTACGTACTGTTTCCATATCCTTCAGCTTATTTTTTGTTGTGGCTTCCGCATAAATATCTATCGGAATATTTATAAAATTGTCATCCATTCCTTTCTCACTGACAATTTCAATAGGTTCAGAAGATACTGGTTCTTCTGTATTCCCTTTACATCCCGAAATTCCCATCGAAAAACCTATACTAATTACCAGAAAACCACTTTTCAAGAACCTGACTATCTTTTTTGACAACATAACCGCTTCCACCTCTTCCTTTTACGTCTTCTACCATGCTGACGATCATAATAGGACGCTCCATATTCTTGTCCGTTGTAAAAACAGAAAACCATCCCAATTCAGTCCCCGTTGTATCATCTTTTGATGCTTTGATTTCTGCAGTTCCCGTTTTTCCGGCTAATATAATATCCGTTCTATGTGCTGCATAGCCAGTTCCATGAGAATTGTTTATGACTTCTTTCGTATCCTCCAAAACAGTTTGCGCCACATCCTTTGTAAATGCTTCTTTAATCCAGACATCAGGCATTGCATCTTCCTTATATGTAAGATATGGTTTTATCATATTTCCTTCATTGCAAAATGCAGAATACATACAAGCCATATGCAAAGGATTCACAAGAATCTGACCTTGTCCATAGCCACTATCAGCCAACTGTACCTCTTTTTCAATTTTTTCTGTATTGGAAAACTGCGATTTTGCCATCTTAATATCAAATGGAAGTACATCATTGAATCCCAGTTTTGTTAATGAACTTTCCATATCGTTTTCCCCAATTTTTAATGCCGCCTTTGCAAAATAAATATTATCCGAATAAATTAAAGCATTTTTTAGAATAACCGGCTCATAAGCATGAAGCGTCGTTACATAATAAGATCCCCATGAGGAATCTTTCTGCCAGCTCAATCCTTCATTCCCATAATCCTCATCTGGATCAATTGCCCCTGTTGTTAATCCAATAGCAGCTATGATAGGCTTAAACGTAGAGCCCGGACACCATACCTGTCGAAAACGGTTATACATAGGTTTTCTTTCATCTTCATTAAGTGCAGTCCATTTTTCATTTGACATTCCCATAATAAAATCATTGTTATCATATGACGGTGTACTGCTTAACGCCAACACTTCTCCTGTATACTGGTTCATAGCAACCGTACAACTCTTATCATCTTTATATTGTTCATATAATTCTTTCTGCAAATCCGAATCTATCGTTAGTTTTATATCTTTTCCATTTTCCACAATCGTGCTTACTACGATTTTTTTCTTATTGCCGTTTGAATCAACAATAGAAATAGCACACCCATTCTGTCCCTTTAATTCTTTTTCAAATAACCCTTCCATTCCGCTTTTTCCAATCACACTGTTCGATGTATATCCCTCCCCTGCGTGTTCTTCTAAGTCTTCTGCTGTAACGTTTTGAACATATCCCACTAAATGTGCAGCAGCCTCCCCCAGTGGGTATTCCCTTACAGTGATATCTAAAATTTTCACACCTGGAATCTCTAATAATTTCTCCTGTCTGTCTTTCTCTGCCAATGTTTCCTGATCTGGCTCAATCGACATCAGTTTTAATTCATTCACCTTTGGAACTGTTTTTAATGGTACAAATGAATCATCTTTTACCCATTTTGCTGCTAATTTTTTTTCTATATCTTCTGTTTTCATTTCCAATAATTCTGCCAACTGGCTGATAGCATCATTCTTATTCTCTAAATTTCCGGGAACTACGCCTATAGAAGAAGCCACTCCCTCGCCTGCAAGCAACTGACCATTTCGGTCTATAATCTGCCCTCTCTTAGCACTTGTTGTAGACACTTTTACTTTATCTGTGGAATCCAGTTCTGGAAATATCAAAGAATCATTCCATATCAGCTTATATTTGCCTTTTTCCAGTATAAATGATGCCTTATTTTCAAAAGTAACGTTTCCCGCAACAGTATCCATAGATGTTTCATAACAGATCTCTTTTTGTTCTTTATCATAAGATGTGATATGAACTTTCATATTATCTACATCAATTCCCTCATAAATAGCAGAATTACGTTTTACAAAATCTTCCTGACTGATATTCCCAGATATTCCTGCATCAATCATTTCATACATTTGTTCATATTCTCGATTTGAAATATGAGCCATATATGTTTTAAGAATCTTCTCCGGTGATACATCAGGTACACTTTCATACCATACAAAAATGGCAACCACCGTTGTAATCAAGCATAAATTCATGAGCCATATAATGTATATCCTGCTTTTTTTCTTTTTTTTCGTCATAGCATCTCCTTTTCTTACAGTTGTAAGATTTCATTTTAAAAAAAATTGTTCTTTCCATTTAAAAAGTTATGTCAAAGCAATCATGATTTCTTTTTTCGGTAAATACTACCCCTCTCATATCTTACATCTGTAAGATTTAAACGTCAAGTATTTATTTTACTTTTATTCTAAATAACAAAGCATCTGGCACATCCTAAGGAAGTGGCAGAAATGGCAAATCGAAACCGCACCAATCCGGTGCAATTTTATCTCAGCAATGATGAGCAATACATCCTCAACACCAAATTCAAAGCATCCGGCATGAAGAGTATTTCTGCGTTCCTGCGCAAGCTGATCTTATATGGATATGTGTATGATGTTGATTACAGTTACCTGCGAAATTATAATACGGAGTTGGGACGTATCAGCTCCAATTTAAACCAGATTGCAAAGAGGGTAAACAGCACCGGAAACATTTATCAAGAGGATATAAACGAAGTAAAGGAGTTGATGAATGAGGTATAGCAGTCTGATCAGAATGGTTCGACTTGGAAAACACAGCTTCGACGGGACATCAATTTTTTCATCAAGTCGGCTTCCACCTATGAAGAATTTCTGCTTCTTATGCGGGCAAAAGGTTACGAAATCAAAGGGAAAACTTTTGGAGAAGATGCTGCAAAATATATCTCTTTCCGCCCTCTGGACAAGGAGCGTTTTGTTCGTGGCAGTGCTATGTCTTTAGGGAAAGAATACACAAAAGAACGTATCAAGGAACGCATCGAAAGGAAACGGGAGCGAAAGGCAGTGATCCCCAAAAGGGACTACTCTGCCTGCAAGCTCATTGACACCTCGGACGATAAATTTCAGAACAGTCCGGGACTGCAACAGTGGGCGGCAATCGAGAATCTGAAAATCGCCGCACAAAACTATAATGAAGCTGGTTCTCTCTCCGATCTGGAGCATAAGATTACTGTAAAAACCGAAGCCGGACGCATATTTCCGCAGATACGAGAGCCAGATTATCCTTTATGGCGGTGCAAGGCGTATGCTTGAACAGGCAACAATCTCGTCAAAAGGCGGGCAACTTGCCCGCCGTAAATCTTTAAATTATGCTTTGATCTTTCCAGAAAATATTTTACTTACTTTGTTTTTCATAAGTATGAATACAATTTTTACTTCTTTCCGTATCTGCGAAAACTCTTATAAATAAAAGGCAGTAAGGCTATTGCCATCACTGTATACATTACCATTACAAGCGGAATTTGTCGAAATACACAATTCCCAATCTGATAAATAAGTGGGACTTTTACACTTGCCTGTACATTTGTCAAAATTGTTGGTATCAAATTGAAAAGCGTTGTATACCCAGAAAGTGCCCGTCCTATAAATGGCAATAAGCAATATAAAAAGAACGGAATGCAAACAGCGACACTAATTGTATGCATTTTAGCCGCTACTAACATAGACACTGAAGCCGCCAGCATACTGGCTATAAATCCACATACAACTGTCAATAAATAGTATTGTCCATATGACATAATGTAAATACTATACGCCTGATACATTTGATAAGGTGTATTCATACCACTGGTTCCCATAATTCCAAAACAAATCACACTAAGTAATATAATTCCCATACAATAAATCATAACTGTCGTAGCTATTCCTGCCAGTATTTTTGTTTTAACAGCTTTTGTACGTCCATATTTTGTAGAGAAAAATACTGCATCTGCTTTTGTCTGAAAATCATCTGCAAATATTCCAGCACAAATAAAACCAACTATGATTGCCAGAATAATAGAATACGTTTCTACATACATAATCATAGTATCCCACGAACTATAAGATTCGTATTCTACTGGTAATTTTATTTCATTGTATTTCTTTTCCAAGTATTTTTTCTGAACAGAAGTCTTTCCATATTCTTCTGCCATCTTTTCCATATTTTTATGATAAGTGTCATAGAACTCTTGTATATTTTCTTCTGTAATTTGATTCAGAACACTTTCATCATATTCTGAATCCGGTGTTAATACCGATATTATAAAACTCCTAATATCATCTATCGGTTGCAATGTCGTTCCGTAAATTGCATTTTCTTCTGAGGATTGTGTCACCGCATTTTTATTTTGTTCTATAACTTTTCCAAGTTCATCTTCTGTCAATGTACCTTTCCATGCTCGTCTGTTATCTGTAAGTTTTCTTGTTGCCATAATTCCAGTACTAGCATTTCCATTCTCATCCACATAGCGATTACTTGTAACTGCAAATCCGCTAAAAATGACAGCAAGTATCAATGCCAATCCGATTGCAAATACATTAATTTTCTTTGAAAAAATTCGTTTTAATTCTAATTTAAGCATCTTGTTTTTCCTCCGATTTTTCTCCAAAATAAAATAGAAATGCATCTTCCAGATTTTTTTCTACAGCCACAGCATCTTCTGTTGGCTTTTCTATTGAAATAATTCTAAGCTCTGCTCCGGTTTTTGTTGTTTTTATATTTCCAACCAAATATTCACTCATATATTTGTCTATCATACTTCTCGAAACATTACATTGCCATACCTTTTCTTTCATAGAAGATACTAATTCTTCCGCGGTACCTGCATAAAAAAGTTCTCCATCTTTCATTAACATAATGTTATTCGCAATGTACTCAATATCCGATACAATATGTGTAGACAAGAGCACCAAACGTTCTTCCGACAATTCACTAATTAAATTACGAAAACGTATTCTTTCATTCGGGTCTAATCCAGCGGTAGGTTCGTCCAGGACAAGAATTTGCGGATCGTTTAACATCGCCTGTGCTATTCCTACACGTCTAACCATTCCTCCAGACAAATTCTTCATTTTTCTTTTACTGAATTTTTCCATTCCTACTTGATTTAATAATTGCTTCACTTTTTTTCTGGCAAACGGTATTTTTAACCCTTTTATAGAAGAAATGTACATCATGTAATCATATACGGTCAAATCTGGATAATATCCAAAATCCTGTGGTAAATATCCCAGAACTTCTCGGTATTCACCTCCTAGTTTCCATATATCTTTACCATTCCATAATATTTGTCCTTCTGATGGTTGAACAATCGTACAAAGCATACGCATTAATGTGGTCTTTCCTGCTCCATTTACTCCAAGCAGTCCATAAATTCCTTTTTCCATAACACAATTCACTTTATTAACAGCATTTACTTCTCCGTATTGTTTTGTTACATTTTTAAATTCTAATTTCATACGTGTAATCCTCCAAAATTTTTTCATCAAATAGCAATGACTTCTGAACACAAAAAATAAAATATACAAAAGTCAATATCAGCATAGCCACCCATACCGGAGTTACAATTTTCTGATAAATAACATCATTTGCAACAATCATCATCCATAAACCAACCCATACCAGACAAGAAAGCAATGCTATATATTCTGATTTTTCCCATCTGCTGTACAATACACGAAAACATATACAACATGAAACATTTACCGGAAGCAAAAAATTAACCACCAAATCACTTAACGAGAGTATTGTTGTTTGATATGTAATTGCCAAAAACACCATAACGATCACCAGATCCACTACTCCAAACATTAACATTCTTGCTGTACAAATCTGACGCAGTGTGTAATAAGACGCCTGCTCAATCTCAATCGCACCATTTCTTCTGTTTTTCCAAATTTCCGGGATAATCAGAACCACAAATATTGTGGCAGATATTCCCATAATCCTCATCATATCTTTTATGTCTGACGTATAATTACTCAACCATATCCATAGACACATAAGAACACAACCTTGTAAAATCCACCATCTTTTTTTTATGAATTTTGTCTGCTCATACAAAAATTCAAAATAAGATGTTCTATGCGATTGTTTCGATAAAACCGACTCTGACAAAATATTCTGACATGCTTTTACTGTTTTGTTCTCTGCTTCAGCCCTTACATACTTTTCTTCAATCTCCTCTTTATATTCCTTTATTTGTTGCTTATAATTCTTCATCTTTTTTCACCTCCAACTCTTTCATTAAAAGTTCTTTTGCTCTTCCGATTCGATATTTTACAAGAGAAAGTTTGATATGAAGTAATTCTGCAATTTCTCTTTGCTTCAATTCTTGAAAAAAATATAAAACTGCCGTTTCTCTAATTTCTTCCGGTAACTTTCTCACTGCCTGTTCAATAGTTAATCGGACTCCTAGCTCTTCTACATGATTTTTACTACTGTCCTCTGATTTTAGCAGTTCCTCTGATGGAATATCTTTTTTCTTTTTGTAATAATTTTTAACGGTATTTCCGGCAATTGTATAAAGATAATTCTTAACTTTTCCATATTCTTTATATCTATATAAATTGGAAAAGAAACGTGTAAATACTTCTTGTGTCAAATCCTCTGCCTCATAGGGATCATAGATATGTAGCAAACAATATTGATATATACTTGAGTAATATTTTTTGACCAGTTTTTCACAAGCATCTTCATCTCCTGCTCTTGCTAGATGTACTAACAAAGAATCAGTTTTGTATTCCATTCGCAAATTTGCCTCCCTCTGTTTTCTAAATAATATAACAATCCTACTATAAAAAAAGTTAGGATTTTCTTTTGTTTTTATTTATATTTTTCTAAATATTCTTCCAAACATAAATTTTCTTCTTTCATTATTTTAGCGACAGTCGTTCCAACATAACGGTAATGCCATGGTTCATTACTAATTCCTGTTATATCCGTTTTATCTTCCGGGTAACGTTTTACAAACCCATATTTATACTGTCTCTTATACACATCTGACGCTGCCGACGAATAGCCTTGTGTAG
>ERZ1027239.384-NODE-384-length-16817-cov-14.668357_pt1 | contig 16817 bp, 15 predicted proteins | sample MGYA00519476_ERZ1027239 | MGnify/ENA primary metagenome ERZ1027239 (study PRJEB26926, sample SAMN06164636) | human gut metagenome | biome: ENVO:00009003; feature: ENVO:2100002; material: ENVO:00002003 | host: Homo sapiens | place: USA | collected 2012 ... | reverse complement strand
TCATGCCTAGTCTCGTGGGCTCGGAGATGTGTATAAGAGACAGGTTATATATATTCGCCTTAAGATAATCCTAATCTCAAATCTTTCTGTACTATCATTACTATTACGATAAGCTACATCTCGTTCATATACCATGTTTAAGAACAGCAAATTATACTTTGCTTCAATCAGCCTATCAGCTAAATTATCTCTCTCTTGTACATATGCGTCACAATATTCCGCTTTTATATAATCTTTATAATCCATATTTATGACTCCTAAAAAATGATTTGATGATTTAATACATTATAACAATTGCATTTGACCAGTACAATGAAAATCTAAGCTATGGATTTATTTCTTCGCTGGTTGCTGTGGGGCATTGTTCTGTGGATTTCCGGCACGAGTGCCTTTGTTCTTCGGAACAATGTCATCTGCCTTTACATACCAGTCCACATCTGCACCACGGTAATTCGCATTGGCTACCGTATCTGCAACAGGATTGATAAGTTCCACTTCGGCATTGTAATCATAGTCCTTTAACGGCACAGTCGCCGGAACGGATACCTGTATCATGCGTCCCTGTGTGTTGCACTTCAAATCGTAGGTACGTTCCTTGATTTCTTCACTGACCGTTCCATCCTCATTCTGCACATGAACCTCACGGCGTAATGCGGAGAACTTCAACACTCCAAAAGTCTTTTCTTTATCAATGACGATTCCATTTGCTAATCTCATAATCTGAATACCCCCTTATTTATTTTCTGCTGGTAACATATCGTCTGCAAGTAAGATGTAATTGACAAATCCACGTTCTCCGATTTTATAGCCATCAGTAGTGATTCGTGGGTTGATAAGTTTTACTTTCTGCTCCGGCGAGAAATGCTTTTCGCCAGCTTTGGCAGGAAGTGTCACAACTACATCATCGGCTCTCTGCACATCGGAATACAGGTTGTAGCTTCTGGTAATGACAGCCATACGCCCGTTGATTCTCTGTTGTTCCGTAGTATTTTCTCCGGCAAACTCCAAGTTTCCGAATGTCTTTTCCATGTTTGGTACGACAAATCTTAATTCCATAAATAATTGACCTCTTTTCTTTCTGCTTTAGTTTCTTTCCTGCTGTACTTTGTGGGGAGCTACACTCCCCACGCCCCTAGTGGACTTCACGCTCCCGTAAATCAGAGCTTCACGGGAGCGTGAAGTTGCAAAAAGGGTGGCGACCTTGAACGCTCTACCAACCGCTACATTACCGCCTTATGATTTCTTTCTACGGCGTTTGAAGTAAAGCATACCGCCAAGCCCTACGCAGGAAAGACCGAGCATGGCAAGGTAAGCATAGATATTGGTATTGTCGCCTGTTTTTGGGCTGTCACTTGTCTTAACCGTAGATGGTGTATCCGGCGTGTCAGTATCCTTTGGTGTGTCTGGGACTTCCGGCACTTCCTTGATTGTCACAGTCTGTCCATCGTCTGTGATGTCCTTATGTTCTGTCACTTTCTTTGGTTCGTCTGGATTGGTCATATCGTATAATTCCTCAAATGTAACAAGGCTCTTTCCACCAAGAGAAGAACCATCAAAGGTAAATGCAATCTCAACCGTCATTTTTTCATTGTCGGCTGTAAACTCATAATCATTGGATACTTTCTTTCCATCAATCAGAAGTTCGGCGTTTTCTTCCTTTAACATCTGCCAGCCGGAAAGTTTATATTTTGTTCCAACTTCCAGCCCATCTAATGTGACTTTATCCACAATCGTTACATCTTTTCCGGCTTCGATTTCTTTCTTGCCGTTCTTGTCCGTAGCGGTCGTATGGATTTTGATGATACGTTCTGTGATAAGAACAGTCTGTCCATCATCGTTGATGTCTTTATGTTCGGCAACCTTGACAGGCTCTTTCGGATTGCTTATATCGTACAATTCCTCAAAAGTAACAAGGTTCTGACCGCCAAGAGCTGAACCGTCAAAGCTGTAAGTAATCTCAACCGTCATTTTTTCGCTGTCAGCAGTAAAGGTATAATCACTGTCTACACGTTTCCCATTAATGAGAAGTTCCGCATTTTCTTCCTTTACCATCTGCCAGCCGGAAAGTTTATATTTTCTGCCTGTTTCCAAGCCATCAAGTGTGACTTTGTCCACGATCTTGATGTCTTTTCCGGCAACAATTATTTTTTCGCCTGTTTTCTTGTCGGTAGCTGTGGTATGGATTGTGATTTCTTTTTCGTATTCATCGGTCAGTGTCCCTAAATCTACAGTCACTTTATTTCTGGATACGACTACCTCAAAAGCTGGAATCAGCTTAAATCCGGCGTTGGAATCACACTTTAATTCCTCAATCATATAGGTATCATAAAGTAATGCACCTTTGCTGTCGTCTGGTTCAGATGTACCAAACCATACACCGTCCTCACTGGATTTTCCGGCATTGGTATTGACCTTGTGGGAAGCCCAGCTTGAAGCAGTGGAGAACTGACCGTTTTTGTCAGTAACTACAATATGGGATTCTCCTGTTGTCTTGCTTGTGATTCTGAATGGAACACCTGCAAGGCGTTTGTGTGTACCTGCACCGATTTTTACCCCCTCAATATCGCCACGCTTAATCTGGTTGTAGACAGAGTGAGATTTGTCAGTCAAGTCCACGATTTTTCCATCTTCCGTGATAGAAAAGTCGATTGCTTTTGCACCGTCTGCCAAGTAGCCCTCTGGTGCTTTACTTTCTTCTAATCTGTAATTTCCGTAAGGAAGCAAGTCAGCAGAAGTAGAAGCAATTCCATCAATGCCTGTCTGAATCTTCTTGACAGTTTCATTCTTGTTGTATAATTTCCCCTCAACCAGTACAGGACTGTCATTTAAGGAAATGATATTAAATTCTGTGTACTGCAAGGTCGCACTTCCCTGTGCTTTGGTATCCTTTGTTTCAAGGTCACGTTTCTGGATTTTCACACCGCCACGGATAACCTTGTCAGATACGGAATACTGGTTACTTCCAGAGAGTACGGCAAGTTCGCCATCTTCGGAAATCTGTGTAAGGTACGTCCCCTTAATCTGTTCAGAACTTCCGTCAGCCTGCATATATGCACCATCTAATAAGTAGCCGTTTGGTGCTTTTGTTTCTGTGACAGTGAGTGTACCAAGTGGCAGTACATTCTTACCGTCCTGTGTATAGAAGCTGTCGCCAGATACTTTGTAGCTGTCGGCAAGTCTGGATACATAATGGATAGTTTCGTCACGGTCTGTTTCTGCAACGGTTTTAGTTGTCCATGTACGGGTAGCCTTTGCAGGAAGATTGTCTGCATTGTAGTAACCGTCATAATAGCTCCATGTGAACTCTGCACCCTCTAAAGATGCATTTCCCTGTGGAGTGGATTTTCCTGTTTCCATGTCGATTTTGAATAAATCAATCAAAGTTTCTGTGACCTTTGGAGTGTCAGCAACAGTCAATGTCGCTGTTTTTCCAACTTCCACATTTAAGGCATGGACTGTAGAATCCAGCTTGTAACCCTTTGGAGCAGAAAGCTCTTTGATGTAAACTGTTCCTGCTTTTACCTCAATTTCTTTGGTATCGCCGTTTCCATCGGCAGTAAGTGTGGCAAGCTGGCTGTTACAGCCTTTATCAGAATAGACACCAAATGTTGCACCCTCAAAGGAATAGTTGGCGTTATCATCTGTGACCGTGGGATTGGAAGAAGTCTTTTTGACCTTTGCATTTCCTACATTTAACTTTGCCCAGAACTGTCCGATGTCCTGTCCTTCGCCAGTATAGATATAACCACCACATTCATAGCGTCCTTTGTTTTCTTTCACAAATGCTTTCGCACCAGTGTACACTTCATTTTGTATTGTCTGTGAGATTTCATTATAAGAAGCTCTGACGTTGTCACACTGCCAGCCGAGCTGTTCACTCAATCTCTGCCAGACAACACACTGTTCCAGCAAATACTTCTGGTTGTTATTCAGTCCTGTATGAGTAGCGGTATATTGTTTGACGTACTCTAATGAAAGAGCAACGTCCGCAATCTGATCACTACTCATGCGTGTACTTGCGTCAGACCTTGTTTTATATCCATTCTTGAAACTGGTATTGATGTCCACGCAGTAGGCAGTTTCGCCCTCAACTTTCATGTGTCCCTCATTAAATGTGGATTTGATAGAACCATCATTCATAACGTGTTCAATGTAGCCGACACGTTCTGCTGATTCTGTCCAGTATTGATTGCCGGAAGCGTGAACCGCCGTCACTGGTAATGCCGTGAGAATGGTTGCAAAAGCAAGCGTTCCTGTCAGTAATCGCTTTACTAGCTTATTCATATTTTCTCTTTCTCCTTTCGATTTTGGGTATGAAAAAAGACGCTCATTTATTGAACGCCTTTAACTAAATAGTCGATATTGAGATTTGGGATTAGGTACAAATCAGATAATTTTAATTGCACCTCATTGCATTAAAATTGCATTTTTTAATATTTTTATATGGTTTTATAGTTACTTATATTGCCTAAAAATGGCTTAAAATCAACGATTTTGTTTTATACTCCGTACTGTCTGTCTGGAATTCGAATAGAAGATATAGTACGGGAGCCCGCTATTTAAGCGGACTCCCGTTTTGCGTGCTTGCAAAATGTTTGCAGAAATACAATGACAGAAAATGAGGACTTAAAATGGTCATTACGGAACTAAGTTTAGTAGAGTATTATGATAAAATAATTCCGAGAGCAAAAAGAAAAAATTACAAATGGGTTATTTCGGTGATAGCGCGTCATGCTGATGCTAAGGAGTTATATCAGCATATTGAAGAAGATTGGGCATCAATTAATGATTTGACATATGACAATGTTTTGTTTGTATTTTCACTTGGAGCTAGTTTGGAAAATAATTCTTTCTTTCATACGGAAGGACAAGAAAATTATGTAGGCACAATGTGTCCTTACGTTGAAACTATTAATGAAGAACGAATAGCAAATAGAAAAGAAGATTTTTATATTCATACATATGGAGCAGCTGATATAGATTGGAAACAAAAGCATTCTCAGTCGGTTACTGAATTTATAAGGAAGTATGATATTAGAGAAGAACAACTTCCGGTTTTATTCATTTGGAATTTAGAAAGAAATTGTTATAGTGTTGTTTCATTAAATCACAGTGAAGATATGTACTCGTTTTTAAAGCAACGTGTATTGGAACAAGAGAACTTAATGAAGCAGAAACAAAAACTTGAAGAGAAACTGTTACCTTTCAAGCAGGAGCGAATGTATTTTGAATTGTATGATTTCTTGAATGAGAGAGCGTGTAGACTTGGATGTAGTGAAAAAGAGGCTATACAGTCAGTTTTGTTTGGGCAAAGTACATATTTAGAGAAAAAAGACCAGATTCAAGATAAAGAAATAAGAAAAGATTTAAAAAAAATAGGACAATGGAAAAAACAATTCTTTACAAATCCATCGGATATACCACAAATAAAAAATCATGTTAAAGAGATGTTAGAAAAAAAGATGAAAATAGAATATAGAATTGATTCTATATGGGAGAAAATCGGCAATAAGGGTGAAATGGTTACATTAACGAATGATATTGTAAAGGATGTTATATTAGTTTGTGCAAAACTTATCTCTAATGAGATTTATTATGATGCATCAGAAGATAGAAGGAACACATATGTAAGAGATTTGTTAGATGAAAAGGGATATGTAGTAAGAGATCAAACAAGACATGGATTATCGCCACAAGGAAAGGATGCAGGAAAAGTTGACATTTCTATTTTTAAAGAGGGAAAGACATACACACTTATAGAAGCACTGAATTTATCCTGTTTAAGTAAAAAATATATAGACACACATCTAGATAAGATATTTGATTATGATGTTTTAGGAAATGATATCAATATAATTTTAAACTATGTTACAGTTAGTGATTTTGATAAATTTATTACTAATTATATTGCTTATATGAAAGAACGTAAGTGGCGTTCCCCGATGGTTGATTTAGATGAAAAATGTAAAGAGTATAAAATTCTGTATTCAAGCATAAGAGTAGTAAAAACAACTCATAAAAGAAATGGGAAGAATACAATTTTATATCACATATGCGCTTTAATTAATGGTGCTAAATAATAATGGAATTATTTAATGTTTGTAACCCACAGGAACGCTTATTAGGCGAACTTGTGGGTTTACGTTTGTATAAATTTTAATGTTGTAATATTTTGTTTTTGCTAGAGACATACTTATCATGATTTGTATTGTCGATATATTTTTCAAATGCAAGTAGATCTGAAAGGAAATCTTCAAGGTTGAATTCAGGATTTAGTTTGGAAATATTATTCTCTGAAATCTCAACTTGAATGGTATATTTGCATAAATCAGCTAACTCTTGCAGTGTAAAAGAGTTAGAATCCTTCTTTAACTCGGTATTAATAGAATCTACAAGCATTGCAACCGTTTTGCCAAATCTAGGATCTATTTTGTTATTATGGCATGGATTACTGGAAACATCGGGGAAAGACTATATGTTGACAGCTCGTGTGTACGAAGCAGTGAAATCTGATATAGAATATACGAGAGATAAGACGATTCAGTATATACGAGCAAAAGAAATGATTATTGAATACATTAAAAAACATGGATCAGCCAATAAGTCAACGGTTCAGGAATTATGTGGATTTAGTGAGCAACAGGCTAGACGTACATTGGAAAAAATGCAAAAGGAATACATTATAAAATTAGCTAATGGGGGCCGGTATGCGAAGTATACACTAATTTAACTTGTTGTTTTAACTCGGCTATGCCGAGTTAAAAGATAAAGTATCCAAAATGCCTTGAAATACGGGACTTTGCAATGTACTTGTTTAACTTGTCAGTGCCGAGATAGATGCCGAGTTAAAAATTATACTCAAATGGTATTGGAGGAAATTGAAATATGGTAAACTTAATTGCTTTTGATACAGAGAAAGAATTATGCGAATTAACAGGTTTGATGGAGCCTGAGCTGTGGGAAAAAGGATTTATTCTCGATGATTGGGATATTGGGTTTCAATCAGATGTTAAATTACATAGAACTCCGACGGCTGATGATATTCAGGATGGTTATGAGGAGGATGAATTGATTGACGATTATGATTTGCCGGCACATTGGTTAATGATGCAGATGAATAATTTTTGTGTTGGTGCGAATTATGTGTTTTTTAATGGGAAGCATTATTATACAGACAGAAGGAGATATACAGAGAAAGCTCGAGTCGGAAACGCAGTATTAAGAATGAAGAGCAGTACCGGGAATATCAGATGTGGCATGTGGAAGTGCAGGAAGAACTGGATGAACTGAAGCAGGAGAAAAAGGATATTAAAAGACAGATACAGCTTGCTGATGGCATTATAAAAGAAGATTTGTATACGGCTTATTATGCGGTGTCTGGGAAAGAAGAAATCGTTGCAGACAGGGATGTTGAGATACCGGGGATGGAAAAGGAGGCTGTGTCAGAGAAAGATGTGGCTGTTGAGCCGGAGACGAATGTTGAGGTAGTGAATCCAGACAATAATCAGAACGATACGTCTGTAATGCCAGATATTCGTAATGTGTCTGATGTAAATACGGCAAGAATGGATGAAGATATTACTGATGTAACAGGTAAAAGTGAATTTATGGAATCTGAAGAAAAAGTGTCTGTGGACAAAGCTGGCTGGATTGTCAGGAGGATATCAGAGTTTGGTGGTTATGAGAATGTCAGTGATTCTGTTAAGGCTGATATATTTGGATTTGATATTGCTGATGTAAGTGGAAGCATAAGGTTGTTCTCGGATGAAATGAAAAGGCTGGGGATAAAGCTGGATGGGGATGAGCTTTATGAGGAATTCCAGAGGATTTATGATAAGAGTGTCGATAGAGATGCTGATAAGGAAAAGACTGGAGATAAGATTTGGAATAGGGGCAGAGGAAGGTAATTCCTCTGTCTCTTCCAGTTATGTATTAGATAGAAAAATATTGATTCACCAAATCGAAATATTGGCTATTGAAGGAAGTATAGAAAGTCGCGAGAACGTGCGAAAAAATATTGAGAAAATATTAGATATATGGTATGATGTGATATAGAATTGTTTGAATGAAATTTTATATGGAGGATTAGCAATGGCAGTATCATATAAGCGATTGTGGATAAAATTAGCCGAAAAAGAAATGAGCAGAGCGGATTTGAGAAAAAAAGCAGAAATAGCACCTAATACCATGACAAAGCTTGGGAAAAATGAATATGTTGCTATGCCTATTTTAGATAAAATATGTAAAACATTAGGGACGGATTATGGCGAGATTATGGAGTATGTTCCGGATAAAGAAGAATCAACGGGTGACAGGTAGCGAGTACGGATTATGGGATAAGCAGTTTAATAAGATATGTTATGTAGTTTGGTTTAAATCCGTTTTTTGAGAAAGGGGCACTTTGTATGGATATATTTGAAGGTCTTTCAGAAAGACAGAGAGAAGCGGTTGAAACAATAGACGATGATTTAGAAATTATCGCCTGTGCTGGTGCTGGAAAAACCGGTGTTGTAACAAGAAGAATTGTGAATATTCTTAAGTCAAATCCGGGTGTATTGCCTGAGAATATAGTAGCATTTACGTTTACAAAGAAAGCGGCGGAAGAATTAAAAGGTCGTATTAATGCTTATGGAAAATCTGTATTAGGGCATACAAAAGGATTCGCACATATGTATGTAGGAACAATTCATGGTTTTTGCATAAGAATGTTGCAAGATTACATACCTGAGTTTCAGAAGTTTACTGTATTAGATGAGATACAAACCAAGTTATTTGTAGAGAGATACTATGAAGAATGTGGTATGCAGGATTTGGAGTTGAAGAAGTATGTAGAAACTTCTTTATTTATCTCAGTTATGAGTGTATTGAATGAAAACTGGTTTGAGCAGGATAAGTGGGATGAGAAGACTCGTATTGCTTTTGAGAAATATCGCAATAAAATGTATGAAGAAAAGAAATTTGATTATTCCTTGATTCTTCGAGAGATGATAAATCAACTTGAAACAAACTGTGAATTTGCTGAAGTTATAAAAAATAAAGTGAAGTATTTAACGGTTGATGAATATCAGGACACAAATCCTATACAAGAAAAGTTGATAGAAATATTAAAGGAATTTGGTGCGAATATTTGTGTTGTCGGTGATAATGACCAGACAATTTATCAATTTAGAGGAAGTGATCCTCAAAACATCCTTACATTTAAGGAAAGGTACAATATAAAAAAATACATCGTATTGGATAAGGATTATCGAAGTACGGAAGGCATCGTTGACGCGGCAAGAAGAATAATAGGCAATAATGACAGGCGGTTGCTCAAAACAATGACTTCAGGTTGCAATACGAAATATGACATAGGAGACATAGCATATGAGGAATATTCGGACATGGAAGATGAATTTACATTTATAGCCCGGAGAATTATGAAACTTCATGAAATAGGTATTCCTTATTCCGAAATTGCAATATTGCTGCGAAAAAGAAAAGTCAGCGGGAAGATTGCCGAAGTATTGGAGGCATATGATATTCCATTTGTTGTAGAAGGTGTGAATGATTTATTTGAGACAAAAGAATGTAACGCAGCAAAGGGAATTTTTGATTATTTAAATGGCGATATTCCTGCAACGGAGCTTTTTGAAAGATGGTTGCAGATAGACTATCCTCTTGATAAAAAAGAGGTAGCAGATGCAATGCAGTATTTGGCAACTATTGATGTAAAAGAAATAAGGTTATATTCTGAATTTAATATACAGGCTATTTATCACGAGTTTCTTCGACGTATTTCCTTAACGGAGGATGGTAGAAATGAAACAGAAGTGATTATGTATAACCTCGGAAAATTTAGTCAGGTGATTGCGGATTATGAGATTATTAATTATACGCAAAAACCAAGAACAAAACTCAATAACTTTTGTTCTTTTCTAAAATATACGGCATCACAATATTATCCAGAAGGATATATGACCAATTCCTATGCAAAACTGGATGCGGTTAGTATTATGACCGTACACCAGTCCAAAGGATTGGAGTTTGCAGCAGTATTTATTCCACAGCTCAATAGAAATTTCTTCCCAGCACAGCGGGTTGGAGGGAAAGGAATCTGGCATGTGATTGATAAATCATGGATAACAAATGCAGATAGATTCGAAGGGGATATCGAAGAGGAGAGAAAACTTTTTTATGTAGCGGTAACCAGGGCAAAGAAATATTTATATTTGACACGTTCGGTGAATGGTCATGATAAATATATTTCTCCATTTTTGGAAGAAGCAAAGGAATCATCCTATTTAGTAAAATATGATGGAAACATACAATATAATCCGGAGCATTTACCAAATATGAAACAGGAAAGCATGCCGATTTCGTTAAACTTTTCTTTGCTAGAGGATTATTTTGATTGTCCGTATCGATTTAAGTTATCTATGTTTTATGGATTTGAACAGCCTATTGTACCGGCACTTGGATATGGAAATGTTTTGCATGAAATTGTGAAAAATATACATATTGCGGCGATGAACGGAGAAGATTTGACCAAAGACAATGTAAAGAGAATGATAGATGAGTCATTTTACTTTCCATATGCGACTCTGAAACTGGAAGAAAATATGTATAAGAGTGTTACAAGAGCAATTAATAACTATGTGGAACATAACCGTAATGATATGGAAAATGTTTATATGGCGGAATCTGATGTTGAAGTAGATATGGGGGATGGTGTCAGGGTAAATGGTCGAATTGATTTAGTAAAGAAACTCAATTCGGATGGCAAAAATAAAATAGCAATTGTTGATTTTAAAACTGCGAACAAGGAAGTGGTGGAATCAATAAATAAAGAACAGTTAAAAATATATGCTTTAGGATATGAGGAACTAACTGGGGAAAAGGCAGACTATATGGAAATCTATCAGTTGGATTCAGAGAAAAGAATAAAAGAAGATGTGACGGAAACAGTAATCCATGATGTTCGGAAAGAAATTACCGATGCGGCAACAAACATTAGAAACAACAATTTACCGCGGAAATGTAACAAAGAAAACTGTTCAAAATGTCATTTGAACCATTTGTGTTTAAGCAAAACAGAAAAAAAGCAATACGCACTTTAGGAGGAAAATATGGCAAATTTATCACAGATAAAAAGAGAGAAAATGTTGGAATTTTTGGAAACATTGAAGGAACAGCATAGTGATGATGAATCACTAATTGCGATTAATCAGATAGAGAATGAATTGACATCGAAAAAATATGGACTCGTATGGGAAGAACATGAAGAAGAAGTGGATGTAAAAATGCGTACACATATTCCGGTGTTTACGGAAGTGAAAGAAAAAGAAATTGTAGGAGATCCGAAAAGCGAACAGTGTAACTTTCTCTTAGAGGGGGATAATCTGCATTCGCTTAAGCTGTTGGAGAAAACGCATAAAGGGAAGATTGATGTTATATATATTGATCCGCCATATAATACGGGAGGAAAGGATTTCATTTATGATGATACATATGTGAATAGTGAAGATTTGTTTAGACATAGTAAATGGATTTCTTTTATGGATGAGCGTTTGCGTTATGCATCAAAACTATTGAAAAGAGAAGGCGTGATTTTTATTTCAATTGATGACAATGAGTTATATCAATTAAAAATACTTTGTGATGAGGTATTTGGAGCGGAAAATTTTATTGCTAATTTAATTTGGGCTGCAGGAAGAAAAAATGACTCTAAATATGTTTCTATTTCGCATGAATATATTTTGTGCTATGCCAAGTCATTAAGTTTACTTAAAGAAAATAAAGTGGTATGGAAAGAACGAAAACAAGGGATTGAAGACATATATAGGGAAGCAGAATATTTAAAAAAGACTTATGGTTCTGACTATGAGAAAATGTCATTGGAATTAAAAGTATGGTATAAGAATTTACCTGCAAATCATCCTGCAAGAAATCATTCACACTATAATTGTATAGATGAAACTGGTATATATTTTCCTTCCGATATTTCGTGGCCAGGAGGAGGTGGACCTAAATACGAAGTACTTCATCCTGTTACAGGAAAACCCGTTAAGGTTCCAAATCGTGGTTGGGTTTATCCAACAAAAGAAAGAATGGAAGAGGTGATTTCTCAGAACCTAGTTCACTTTGGTAAAGATGAGTCGAGTGTTCCTTGTAAAAAAACATACTTAGCTAGTAATGAAACTTCAACACCTTATAGTGTATTTTATAAAGATGGAAGAGCAGCAACAAAAAGATTACGTTCTTTAATGGGAGAAGTGGCATTTCAAAATCCTAAGGATGTAGATATTTTAAGTAGCATATTCGAGTTTAGTTCAAATAATGATTCAATTATTCTAGATTTTTTTGCAGGTTCTGGAAGTACTGCACAGGCAGTGATGGAATTAAATAGAAAAGATGGTGGAAACAGACAATTTATTTTGTGTACTAATAATGAGAATAATATATGTGAGAATGTTACATATCAGCGTGTAAAAACAGTTATTACGGGTATAAGACCAGATAACAGTCAATATTCGGAAGGAATACCAGTTAATTTGAAGTATTACAAAACCGATTTCGTAGACAAAACAAGTGAAGAAATCTATGATGAACTGCTTGAGCATATCAGGGAAATGATTCAGTTACAGTATGGAGTTAATGTTGATAATCAAAAGTATATTATGATTATGGATGACGATGAGATGGATGAATTTGAAAAACATTTTGATGAATACAAGGACATAGAAGTGGTATTTATCAACCAAGATGTATTATTGTCTACATCACAAGAGAAGTTATTGCAGAATATAAACACAAAGATTATTCCAAATTGCTACTTTGATTTCGAATTGAGAGAGGTAGGAGAATTATGGTAGAAAAAATAAAAGATTATGAGTTTCAGACACAATGCGTGGAATATCTGATAGATAAAACAGTTGAAACCACAAGTAAACAGGTTATTACCGTGAAGGCACCAACCGGTGCGGGAAAAACAATCATTCTTATCAAATATGTAGATGAGTTTCTAAAAAATACAAGCAAAAATACAGCGTTTGTATGGTTATGTCCGGGAAAAGGAAATCTGGAGGAACAGAGCAAAGAGAGAATGGAACAGTTGGCACCACATATAGATACAAGAAATCTTATGTATTCTATGATGGTAGGATTTGAACCGGGAAGTGTTACTTTTATCAACTGGGAGCTTGTTACGAAAAAAGGAAATACTGCATTAAAAGACAGTGAAAGATCGAATTTGTTTGAAAAGATTGCAGAAGCCCACAAAGATGGAACGGAATTTGTAGTGATTATCGATGAAGAACACCTGAATAATACGAAAAAGGCAGATGATGTAATTAGTGCATTTGCAGCTAAGAATATTATTCGTGTTTCTGCTACCGCAAATAAAGTGCCACATCAGGAATACTATGAAATTAGTGAAGAGGATGTTATTGCTGCCGGTTTGATAACTAGGGCAATTTATGTCAACGAAGGTGTGGATGAGCGAAAAGAAATCTTGAATGATTATGAGTATTTGCTGGATTTGGCAGATAATAAACGAAAAGAAATTGCAGAGGCATATAATAAACTGGACGTCAAAGTAAGACCACTTGTGTTGATACAGTTTCCTATGGGGCAGCCAGAAACAATTAATGCGGTGGAAGAAAAGCTGGCTAGCATGGGATATACTTACGATAATGGTATGGTCAACATTTGGATGAGTGATGAAAAGATTGTCAGTGATGATTTGACTAAGTTGGATGGTTCACCTGCATTTCTGTTAATGAAGCAGGCAATATCTACTGGATGGGATTGTCCAAGGGCAAAGATTCTTGTGAAATTACGAGAAGGAGGCAGTGAGGATTTTCAGATTCAAACGATAGGTAGAATTCGCCGGATGCCGGAAGGAAAACATTATGGACTCAATATTCTGGATTATTGCTACATCTATACATTAGATACGCAATATAAGATGGGATTGCTATCTGCTCTTGATAAAGCATATCAGGTACGCAGACTTTTCCTTCGAGATGAGGCAAAAGATTTTACGATTACTAAAGAAATGCGTGATTTGGATTTTGATGGTCTTGGAGAACGAGAAACTTTAGAGAAGGTATATGCCTATTTCAAGGAAAAGTATAATTTAGGTTCGGATAAGAAGGCGAACCAGGAAAATCTTGAAGCGGGCGGTTACAACTTTAGCCATGAAATTGATAATAAAATTCTTCAGGGAATATTTAGAACAACAGAAGATCTTGCACGAAGTGATTCTGATGACAAAATCAAAATTAAGACAACCGTGAATACACATACACATGGTATTTACCTGTTACACTCTGTTGATGAGATTAAAAAGGTTACTGGTATGCAATCTCAGAAGGTAAAGAATATTCTAAGAAGAATGTTTTGTAAAGGAAAAAAGAGAAAGTATAAGTTCATCGAATTAGAAAACTCGGATTTTTATGCATTTGTCATTAATAATGTAAAGCAGCTTAAGATGGACTTTAAGAATGTAACAGCTCAAATGGGTGGTAAACAGATGTCTTTTACACTTCATCCAAAAACTTCCGAGTTCCACATTCCGGAAATGGAAATATATAAGTTTAGTGAAGTAAAGAATCGTCAATTACTGCGTATGAATGCATACAAAGAGTACACGAATGAATTTATTACGGATAAGACAAGAAGTCATCCAGAAAGGTTATTTGAGCGTTATTGCGAAAAAAATGATTCGGTAGAATGGGTTTATAAAAATGGTGATACCGGTCAGCAATATCTTTCTATCGTGTATACGGATGCTTTTTTAAAGCAATGGCTGTTTTATCCGGATTACATTATTCACTTGAAAGATGGTACAGATTGGATTATCGAAACAAAGGGAGGAGAAGCTTCCGGTCACAGTAAAAATATAGATTTACAGATAGGTAACAAATTTAATGCATTTAAAGAGTATGCAAAAAAATATAACATGCACTGGGGATTTGTGCGGGATATTGATGATGAGCTGTATATCAATAATACGGAGTTCGTTGATGACATGTCTGATGAGCGGTGGCGACCACTGGAGGAGATGTTGTAGGCTAGTTGGTTTTATATGGCGAATCTTATGTTTGGACAATATAGCAAATTACTCTTGCTCACAAAATGAAGTTTGAGAGGGATTTTTTTGTCACAAATGCAAGCAACATTTTAAAAGGAAAAATTGTGTTGAAGGATTAATTCAGGGAGGTACCGATGCTAGAGGATAGTTATTTAAAATTACCGTATGATTTATCAGGCTCTATGTCAAAAAATCGTTTTCGCAACGAAATGTTGTGGGGACTTGAAAAGATGTTTGAATTATATAAAACGAATCAGGATTTTTTTATGGTATTTGATTATGTGTGCGATATTGAGGCTCACCTGGATGGAAAAATAGAATTTTTTCAAATAAAAACAAACAATGCGGCAAAACCATATTCTATAACTAAAATTGCAAAACCAGATAAGAGCGGCAAATCCATATTGGGTAAATTATATGCAATAAAAACAGCAGATGATAGTGAGGATGGAATTGTAAGTAAATTGGCTATTGTCGTAAATGTACCATTAAAGACATCTGACAATGTTACGCATTCTACAGATAGAGAAATTTCTTTTGATAAAATAGACGAGGTGTCAAAAAGAAAAATTGCTGAATATCTGATTAAAGAATGTAATGTTCAAACAGTAGACTTGTCAGATTGTTACTATTTATATACTTCAATGGATTTATTTAATCCTCATGATAGTTTATTAGGAAAAACAATAAATTTTTTTGTTGATGTGTATGGGGAAGAACCTAAAAGAGCAAAGGTTTTGTTTCAAACTATGACCGACACTATTGAAATGAAAGCTTGTTATGAACAAAGATGTATAAATTATGATGAAGTTATTTTGAAAAAGGGAATATCGAGGAATGAACTTCAAAAGATACTGGAAAAGCATATAGATATTTCTGATGAATCAATTCAGATAGTAAAGCAAGAAATTAAAGAAATCTATCCTGAATTTTCTGTTTGTACAAAAATGAATGCAGCGTTGGTTGCTGTTACAAAGGAATTGAGAACCAATAAAGTATTAATAAAAATAGAACAGAGTATAGTGAAATATATACTTGGTAATTTAGAATTGTTTGATGGAGAAATTGTTGATAGTATATTGCTTTTGGATAATGTTTATAAAAAGGAATTTCCTGTCGAATATACATTTCAAGAAAGGCATTCATTATACATAATGGTAATTGTACGAGTAAGGGAGGGGTATTATGCATAAGTTAGTGGTTAATGGACTGTACCTATTTTCAATAAAAGAAAAAAAGGCGAAGTATGTTTCTTTTGCTGACGGAATAAATGTAATTACGTCAAGTAAAGATAATGGAACAAAACGTGGAAAATCTGTAATTATGAAAAGCATATACCATACGCTTGGTGCTGATTGTATATTTGAGGACAAATGGAATATCAATGACAAGGTAAGTATTTTGGATTTTTCTGTTGATACAAAAGAATATTATATATTAAGATATCAGCGATTGTTTAAGATATATCGTAAAGATAATTTACATCTGTTGTTTAGAACAAATAGCAGAGCAGAATTGGCTGAGTTTTTGGGTGTTTTTTTTGATTTTAAAGTAATGTTACCAAATAAATTTTCCGGGGAAATAGAAGTTACACCACCAGCATACAATTACTTATTGAACTTCATTGATCAAGATGGTATGGATGGAAGTAAGTTTTTATCATTTGCATCATTACAACAATATTCTGACTACAAAGATAAGGTATTATACTGTCTCTTATACACATCTGACGCTGCCGACG
>ERZ1027239.367-NODE-367-length-17415-cov-10.608871_pt1 | contig 17415 bp, 13 predicted proteins | sample MGYA00519476_ERZ1027239 | MGnify/ENA primary metagenome ERZ1027239 (study PRJEB26926, sample SAMN06164636) | human gut metagenome | biome: ENVO:00009003; feature: ENVO:2100002; material: ENVO:00002003 | host: Homo sapiens | place: USA | collected 2012 ... | reverse complement strand
TGTATAAGAGACAGGAGCAATAAATTAACTGCAAGACTTTATAAGTCAATTATGCTATAATAAATTCGGTGCTGCCATAACGGTAGGCGGTTGGGTAAAGATACCCATAAATCGGGGCTTTTATGGCTGAGCTGGAAATCCCCTTTACCAGCTTCGAGGTGGATATTGCGGGAACGATCGAGGCTCAGCAGGTATAGCAAGGATCCTTGCTATACCTGCGCCTTTTTCCGCCGGGGGGCAGTGAACCGCTATGCCCTGGAGCAGGGCTGCAATAATGTGGCTTATGCCCATCATCATGATGACGCGGTGGAGATCTTCTTTATGAGCCTTTTGTATTCCGGGCAGCTGCATACCTTTACCCCGAAGACATATCTGGATAAGACTGATTTGACTGTTATCCGGCCTTTGGTGTATTTCCGGGAGCAGGAAATCAGGGAGGCCATCCAGTATCACGGCTTTGTGCCGGTGCCATCCCCCTGCCCACATGAGCGCGGATAATCCCCAGCTGTATCCCCATCTGGCAGCTGCCATGCGGGAGGATGCCCTGGGGGAGCTGTGGCCACTGGTAAAGACCAGGAAGGAAATGAAGCAGCAGTATTATGAGTACATGTATGGCAAGCAGGATATAAGTAAAAAATAGCCTGCTGAGCTACTTTAGTGCTTGCTGAAAGGCTTTCCTTTTAGCAGTGTTTCTATATATGATAGGATTTTTTGTAACATAGTAACAAAGAAGCCCTGACACCCTTTATAAAAACTTCCCTTTTGTTAGAATAGTAAACAGATAACAAGAGATTTTTGATTGTTTTGTCAGAAGTCTTGAGAGCTTTTTTCGGGCTGTTTTAACATTTTAGAGAGGGGAGAGAATTGTTGTGAGCAATTCCAAGGATGTCAAGGGCTATTTTGTTATTTTGGAGGGTGAGAAGTTCTATAAGCTGGAAAACTATGACCGTATGGATGATTTCTTTATGACTATTACCAGCTCCAGCGATGTATGGAATTTTCTGTGGGCAAAGGGAGGTATTACTGCCGGCAGGAAGAATGCTGACCATGCCATTTTCCAGTATGGTACGGCGGACAGGATTGCCGACTACAAGTACACCACCGGCTCCTATACGGCGATTCAGGTGGAAACGGCAGAGGGAGTGGCTCTGTGGGAGCCTTTTGGCAGGTTTTTGCAGGGGACCGGGGCGGCAGGTATCCCGGAGGATGGTGTGCAGTACAGCCTGTACAAAAATATCAACGGCTCCAAGGTGATTTTTGAGGCGCGCAATGAGGCACTGCAGCTGGTATTCCGCTATGGCTGGACTTCCGGCAGGCGTTTTGGTCTGGTCAAGCTGGCAAAGGTTATCAATATCAGTGCTAAGCCTCAGAAGGTGCGCATTTTGGATGGTGCCAGAAATATCCTGCCTGCCATTGTGGATGCTTCCTTGCAGAACAATATGTCCGTGTTGGTGGATGCATACAAGAGTACGGAACTAGATCGGGAGTCGGGGCTGGCCATATTTGCCCTTTCCTCTGCCCTGACGGACAGGGCGGAGCCAAATGAGGCACTACTTGCGAATACCTGCTGGTTTACCACTTCTGATGCGGTGTATATTTCTGATGGGGTGATACAGGATTTTGCTGTAGGCAGGAAGCTAATAGAAACCGATGTTTTAAAGGGCGGCAGGGGTAGCTGCTTCATTCTCCACGAGTCTGAGCTGGCAGCTGGTTCAGAGGACAGCTGGGCAAGTGCTTTTGACCATTCTCGGACTGCTGCTGATATTGTGGAGCTGAAAAAGGTGCTTGCCGACAGGAACGAGGCGGCAAGGCTTCTGGTAAAGGATATTGAGGCTACAGAAGAGGAGCTGGACAGGTTTATTGGAGAGGCTGACGGTATTCAGTCCACCGCTGACGAGATGGCCTGTGTCCACCATCGTACCAATGTGATTTTCAATATCATGCGGGGTGGCTTTTTTGCTAATGATGGCAGGATTGATGTGGCAGATTTTCTTGCTTTTGTGAAACAGCGTAGCGTTGCTGAATATGACAAGGCGGCAAGGCTGCTGGCTGAGAGGAATATGGCAGGGGAGCTGTTAGAGAAAAAGCTGCTGAAGGAATTGATTGTGGCCACTGGTGACAGCCAGCTGCTCCGGCTGTATATGGAATATCTGCCGGTGATTTTTTCCCGCAGGCACGGGGATCCTTCTCGTCCGTGGAATAAGTTCAATATTGCCCTGACTGATGCTGCCGGCAACCAGGTGCTGAACTACGAGGGCAATTGGCGTGATATTTTTCAGAACTGGGAAGCCTTGCTGATGTCCTACCCTGAATATATTGCCAATGTTGTGGCGAAGTTCGTCAATGCCATGACCATTGACGGCTTCAATCCTTATCGCATTTCCCGGGAGGGAATTGACTGGGAGTGTCCTGATCCTTCGGATCCTTGGGCGCAGTTTGGCTATTGGGGCGATCATCAGGTGATTTATCTCCAAAAGCTCCTGGAGCTTTTGGCAGACTATGATGCCGCTTTGCTGGATAATTACCTGTCTGCCAAGCTGTTTTCCACTGCCAATGTACCATATAGGCTGAAAAGCTATGAGGAAATTTGCCAGGATCCAAGAAATTCCTTGATTTTTGACAAGGACCTCAGCGATGAGCTTCTGAGAAAGGCAGAGTCCCTTGGTTCTGATCAGAAGCTAATACAGGATAAGGAAGGCAGAGTGGCACTGGTGAACCTGACTGCCAAGCTTTTGCAGCTGGTGATTGCCAAGGCTGCAAATCTTGTGCCTGGCGGCGGTGTTTGGATGAATACTCAGCGGCCTGAGTGGAATGATGCAAACAATGCTTTGGCAGGCTGGGGCTTGTCTATGGTAACTACCTGCTACATGGAGCGGATGCTGAAATTTCTGATGGATATTTATGGTCGTCATAGTGAAGCTGTTTATGAGATACCTGCTACAATGGCAGCATGTATGCAGGCGTTGAAAAAGCTTTATGCAGGTGCAGCAAGCATGGAAGCAGGGAATACAGTCTTTGCGGAGGCGTCCAGCCGCAAGGCCTTTACTGACAAAGCAGGCATGATTTTCCAGCAGGAAAGGGACAGCCTGTATAGAGGGGATTATGGGACTGGCGATACCCAGGTGTCCGGCGAGGAGCTAAAAGAATTTTATCGGCTGGTTGAGCGCGTGGTATCCGGAACAATTTGCTGCAATAAGCGACAGGATGGGCTTTATCATACCTATAACACCCTGAGAATTGACAAGGGAGGCATGGAGATAGAGCATTTGCAGGAAATGCTGGAGGGGCAGGTGGCTGTACTGTCCAGCGGGCTTCTGACCTCCGGGGAGGCAGTGGAAATCTGCACTGCCCTCAGGCATAGCGGCATGTACGAGGATAGGCAGAATTCTTATATGCTTTATCCAAATAAGAATTTGCAGGGCTTTTTGGCAAAGAACCGCATCACACCTGACAGAGCAAAGGGATTGGAGAGTTATCTGGAGCAGGATGTGGCTGGATTCTATCATTTTCCTGCCTGCTGCCAGAATGAGGAAAAGCTCATGGGCTGGCTGGAGACTCAGGCTTCCATGGAGGCTGCTGACAGGGAGAAGCTTTTGGCACTTTATGAGGAAGTCTTTAAGCACCATGCCTTTACGGGCAGGTCGGGCACCTTCTATGCCTACGAAGGTCTTGGCAGCATCTACTGGCACATGGTAGCCAAGCTACTGGTGGCTGTGCAGGAAAATGCCTTGCGCTCCCTGGCTGATAAGGATGGCTATGGGGAAAAGCTGAAATCTCTGTACCAGGAAATCAAGGCAGGTCTAGGCGGTTCTGCCAAGTTACCTGAGGTATATGGAGCTTTTCCTTTTGATGCTTATTCCCATACCCCTTATCATAAGGGGGCCTGCCAGCCGGGCATGACGGGACAGGTAAAGGAGGAAATTCTCACCCGTTGGGGGGAGCTGGGCATTAGAATCGAGAAAGGTTGTGCTGTATTTATGCCGCAGCTTCTGACTGATGCTGAAATGGGCGATACCGGACTGGGCTTTAGCTGGTGCGGTGTGCCGGTGAGCTACCGCCGTGGTGTGGCAAAGCTGATTGTAAGCATGGCAGATGGCACAGTGAAAGAATTTGACGGCTGTGTGCTGCCTAGGATGTACAGTGAAATACTGTTCAGCCGTAGCCATGCTATAGAAAGCATTGAAGTCAGCTTTTAACAGCTTTTAACTATTTTGCCTTGTGGCAATCTGATTACCATCAATTTTTTCTGTAAATAATAAAAATACCTGTCCTAGGCCTTAAACTAAAAAAACTCCTCTCTTCGAAATAAAGAGGGGAGCTTTTTGGTCTATTCGCCTATATTGCTAATATGTACTAATATCTTGCCACCGGGATAAACACTTACCATTAATGTTATAGTAGTTCTGTTTACAACAGAAAATAACCGCCCCAGGTCCTAAACTGCGCGGTTATTTCTAACTAACTAGTAAATTGGCCAACCGTCTATCGGTGGCACTTTCTTTACTTTTATTATACCTTTCAAATTAAGTAATTGCAAGACTTTATAACTCAATTATGCTATAATAAATTCGGTGCTGCCATAACGGTAGGCGGTTGGCCCTCTACGGAGGGACTGTGACCCTCCGATTATATAGAAACCGGCTTGCCGGAATACATATAGGAGGGCAGTGATACGATGTCGTTTGAACTAGTAGCTTTATTTATTGGGCTTCTCAGCCTAGTAATAGCCTGTATAGGTCTAGGCTACCAATTCGACAAAGATATTTCTAACAGAAAAGACCGCCCCTAGTCCGCAAAACTGAGCGATCTTTCTGATACCAGTATATATGGGCTAACCGTCTATCGGCAGCACCTTCTTTATAATCATTATACCTTGCAATCCTGTTGATTGCAAGCCCTTGAAATAAAATGAAATCTAATTTGTAAAGGATGTTTTTATGTTACTAGAAAATATACCCCAGGCTCTGGCTAAGGAGCTGAATATCCGCCCTGAGCAGGCCAAGGCCGCCATCAAGCTTTTGGATGAAGGAAACACAGTTCCCTTTATCGCCAGATACCGCAAGGAAGCCACAGGAGAGCTGGAGGATGAACAGCTTCGGAAGCTGGAGGAGCGTCTGGCCTATCTTCGGAATTTTGTCAAACGCCAGGAGGAAATCCTTAACAAAATCGCCGAACAAGGAAAGCTCACGGAGGAGCTGCAGCAGGCCATTGAAAAAACCACCAAGCTGCAGGAACTGGAGGATATTTACCTCCCCTTTAAGCAGAAGAAACGCACCAGAGCACAAAAGGCAAGAGAAAAGGGCTTGGAGCCTTTGTCCACCACTATTTTGTGGCAAAAGGATACCAAGGGCAGTATAGAAAAGGAAGCCAGCAAATACATCAACCCAGAGCTGGAAGTAAATACCTGGCAGGAAGCTATGGAGGGCGCCAGAGATATTATTGCCGAAATCATTTCCGAGAACGCCAAGTTGCGGCAAAAGCTGCGGGAATACATTCATCAGCATGGCCAAATCTCCACCCTTATGGCTGAGGATACCAGCGAAACCGAAGAAGGCCAGAGATTTCTCATGTACAAGGAATATCAGGAGCCTGTCAAAACCATGCCTTCCCATCGCATTTTGGCCATTAACCGCGGGGAAAAGCTAGGCTGTCTCAAGGTTACACTCCAGCTGGAGGAGGACAAAATCCTTCATTTAATACAAAGGGAATATCTACAAGGGTCTTCCATTTACCAGCAGGATATGAAGCTGGCCATAGAGGATAGCTGGAAAAGACTGCTATCCCCTTCTCTGGAAAGAGAGCTTCGCAGTCAGCTAACAGAAATGGCCGAAACACAGGCCATTAGCATTTTCGGCACCAATCTAAAACAGCTGTTATTGCAGGCACCTTTGGCTGGCTACACTGTTATGGGTCTGGACCCAGGCTATCGCACCGGCTGTAAAATGGCGGTAGTAAGCCCCACCGGCCAGGTACTCCACCACGGTGTCCTTTATCTAACCCACGGAGAAAACCGGGCCGCCCAGTCCGCCCGCACCATGCTGGAAGTAATACGCCGTTATCAGGTGGGCCTTATCTCCATTGGCAACGGCACAGCCTCCTTGGAAACCGAGGAATTTACCGCCAAGGTTATCAAGGACAACAAGCTGGATGTCCACTATATCATTACCAACGAAGCAGGAGCTTCCGTTTACTCAGCCTCCGCTTTGGCCAAGGAGGAACTGCCCGAATACGATGTTACCATTCGGGGAGCTGTTTCCATTGCCCGCCGGGTGCAGGATCCTTTGGCCGAGCTGGTAAAAATAGATCCCAAATCCATTGGCGTAGGCCAGTATCAGCACGATGTAAACCAAAAACAGCTTTCTGATACCCTGGACCAAACCGTAGAGGCAGCCGTAAACCATGTAGGCGTGGAGCTGAACACCGCTTCTCAGGCCTTGTTAAAGCATATTGCCGGTATCAATGGCTCCATAGCCAAAAACATCGTTGCCTATCGCAACGAAAACGGCAGCTTCCACAACCGCAAGGAGCTGTTAAAGGTTGCCCGTCTAGGCAAGGCTGCCTTTACCCAGTGCGCAGGCTTCCTCCGCATTAAGGACAGCACCACTCCTTTGGACAATACCCCGGTACATCCAGAATCCTACGAGCTAGCCCAAAAGGTATTAGCCCATTTCGGCATGAATACTAACCAACTGGTAGACAAAAACCATTTGGCTCTGCTAAAGGCCAAAATCAAGGAAACCAATGTAAACCGACTAGCCAAGGAGCTGGACTGCGGCATCCCAACCCTAAAGGATATTCTTGAGGCTCTCATTAAGCCAGGCCGAGATCCCAGAGAGGATTTGCCAGCCCCCCTTACCCGCAAGGCGGTAGTAAAGCTGTCAGATATTCAGCCTGGCACCATTATGCAGGGAACAGTGCGAAACATTACCGATTTCGGTGTTTTCGTAGATATTGGCATCAAAACCGCCGGCCTTATTCATATTTCCGAGCTAAGCAATCGCCGGGTAAAGCACCCTGCTGATGTGGTAGCCGTAGGAGATATTCTCAAGGTAATGGTTATCAGCGTAGATGAAAAAAGAGGCCGTATCGGTCTAAGCCTCAAACAGGCTCAGCAGGCCTCCTAATATAATATATAGATAAAAACGAGGATAAAATGATGAATTTAACGGAGCTTCTACGCGAGAAGCAAAACATAGACAAATCAGAAGATATAATTCAGCAAATCTGCCAAGAAGTAGCACCTGTTAATCAGGAAGCCAGCAAGGATTTTGCCGAAAAATTGGACACTCTGGTACCACCCCAGCAGGGACTGGGCAAGTTGCGCCACATGGTTATGCAGTATTTATCCATTGCCGGCATTCCAGCAAAGCTAATGCCTCCAGTGAATTTTATTTTTTGCAGTGACCACGGTGTATCTGCCGAAAATGTCAGTGCCTACCCTCCCGAAACCACTCTCCATATGGCCACTAACTACGTTATCTCCAAAGGAGCTGCCGCCAATGCCTTTAGCAATTTTGTTCAGGGCAAAATGAAAGTAGCAGATTTGGGCATTAATGGCAACACAGACAATCTGCCAGATATAGACCATGTCAAAATTCGTCCAGGCACCCGCAATGCTGCTCAGGAGCCAGCCATGACCAGACAGGAAGCTGCCACCAGCCTGCTTTATGGCATTCAGCAGGCTATGGAGCTAAAGGAGCAGGGCTATACCATCTTCCTGCCAGGAGAAATGGGCATTTCCAACACCACTTCCAGCGCCGCCATTGCCGCAGCCATCTGTCAGGTATCCCCAGAAAAAACCACCGGCCGAGGCACCAATATCTCTGACCAGCGGCTTCAGAAAAAACTGGCTGTAGTAAAGCAAATGCTAGCTACTAACCAGCCTGATGCCACCGATGGTCTGGATGTTCTCACCAAGGTGGGAGGTTATGAGCTGGGAGCTATTGCCGGCTTGATTATCGGAGCAGCCCACAGCCACTGTCTAGTGATTCTGGACGGCTTTAACACAGCCGCCGCCGCCCTCATTGCCACCACCATCTGCCCACAGGCCAGAGAATACATTATGGCCTCCCATATTGGCGGGGAAGCAGGCCATCCTATCGCCCTGCAGAAGCTGGGCCTCCAGCCCATTATGAAGCTGGACATAAAATTAGGAGAAGCCATTGGCTCCTCCCTAGCAGCAGATTTATTAATAAATGGTTTGGCCGCCTGCCTCAATGTGCTGAAATCAGATGTAGAAAAATTTGCTTATGTAGACAGAGTGCAGGACATCATGATTCAGCCCAAATCTGTCCAGCTTACAGACAAAACCTTTGACTTCTACACCAAAACCATGCCACCTTTAGACAAGGAATCTATGAACCAGTGCCAGCAAAGACTGGACAATCTAGCCAAGCCAATTTACTGTCTAGGCAATATGGAAAAAATCGTCCTCCAGCTTAGCGGCATCATTGGAGATGCCCTGCCCCATGTGGACATTCCCAAAACCATGCTCCTTCTGGGCTTGGACAAAATCTCCACCGAAAGCCCTCTGGAAATCATTCAGGAAAGCTTTAATGCTGCCGGGGAATACGATGAATCCATGCAGGCATACAATCTAGATGAAATCACCTTGGCAGAAACCTTTGCCCGGGCTGCCGGCACCAAGCTGCAGGTAGGCCATATCAGCCTGAACCACAGCCAGATGGATGCCTTTGAATTTGGTCGTCAGCAAGGTGAGGAGCTGGCTCTCCACCATGCCATTGTAGGCCTGGGACTGGTTGATTCCCGACAGGAAAAAATTCAGGCCATTGCCCAGGAGCTGATTACTCCTGGCAACCAACTACGTTATGATGTAGCTGACTTTCTGAATCATCTGGACAAGCAGCAGCAGCTTCTGGTTTCCGCCATGCTGGGAGCCTTGGTAGCCGCCGCCCACAACAGCAGTATGGTTATTCTGGACGACGCAGCCACTCAGGCCGTAGCCAGATATGCAGTGAAAATGCTGCCGGATTTGGAGGATTTTCTCCTGCCTGTACAGCCTCAGCTCTACCAATTGGATATTCAGGCTCCCGGCCTAGTAGCCTTAGCCGGTATCAGATTGGTTACAGCCAGCCTTCATATGCTTAATGACATGAAAACCTTTGCCGAAGCTCAGGTGGCTGTTGCCAACGATGGCCCCGGCAAAGGCATTCAAAAAAGCTAAATAACAGGTATATATACCATAAAGCTGGTACCCTGTCCCACCTGGCTCTCCACCTGAATGTCCATATTATGCTCTCTGGCAATCCAGCTAGCAATGGACAAGCCAAGACCAGTACCTCCTACAGTGCCCTCCTGGCGGCTGCGGGAAGTATCCACCCGATAGAATCTATCAAAGATTTTATCCAGAGCCTCAGCAGGAATACCAATACCTGTATCTGAAATAGTGATTTTTAGAACCTGTTGTCCTAGTACAGCAGGTTCTTTTTGTGCATTCTTTTCCCCTAGCTGTACCAACTGAGCCCCAAGGGAAATTCTGCCCCCGGCAGGAGTATACTTTACAGCATTTTCCAGGAAAATCCTCAGCATCTGTTTCATAGCCACCTTATCCGCCAGCACAGTGGCAGGTTCATTAACCTCCAGCACATGATCATGCTCCTTGTCTGTCAGCTCCAGCTTCCGGAATACATCTTCCACCAGAGGTGCCATAGCCAAAGGTTCCTTATGCATAATCTGCCTTTTCTGATCCGCCCGGGCCAAGAACAACAGCTTTTCAATCAGCTCCTGCATATCCACAGCCTCCGAGCGAATAGCCTCCAAGCCCTCCCGAAGAGCCTCCTCATCCTGACTACCCCAGCGAGCCAGCATATCCGAATACCCCTTAATAACCGTCACCGGCGTTCTCAGCTCATGGGAAGCATCCGAAACAAATCTCTGCTGCTGACGGAAGCCCTTTTGAATCCTATCCAGCATCCGATTAAAGGTTTCCGCCAGCTCCGACAGCTCATCCCTAGTAGGAGGCACAGGAATACGACGGCTCAAATCGCTGATTTCAATGGATTTGGCAGTATCCGTAATATCCCGCACAGGATTCAGCAATCTACGGCTGACAAAATATCCCAACAGCAAAGCCACAAAGATACTAATCACAATCTCTGCCAACAACATTCTCTGAATCAAAGCCAGCAAACGGTTCTCCGCCGTAATAGTCTTGAAAAAATGTAACTCGTAGTCATTGCCCTGAATCTTAACCGGCACTCTTTTATAATAGATGGTAAAATTATCCGACTCCACCACCTGAAAATTAGGATTAGCCCAAAAAGGAGGCCTAGCCTCAATATGGCTTTGCAGAACCTGCAAGGAGGGAGAATACATATCACTATCATATACCACATCGCCCTGAGCATCCGTAATCTTCAAAAACACCCCTGGCATCAGCTCCAGCTCATCCTTGCGATTATTTTCCTCCTGCAGGCGATAACGGCCTGCCGCCCGCAGTCCCATAAACCCCTGAGGATGCACCACATCATGATGCATGGTCTGCCTCTTTTTCTTAGCCTCCTCCTGACCAGCAGTGGGAGGCTGAGGAATAGGCAGGGTACTGCTTACATCCTCCTCCACAGTACCATAGTGGTTTTTTAGCTGTTTCAACACATAGCGAATGCTAAAGGACAGCTCCCCCTCCACCTGATGATATTGAGTATAATACAATCCCACCGCCGTACAGGCACTGGTAGCAAAAATCAGCACCGCCATCATAATGCCATAAACCAGACTCAGCTTAACAGAAATCCTTAGACTGTTAATCCTTGATAACATAGCCTACTCCCCGCATGGTATGAATATACTTTTCCTGGAATCTATCATCCAGCTTTTGACGCAGATAGCGGATATACACATCCACCACATTGGTATCCCCCATATAATCATAATCCCACACATTAGAAAGAATTTGATCTCTGGTCAAAACATTCCGCTTATTCCGCAGAAGATATTCCAACAAATCATATTCCTTCTTGGTCAGCTCCACAGGAGTACCATCCACCTGCACCTCATGGCGGGCAGGATACATGATAAGATTCTTCACAGAAAGAATCTCCTCCTGAACCTCCTTTGCCTCCCGCTGGCTTTCCTGACGGCGCAATACCACCCGCATACGAGCCAAAAGCTCCGGGGTAGCAAAAGGCTTGGTAATATAATCATCTGCCCCAATGTCCAGTCCCTGCACCTTGTCATCAATATCATCCTTGGCTGTAAGCATAATAATAGGCACCTGGCTTAGCTCCCGCACCTTGCGGCATATAGTAAAGCCATCCATATCCGGCAGCATCACATCCAGGAGAACCAAATCATAATTCTCCTGCACAATCCGCTCATAAGCCCTCCTTCCATTATCCTCAATGGCGGTATTCATGCCCTCATGCTCCAGCTCCATTTGCAGGAATCTGGCAATCCTGCGCTCGTCCTCCACAATCAGCACCTGATAGTTTTTCAAACCCTTATCCATGATTTACCAGCCATCACTTTCTAATATACTTCTTGCGGAACAGCTCCAGAAAATGATTACAGCTACTGGACAAGGTGCGGTTCTTCAACCAGGCCACCACCGTATGGGTGTGAATCTCCGCCTCCACAATCCGCTTAAAAATAACCTTGTCAGAATTTACCATACTGCGGGCAGACAAAGGCACCAGAGAAATACCGATACCCATCTGAGTCCAGAGGATATTCTGAATCTGGCTGTCGCTGACACTGAGAATATTTGGTTCAAACTTATGCTTCTGGCACTGCTCCAAAAAACTGCTATGCCAACGGAGAGGCACTAACAATGGCTTTCCCGCCAGCTCCTGAAGATGAACGAACTCTGCATCCTCTCCACAACAGCACAGATCCTTATGCATGGCCAATACCAAAGGCTCATCAGGCAAAACCATAGACTCATAGGTAGAGCTGTCCACCTGGGTACGGGTAATAGCCAGCTCGATAATATGGCTGTCCAAAAGCTCCAAAATTCTAGCCCCATCACTTTCCCATACATTAAAATTTACCAAGGGGTACATACGGTGAAAATCTGCCACCAGCTGAGGTATCAGCATAGCACCGGAGCTGGTTACTGTACCCAGCTTAATAGTGCCTGCCACCCCGGAGCCAATATCCGTAATCTCCCGCAAGGTACCATCCACCATGCCCAAAATATGCTTAACTCTGGAATAAAGCAGCATACCAGCATCTGTAAGGCGAATCCTGCGGCTGCCTCGCTCAAAAAGCTGTACCCCCAGAGAGCTTTCCAGCTTCTTCATCTGGCGGCTAAGAGCAGGCTGAGCAATACTCAGTCTAATGGCCGCATGACTGATATTCCCTTCCTCAACAATGGCATAAAATGCCTGCATATCCTTGATTTCCATTTTATTTCCCCCAAATATATACTATATACAATACTTATAGAAACTATAACTTTTATTGTACTACTCCTATGCCAAATGGGCAATATAAGTATAGAAAAAATAATCAAATTGCATAGCAGGAAAATTTACGGAAAAAAATTTGCTTATTAATAATTTTGCGATATAATAGTTTTGTTTTTTTTCGTGTTATATGTAAGGAGGAATTTTCTTGTCATCTTCAGTTCATCCCGTAGATGAAAAACTACCCCTGTGGCAACTGCTTTTCTTTGGCTTCCAGCACGTTCTGGCCATGTACTCCGGTGCAGTTGCTGTCCCTTTGGTACTGGCTCAGGCCATCAATCTGGACACTGAGCGTCTGATTTACCTGATTAATGCAGATTTATTTACCTGCGGTATTGCTACCCTGGTACAGACACTAAGCGTAGGGCCTTATATCGGTTCCAAGCTGCCAATTGTCCAGGGCTGTACCTTTACTGCGGTTATGCCTATGATTATCATTGCCAACTCAGCCGGCGGAGGCTCTGAGGGCTTACAGGCGGTTTATGGCTCCGCCATTGTTTCCGGTCTGGTCTGCTTTGTCATTGCCAACTACTTCAGCAAGCTGCTGCGATTCTTCCCTCCAGTAGTAACCGGCTCCGTTATTACCATTATCGGCCTTACCCTGATGCCAGTAGCTGTAGGCTGGATTGCAGGCCTGGATCCAACGGCAGCTGATTTTGCCGATCCTGTCTACATTATGATGGCTGTACTGGTTCTGGCCATTATTATGATTTTCTATCGTTGCTTTACTGGCTTCCTTAGCCACATTGCCGTACTCCTCGGCCTGATTCTGGGTACCATCATCGCTTGCTTCATGGGCTATGTAGATTTCACCCCAGTTGCTGAGGCAGCATCTCTGGGCATTACCACCCCATTTGCCTTTGGCCTGCCAACCTTTGATCCTGCTGCCTGTGTAGCCATGACCTTGGTTATGCTGGTAACTATGGCCGAAACCACTGGTGATATGATGGCTATTACAGAGATTGTAGAAAAGCCTATGAGCAAGAATCTCCTGACTCGTGCCCTGAGAGCTGACGGCTTCTCCACCATGCTAGGCGGCGTACTGAACGCCTTCCCTTATACCGCCTTTGCCCAGAACATCGGCCTTATCACCCTTACCGGTGTCCGCAGCCGCTATGTAGTAGCCACCAGTGCTGTTATTATGATGCTTTTGGGCCTCTGTCCAAAGCTGGCAGCCATTGTCTCCTGCATTCCACCTATGGTATTAGGTGGCGCTGGTTTGGCCATGTTCGGCATGGTAGCAGCCAGCGGTATCCGCAGTCTGTCCAAGGTAGAGTTCCATGACAACTGCAATATGATGGTTATTGCCATCAGCGTAGGCGTAGCCATGATTCCAGTATGCAGTCCTGGCTTCTACAGCAAATTCCCTGTCACCATGCAGCTTATCTGCAACAGCAGTATTACCATTGGCAGTATTACCGCCATGCTGCTGAACTTCCTGCTGAACAAACCTCAGAAGGAAGAAACCTTTTTAGAAGAAAACTGATAACATTTCCAATATCCCTTGTCTCCCGCAGACAGGGGATATTTTTTATATAAAAAAACCGCCTAGAGACTCCACATCCCTAGGCGATAAATTCACTTTGAATCAGTCTTCTTCCACAAATTCCACCTTGCCATTTTCCAGGGCAGCTACACTAGCCAAGGCCTCCAGACGATAGCCAGCATCCAGAATCTTCTGATGTCCATTCTGGAAAGCCTTTTCAATGGCAATACCAATACCTGCTACCTGAGAACCAGCCTTTTCCACCAGACGGGCCAGACCAAGGGCAGCCTCCCCATTAGCCAGGAAATCATCAATAATCAATACCTTTTCCCCAGCGGGCAGGAACTTCTTCAGGACGGTAATATTGGAGGTTTCCTTCTTGGTATAGGAATATACCTGCTCAGTATAAGCAGGCTCTGTCATCAGCACAGAGGCCTTTTTCCGGGCAAATACCATAGGCACCCCTAATTTCAGGGCAGTGGTAACACCAATAGCAATACCAGATGCCTCTACAGTCAGCACTCTATCAATCTCCACATCCCCGAACAAATCCGCAAACTCCTCGCCCATAGCCATAGACAGCTGAGGATCAATCTGATGATTCAAAAAGGAATCCACCTTCAGCACATTGCCAGGCAGGACAATGCCCTCTTCCAAGATACGCTGCTCTAACAAATCCATTCCCGTGACCTCCTATCAATAATGTGGGTGCTGTTTCACATAGTCAACTGGACGGCTCCAGTCCACATGAACATCTGTACTTTCCCACAATCTGGTCAGGGCAAGCTGGAAGCTTTCCACATCAGCCAATGGATTTACCTTAACTGGGGAGAAATCCCGCAAAGTCTCATGAGGCACACGGATTTCGTGCTCAGTAGTCAGGAACTTCTCTGCATCCTCTACGGCCTTGGCATCATCAAGACAAACCTTCACAGTCTTGTTCTCAATATCATATTCCACCCAGCCAATAGAATCACGACAGCTAACTGCCACGCTATATATCTTGTCACTCATAGATTAATTCTCCTTTTGCGTTGCCGAAAATATTACTTATGCTATTATACCCCAAAAAAACTATATTTGTCGATAGCTATCCCATAGCTATTATCAAACCTATATAAGCACCCAATTAATTCAAAGAGCTATCAGGGGTATATACCGGTATCTTTTTGAAATAACGGTTATTAATCTCCATAATCTCCCTGGTTTCTGTCCGGTAGAACTTCACTCTCCCCGCCTGCAACGGCTCTGGCAGATTCTCCGGTACAGCCAGACATTCCACCCAGCGATAAGGCTTCCTCTGGCCCTGCTCATCCTCCTCATAGTAGAGGGTATCCTCTGGCCCTGGCTCCTCATCCCCCTTACAAGGAGCAAAATGCAGCTTTATCTGCTCCATAAACATCAGGCAGGTTTCCTCAGACATATCCAAAGTTCCCTCCTTGCTTTCATCTGCTCCATTATAAGCCGCAATAAAAATGGCCTTGCCATAGATAATTTCCTTTTCATCAGGGGCAGGAAATCTCCGGTTAGGCTTCATGCCCAACACAGCAGCCAAATCATTTACTAAAATAAACAGGGAAATGCCTGGCTGAATCTCAAAAAACTCCACAGCACCATAATTGCCCTCCAGAACATCCCGAATGGCCTCCTCATGCTTGCCATGACCAGCAGGCAATCTAATAATTGCAGGATCCTGACCTGGCGCGATTAAAATTGCCCGCATTAACTGTTCCTTTGCCATAAATCTCATTTCCTCCTAAAAAAAATCACATAATATTGTTTGTCAAGACTTGTTATTAAAAAAATAATATGTTAGTATACAAGTCAAAGAGGGAATCTCTGAGATGCGCGTTATTCCTTTCATCGTCTGGCCTACTCTTTTAATAAGGGAGCCTGATATTGCACCGTGGCTGTTGAATCGTCTTCGAGCGAATAACAAAAGCGGCGGCTAAGGGCACCCACCTGCAACCGCAGGTTAGACCTGTTGGTCGACGACATTTCGGAACCCACTTATAACGGAAGGTCCTTGGGACCTTCCGTTTTCTTTTGCCTTTTTTCGCCTAGCGGCCAAAGACTACTTTTGCCTTTTTTACCTGGCAGTCAAAGACTATTTCCTCTTATCCTCTACCTACCAATGACATATGCTAACTATCATAGCCTATTATTCCTGACTCGTCAACAGGATAGCGTGCTTCATTCTAGCCACATTCGCCTTAATATCATCCTCTGGGAAGAAAGCCCGGACAGCCTGTATCTGCTCGTCCTCGCCATCAGCAATCACAACCTCAACTCTATCCCCCAGAATCCGTCTGGCCTGATGAGCCACCAGCCTGATATGTTCTGTATCCGTCAGGATAATATACTTATTGGCAATATCGCTATGAGCCGCATTAACAATCTCCTCCACAGATGGGCCGGAAGGATCACTGCCATCCAGAATAACAGTAGCTCCCGCCTCCTGCAGTCTTTGACCAGCCTCCTCATTAGGTGCCACCGTCATCAGCGCCAGAGGCAGCAGGAAGCTTTGCTGTACCATAGCCATAGCATGAGGCTCCGCCATAATATTAATATGAATTTCCCCAATATGGCCCCAGCCAACAGCCCGCTCCAGCACCTTGCCGGGATGCTCCGAATGAAGATGAATAAACAGATTGCGGAACCTTCTCTCCACCACCACGAAGTTGCCAATCTCCTGCAGCTCCTTTTCTATCAAGGAAACAGAAAGCTTAGGATTGGCCACCATAAAGGTAATACAATAAGGCCGTACCATATCATCATATGGACTGATAAGATTCTCCTGCCGATTTACCCCGAAGCTGTTGGAGAAAGGCAGAGTAGGGGACACAAATTCCCCAATAATACCTTTGAGACAGCCATTGAGAAAGACCTGCATAATCATTTCTCCCGCATCTATTTTCTCCGTAAAGGATTCCTCCCCTGCCTTAATAGCCGCCTTAATAATTTCCGTAATATGCAAGCCGGATCTCACCGCATGATAGGCACCCTTGGCCATAATCTTAGAAGCCACAATAATAGGCCGATTCTTCTGCTCCGGCACAGCCTTTTGGGCATAAAGAATACCATATTGAAAGGCCTTGCCAAATTCCTGAGAGGTGGCATTGTATTTTCCCACCAGGCCCTTGGCCAAGCCCCGCAGAATCTGGGATAGAATTACCCCTCCATTACCTCTGGCTCCCAGCACAGCCGCATCCGCCACCCGCCGTGCCAGACCGCCAATACTTTCATTGACAGAATCTGCCAGAGGCAGTACCGCAGCCCCCATAGTCCGCAGTACATCCGTCCCAGGCTTACCGCAGTAGAAAAACCTGCCGTTTTTCTTCAGCTTGTTGATTTTCTCATATTCCAAGATAAACTCACTATAGGCACCAATAATCATCCGCTTGTAATCAGCGCCAGTGATTACTTCATTATTTCCCATAATCTATCTCCTATACTAATTCTTTGAATAATCTAGGGGCTGTCTCTTATACACATCTCCGAGCC
>ERZ1027239.361-NODE-361-length-17521-cov-10.725810_pt1 | contig 17521 bp, 17 predicted proteins | sample MGYA00519476_ERZ1027239 | MGnify/ENA primary metagenome ERZ1027239 (study PRJEB26926, sample SAMN06164636) | human gut metagenome | biome: ENVO:00009003; feature: ENVO:2100002; material: ENVO:00002003 | host: Homo sapiens | place: USA | collected 2012 ... | reverse complement strand
GGCTATTCGTCGGCAGCGTCAGATGTGTATAAGAGACAGATGTTATATTTTATATTAAGTGGCTTTAAGGCAATGTTTGCATGTCACACTAAGGCGTGGACAGTAACGATTTTTGTGCCACAATAAACTAAACCGGGGAGAAAAATATGGAATTTCGACCATGCATCGACATTCATAATGGAAAAGTAAAGCAGATTGTCGGTGGTTCATTAAAAGATAGGGGCGATTTTGCCAGTGAGAACTTCGTCTCAGAGCAGGACAGCCGGTTTTATGCAGATATGTATAGGAAATCGGGCATAAAGGGCGGTCATATCATTCTGCTCAATTCTGTGGACAGCGAGTATTATGAGGATACAAAGGAGCAGGCTGTTATGGCGCTTGAAGCGTATCCGCAGGGCTTACAGGTAGGTGGCGGCATCACCGCAGACAATGCGATGGAGTTTATAGATGCCGGTGCAGCAGCAGTTATAGTGACATCCTACGTATTTAAAGACGGCAGGATAAACTATGCAAATCTAAACAGGCTTAAAGATACTGTGGGCAGTGACAGGCTGGTGCTTGATCTGTCATGTCGCAAAAAGGATGGACAGTATTATATAGTAACTGACCGCTGGCAAAACTTCACGGATGAGGCAGTGACCACAGAGCTTTTGGATAAGCTATCCTCATATTGCTGCGAGTTTCTGGTACATGCAGTGGATGTTGAGGGCAGGGTGAACGGCATTGAAAAGGAGCTTGTCGCCATGCTTGGCAGCTGGGGAAGAATACCGGTCACATATGCAGGTGGTGTGTCATCCTTTGACGATTTAAAATGCATCAGGCAGCTTGGACAGAACCATCTGAATGTGACAATAGGCAGTGCTCTTGATTTGTTTGGCGGTGAGATGGAGTACGATAAGGTCATAGCTTTTTGCAATAATAAGGAGATTTAAAATGGCAAAATACAGTAAGAATGATATTATCCGCATAGTGGATGAGGAGGATATTGAGTTTATCCGTTTACAGTTTACGGATATCTTTGGAACATTAAAAAATGTGGCAATTACAGCCAGCCAGCTTGAGAAGGCACTCGACAACAAGTGTATGTTCGACGGCTCGTCAATAGAGGGCTTTGTGAGGATTGAGGAGTCAGATATGTATCTGCACCCGGATCTTGACACTTTTATGATTTTTCCATGGAGACCACAGCAGGGCAAGGTCGCACGAATCATCTGTGATGTCTATATGGCGGATGGTACACCGTTTGAGGGAGACCCGCGCTATATATTAAAGAAACAGATTGAAAAGGCAAAGCAGATGGGCTATATATTTAATGTAGGTCCGGAGTGTGAGTTTTTCCTTTTCCACTTGGACGAGAACGGACAGCCTACCACCATCTCGCATGAGAGAGCAGGGTACTTTGACTTGGGACCAAATGATTTGGGAGAAAACGCAAGAAGAGACATGGTTCTAACTCTTGAGGATATGGATTTTGAGATAGAGGCATCACATCATGAGGTGGCACCTGCACAGCATGAGATTGATTTCAAGTATGAGGAGGCACTTCATACCGCCGACAATATCATGACCTTTAAGCTTGCTATAAAGACAATCGCAAAGCGGCACGGACTTTTTGCCAGCTTCATGCCAAAGCCAAAGCATGGTGTGAGCGGCTCGGGAATGCATATCAACATGTCACTTTCAAAGGATGGTGTCAATATATTTGACAATGAGGAGGATAAGCTTGGACTTAGCAAGGAGGCATACTACTTCATAGGCGGTATCATGAAGCATATGAAGGGCATGACGGTCATCACCAATCCGATTGTCAATTCATATAAGCGTTTTGTGCCGGGCTATGAGGCACCGATTTATATCACCTGGTCAGCTACAAACAGAAGTCCGCTTATCAGGATCCCTGCAGCAAGAGGTGAGGGAAAGAGAGTGGAGCTTAGAAACCCTGATCCTTCAGCAAATCCGTATCTGGTTCTGGCACTGTGCCTGGCAGCAGGACTTGACGGCATAAAGAACAAGATACAGCCGGATACAGAGCTTCGTGAGAATGTATTTGAGCTCACAGAACAGGATAAAAAGAGACTCGGAATTGAATCACTTCCTGCGGATTTACATGAGGCGGTTGAGTGCCTTAAGTCAGATGATTTTATCCGCGAGGTACTCGGAGAGCATATCTACAACAAGTATATAGAGGCAAAAGAGGCAGAGTGGAACGATTACAGAGCTGCGGTTACCCAATGGGAAATAGATGAATATCTGTACAAGTTTTAAAGGATGTAACGAACCGTGAATAATATTGTTATAGCATTTCCTAAAAAGGAAGTAGCCAATTCAATCAAAAAAATATTAGCGCAGAGCGGTTATACAGTCACGGCGGTTGCAAATACAGGAGCTTCAGCACTTTCGAGCATGAATGGACTGAATATGGGAATCATCATATGCGGATACAGATTTTCAGACATGATGTACAGTGAGATATACGAGTATATGCCTAAGGAGTTTCAGATGCTTCTCATAGCGTCGGCAGCGGGTATCATGGAAAAAAATGTGGATAATCTGATGTCATTATCCATGCCACTCAAAGTGCATGAGCTTTTGCAGACTGTTGAGATGATGGATTACACGATAACGCGCCGCAGGAAAAAGCTCAGGCAAAGGCCTAAGGTACGTTCAAAGGAGGATCAGGAGATGCTAAGCAGTGCAAAGGCTGTACTGATGGAACGAAATGGATTCTCAGAGGAGGAAGCACACCGGTATATCCAGAAGCGAAGCATGGATAACGGCACCGGTCTTGTGGAAACAGCACAGATGATACTAAGCCTTATGACTGATGTGTAGTATGTGCTTTATGAAGCCAGACAGAAGAGTGTATGATAGTAGCTGCAAAGGCTTGAACAGTTACTATAAAAAATAATGATAAAAAAATATATTTACACTTGCATGGTAAAGTGATAAATTAGACTTATTGTAAAGTAACAAAGGAGAGATAAACATGTTTCAGATTAATGATAACTTTCAGAAATTACCGGGAAGCTACCTTTTCAGCACAATAGCTAAAAAGGTTGCAGCTTATCAGGAGGCAAATCCGGATAAAGAGATAATAAGGCTTGGAATCGGCGATGTAACACAGCCGCTTGCACCTGCTATCATCGATGCACTGCACAAGGCAGTTGATGAGATGGGAAATGCAGCTACATTCCACGGATACGCACCTGACCTCGGATATGAGTTCCTCAGAAAAGCAATTTCAGACAACGACTACAAGGCAAGAGGATGCGATATCTCAGCAGATGAGATTTTTGTTTCAGACGGAGCAAAGAGTGATTCAGCCAACATCCAGGAGCTTTTCTCAGCAAACAGCCGTATCGCTGTTACAGACCCTGTTTATCCTGTATATGTTGATTCCAATGTCATGGCAGGAAGAACAGGCACATATGATGCTCAGAAAGAGACCTGGAGCAATGTAATATATATGCCGTCAACAGCAGATAACGGTTTTGTTCCGGAGCTTCCAAAGGAAGTACCGGATATGATTTATCTGTGTCTGCCAAACAACCCAACAGGAACAACTCTTAAAAAGGAGCAGTTACAGGTATGGGTTGATTATGCAAACAAGAATGGTTCAGTTATCATCTTTGATGCAGCCTACGAGGCATATATCAGCGAAGCTGATGTGCCACACTCAATCTATGAGTGTAACGGTGCAAAGACATGTGCCATCGAGCTTAGAAGCTTCTCAAAGAATGCAGGCTTTACAGGCGTGCGTCTTGGCTTCACAGTAGTACCTAAGGAGCTTAAGTGTGGTGATGTATCACTTCATGCTATGTGGGCACGCCGTCACGGAACCAAGTTCAACGGTGCACCATACATCGTGCAGAGAGCAGGCGAGGCAGTTTACTCAGAAGCCGGAAAAGCACAGCTTAAGGATCAGGTAGCATACTACATGAACAATGCAAAGACAATAAAGACAGGTCTTGCAGAGGCAGGTTTTACAGTATACGGCGGAGTAAATGCACCATACATCTGGCTCAAGACACCGGATCAGATGACATCATGGGAGTTCTTCGATTACCTACTTGAGAATGCCAACGTGGTAGGTACACCTGGCTCAGGCTTTGGACCAAGCGGAGAGGGCTACTTCAGACTGACTGCTTTCGGAAACTATGAGAACACAGTAAAGGCACTTGAGAGAATCAAGGCACTGTAAAAATAAATCAGGTCAAATAAAAATACCGTCAGGGAGATGTTCCCTGACGGTATTTTTTGTCTTTGAAATTTACATAAAGTGTATTTACTGTATACTTTTCAGCAGCAAAAACTTTATGTGAAAAAGCATGATTTAGTTCTTCTTAAAGCCGGCTCTCTTACGAAGAGTAGGGTCAAGAATCTTCTTTCTGATTCGAAGGCTCTCAGGTGTTACCTCAAGAAGCTCATCTGTATCAATAAAGTCGATAGCCTGCTCAAGGCTTAATACTCTAGGTGGTACGAGTGTGAGTGCCTCATCTGCTGATGAAGAACGTGTATTTGTAAGATGCTTCTTCTTACATACGTTGAGCTCGATGTCCTCGGCCTTTGAACACTGTCCGATAACCATTCCGGAGTAAACCTTGGCACCCGGTCCGATAAAGAGTGTTCCTCTCTCCTGTGCAGAGAAGAGTCCGTATGTTACAGCCTCACCTGACTCAAAGGCAATGAGTGAACCTGTTGCACGGTATGCAATCTCACCCTTGTATGGCTCGTAGCCGTCAAACATGGTGTTTAAGATTCCGTTACCCTTTGTATCGGTCATAAACTCGCCACGGTATCCGATAAGTCCACGTGCAGGGATATGGAATTCAAGTCTGGTGTAGCCACCTGCGATAGAGCCCATATTTCTAAGCTCGCCCTTGCGCTGCTGAAGCTTTGAGATGACAGCTCCTGTAAACTCGTCAGGTACATCGATGTAAGCAAGCTCCATTGGCTCAAGCTTCTTGCCGTTTTCGTCATACTTGTAGAGCACCTCTGCCTTACTTACAGCGAACTCATAACCCTCACGGCGCATGTTTTCGATAAGTACTGAAAGGTGAAGCTCTCCACGTCCGGAAACCTTGAAGGAATCAGGTGAGTCAGTATCCTCGACACGCAGTGAAACATCTGTGTTGAGCTCGCGAAAGAGTCTGTCACGGATGTGACGGCTTGTGACAAATTTACCTTCCTGTCCTGCAAGAGGGCTGTTGTTTACGATGAAGTTCATAGAGATTGTAGGCTCTGAGATCTTCTGGAAAGGAATAGCCTCCGGTGCTTCCGGTGAGCAGATTGTATCTCCGATGTGGATATCTGCGATACCTGAGATTGCTACAATCGAACCGATGTTAGCCTCGGCTACATCTACTTTGTTGAGTCCGTCAAACTCGTAAAGCTTGCTGATACGGACCTTCTCAAGTTTGTCAGGGTCGTGGTGGTTTACAACGACAGCCTCCTGATTTACCTTGATTTTACCGTTGTCCACTTTACCGATTCCGATACGTCCTACATACTCGTTGTAGTCGATTGTACTGATAAGAATCTGTGTGTTGGCATCAGGATCACCTGTTGGAGCAGGGATGTAGTTTACGATTGTTTCGAAGAGAGGAGTCATATCCTTTCTCTCGTCGTTTAAGTCCTTCATGGCATAGCCGTCTCTGGCTGATGCGAAAACGAATGGGCAGTCAAGTTGTTCCTCAGAAGCATCGAGATCCATGAAGAGCTCTAATACCTCATCGATGACCTCATTAGGACGTGCCTCCGGACGGTCAATCTTGTTGACGCAGACAATGATAGGCAGCTTGAGAGCAAGAGCCTTCATAACTACGAACTTGGTCTGTGGCATAACACCCTCGAAGGCATCAACCACGAGGATAACTCCGTTTACCATCTTAAGAACACGCTCTACCTCACCGCCGAAGTCAGCATGACCCGGAGTGTCGATGATGTTGATTTTGATGTCCTTATACTGAATAGCTGTGTTTTTGGAGAGGATTGTGATACCTCTTTCACGCTCGATGTCGTTTGAATCCATTACTCGATCCTGAACTTCCTGATTGTCACGGAACACACCGCTTTGCTTAAGAAGCTCATCTACAAGTGTTGTTTTACCATGATCAACGTGGGCAATAATTGCTATATTACGAATATCGTCTCTTGTTGTTTTCATATTTTCCTTCTTTCTTTAATAAATAAAGCTAAGTTTGCAACTAACTTATTCTATCATAATTTTTCCAATGTGCAAGTTTTCATTGAAAGTTTTTATAAAATTAAGTGAAATGTTATTGGATTTGTCGACATTATTTGAGAAAATATACTTTATGGAAATGTTAAAAATAGCTGGAAAAACATTTTACAAAAGGAAGGGAGACAAAATTCATGGCAGATAAAATGTTTGAAAACAACCAGGTATCAATAATCGGAGAAATCGTTTCAGATTTTCAGTTTAGTCACGAGGTGTATGGTGAGGGCTTCTATATGATGGAGGTTTCGGTCAGAAGGCTTTCAGATTGCATGGACTATATTCCGGTGATGGTGTCAGAGAGGCTTATCAATGTGGAGGGTGACTACATAGGCAAAAGCGTATATATAGGAGGGCAGTTCCGCTCATTCAACAGGCATGAGGAGAAGAAGAACAGGCTGGTGCTGTCTGTTTTTGCAAGAGAGCTTGAGGTATTGGACAGTGATTATGATGAGGATGCAGCCAATCAGATTTTCCTTGACGGCTATATCTGCAAGGAGGCTATATACAGGAAAACACCGCTTGGACGAGAAATTGCAGACCTGCTTGTGGCAGTGAACCGCTCATATGGCAAGTCAGACTATATTCCATGTATCTGTTGGGGAAGAAATGCCAGATTTGCGTCGACCTTTGAGGTGGGTACACATGTGCAGATATGGGGCAGAATCCAGAGCAGGGACTATGTGAAAAAGCTCAGTGAGACACAGGTGGAGCAGCGCACGGCGTATGAGGTTTCCGTGAGCAAGATTGAGGCATAGTATTTTAAATGGACAGTAACTACGGATTTGTGATTTTCCCGAAAATTTGCAATAATAGTCAGATTGTGGTATTTTACTAGATATTATTGGTTAATGCTTGTAATTGTTGACGTTTACATCAGTTGTAAACTGTAATGATTATATATCAGGCAGAAAAGCTATGTGTATGGAGGCATGATTATTATGGAAAACGGTGCAGTACAGATTTATTATGGCGAGGGACATGGCAAGACAAATGTCGCTATAGGAAGTGCAATATGTGCTGCCTGTGAGGGTAAACAGGCTGTCGTTATTCAGTTCCTAAAGGGGAAAAAGGAGCCGGAGTTTTTGAAAAAGCTTGAGCCGGAGGTGAAATTCTTTAATTTTTCAAGAGCCGGAATACTCTTTGAGCAGCTTGATGAGGAGAGTAAGCAGGAAGAAATCATGAATATCAAGAATGGCTTCAACTATGCAAAGAAGGTTATATCAACAGGTGCTGACATGGTTGTTGTGCTTGATGAGATGCTGGGGCTTTTGGATTTGCATCTGATTTCAAAGGAGGAGCTGTCGGATATGCTTGCTTCAAGGCCTGATGATGTGACCGTGATTATGACAGGCAGAGTACTTGACGATGGAATCAGAAAAATGGCAGATGAGATTTATAATATCGCGTCGGAAAAATAATAAGAAATATTGTCATGTGAGTTGACAATGCATATGCGTGGTGATATTATTAGTGCAAGTGTGAGGCAGTTATATCATCTGCTGTATACGAATAATTTGATTAACAGATAGAGGTCGCGCGACTTATGAGTAGCTTTCCGGATGCCGCAGGGGCAGTTGATGGGAGATGAAAGGAATAGCGCCGAAGGGATTTATCATCTGCGGATATATCTCTGGGCATATGGCGAACAGCCTTATGACTGTCATCAGATTTGATGGGGAGCTATCGTGATTCATGAAGAATTGGGACCGGCTCTAAGGAGCCGGTTTTTTAGCGCTTAGAGGCAGACAGCGGCATACTTATACGTTAAGAGAATCAAATACCGAATAAAGAAAAGCAAGAAGGAGATAAAATCATGGCAATTTTCAAAGGAGCAGGAGTAGCAATTGTTACACCTATGTACGATAACGAGGAGGTTAATTACGACAAGCTCGAGGAGCTTATCAATATGCAGATTGATAATGGCACAGATGCTATTATCATTGCCGGCACCACAGGCGAGAGCCCATGTCTGTCAATGGAGGAGCATGCAAAGGTTATAAAGGCTGCCGTAGAGTTTACAAAGCATCGTGTACCTGTAGTAGCAGGCACAGGCTCTAACTGCACAAAGACAGCTATGCAGCTTTCAAAGGAGGCTGAGGAGTTTGGTGCAGACGGACTGCTCGTTGTTACACCATACTACAACAAGGCTACTCAGGCAGGTCTTGTGAGCCACTATTCGCAGATTGCAGACAGCACAAAGTGTCCTATTATCGTATACAACGTACCGGGACGTACAGGCTGCAACGTGCTTCCGGAGACTATGGCAGAGCTCTTTAAGACAAAGGAAAATATCGTGGGACTCAAGGAAGCTACAGGAAATCTGGCACAGGCTTCAAAGACAATGTATCTGACAGACGGAAAGCTTGATATGTACTCAGGCGAGGATGGTCTCGTAGTGCCTCTTATGTCTATCGGAGCAATCGGTGTAATCTCAGTATGGAGCAATGTAGCCCCTGCAAAGGTACACAATATGTGCGACAGCTTCTTCAAGGGCGATTTACAGACAGCCTTAGAGCTTCAGAGAGAGGCTCTTCCACTTGTGGACGCACTCTTCTCAGAGGTAAATCCAATTCCTGTAAAGAAGGCTATGAACCTGATGGGTATGAATGTCGGACCTCTTAGAAGCCCTATGTGCGAGATGGGTGAGGATAATGCAAGGAAGCTTGCTGAGGTCATGAAGGCTTATGGCTTAAAGCTTGCATAGTACAACGAGAAAGGATACGATAAAATGACAAAGGTAATTATGAATGGCTGCAACGGCAAAATGGGACAGACTATCACAGAAATCTGTAAGGCTGATGCTGATATCAAGATTGTAGCCGGTATTGATTTATATGATGGAATAGACAATGACTATCCTGTTTTTTCAAGCATAGACAAATGTGATGTGGACGCTGATGTGGTCATAGATTTTTCCAATGCCAAGGCTGTTGACGGAGTACTGGACTATTGCGTGGACAAGCAGGTTCCGGTTGTTTTATGCACTACCGGTCTTAGTGATGAGCAGCTTGCAAAGGTTGAGGAGTGCTACAAGAAGGTGGCAGTGCTCAAGTCTGCAAACATGTCACTTGGCATAAACACTCTTATGGCTCTTCTCAAAAAGGCTGCACAGGTTTTCGCACCGGCAGGTTTTGACATGGAGATAGTTGAGAAGCATCACAATTTAAAGCTTGATGCACCTTCAGGTACTGCGCTTGCGCTTGCTGATTCCATCAACGAGGCTATGGATAACGAGTATCACTATGTTTACGACCGCAGCCAGCGCAGAGAGAAGCGTGATCCTAAGGAAATTGGTATTTCTGCTGTCAGAGGAGGAAGCATCGTTGGTGAGCACGAGGTACTTTTCTGTGGACAGGATGAGGTGATTGAGTTTAAGCATACGGCTTATTCTAAGGCTGTTTTTGCGAAGGGGGCTGTTGAGGCTGCCAAATTCCTTAAGGGAAAGGGTGCAGGTCACTACGATATGGCGGATGTTATTGCAGCTAAGTAGATTGAATGAATTGCTTCATTGTGGCGATAGGTCGGGCGTAAGCTCTCTCAATGTACGAATATGAGTACACTTGCGGATTTTGCTTGATTTATTGGGGAGTGCGTATTATATTAAATATAATGACTATTCAGAACCACTGAGAACAAAAAAAGCTGATGCGTCATGCTTGCATGTAAGCAGCAGGTTTTCTTGTTTTGGATAGTTACTTTGTTATTGGATTTAATTTTAAAACACAACAGGGGAGCTGGTGTTTAGCCGGCTGAGAGTAGACTGGTAGTGTCTTGACCCATAACCTGATTTGGATAATGCCAACGTAGGATAATATCGCACGATTTTTAGGCGGATATACTCATTGGTGGTATATCCGCTTTTTGAATGTGTGGGTGATTATGAATAGTTGTAAAGAGATACAGATGAATAATTTTATAGAAAAGCTTAAGTCACGCAGTCCTTTGATTCACAACATCACAAATATGGTTACTATCAATGATGTGGCCAATATTGAGCTGGCATGTGGGGCTAGGCCTATTATGGCTATGGCACCGCAGGAGATGGATGAGGTCACGGGTATCTGCGATGGGCTGAACCTGAATATAGGCACTCCTTCTGAGGAGCGCTTTGAGGCGATGCGTATTGCTGCGAGGATGGCAGCGAAAAAGAACATTTCTATTGTGCTTGATCTGGTTGGTGTGGGCGTGAGCCGCTTCAGGATGGATTTTGTGATGAGCCTGCTTGACGAGGTACATGTGGATGTGATTAAGGGCAATTTGTCTGAGGTCAAGGCTGTTATGGAGCATGGCAGGTGCGATGGCGGTGTGGAAGTGACAGATACGGCAGATGAGTCTGATGCAAAGGCGCTTGCGTGCAGGGCGGCCCTGCGATATGGCTGCATCTGTGTGATTACAGGTGAGACCGATTATGTGGCAGAATTATGTGATGAAGCTGATTGCTATGATAATAATGAAAGCAGTCAGATGAGTACTGATGCGACGGGTACCGGTGTGATGGATAATTGTGTAGTTAATGCTGTTGCGTTGGATGCTGACGGATACACGCATAATTACAGGGTAGGAAGTATCACAGGCGGCCATTCTATGATGAAGCGGGTGACAGGCACCGGATGTATGCTTTCAGGGCTCATTTGTGCATTTGCTGCGGCTGATTGCGATGATAAATACGGTGCAGTCACGGCGGCACTTAGCTGCATGAAGAGTGCAGGCGGGCTTGCTGCCTCTGATATGGCAGAGCACGGCAGAGGAACAAACAGCTGTTATTTCATTAAGCCCGGAAATGCTGCATACCGGGACAGGCTGATTGATGCAGTATATCATATATGCGATGGTGATTATGAACTGATGTGAATAGCGCTTTATGACAGACAATTGGTATGCAGGTCATGGGTCTTATATTTGGAAAATAACATGATAAGAGGTGAAAGGTATATATGAACAAAACTGATTTAAAGCTCTACGCTATTACAGACAGGCAGTGGCTGCACAAAGCGAGGCTTTCTGAGCATGTGAAGCTTGCAATAGAGGGCGGTGCCACTATGATTCAGATCCGTGACAAAGATATTCTGAGTACGGCTTCTGATGCAGGGCTTAAGGAGGAGTATAATGAGGCTCTTGAAATAAAGAGAATCTGTCATGAGCACAAGGTGCCGCTCATCATCAATGATAACGTGCAGTTTGCAATTGATATAGATGCCGACGGAGTACATCTGGGACAGGATGACATGAATCCGGCGGAGGCCAGGAAGCTTCTTGGAACTGACAAGATAATAGGAGTCACGGCAAAGACCGTGGAGCAGGCAAAGAAAGCACAAGCTGATGGTGCGGACTATCTGGGAAGCGGAGCCGTGTTTGGCTCTACCACAAAGCTCAATGCAAAGCCTATGACAAAGGAACTTCTGCGTGAAATCACGACGGCTGTCGATATACCGGTTGTTGCAATCGGAGGCATAAATGCAGACAATGCAGTCACGCTAGAGGGCACTGGGATTGCAGGAATCGCAGTGGTAGGAGCGATATTTGCAAGCGCAGATATAAAGGGCGCAGCCAAGGAACTCGCAGAAATATGCGATAAAATGCTGTAATCACAGTATGACATACTGCTATGACTACAGTAATTAAACAATATTTTGAAGATACTGAACAGTTACGAGAAATCACAACATTCAGTAGAAAGGAGCGTAAATATGCATACAGCACTTACAATTGCGGGAAGCGATTCAAGCGGTGGCGCAGGTGTGCAGGCTGATTTAAAGACCATGCTTGCAAACGGTGTGTTTGGCGAGAGTGTCATCACAGCACTCACGGCACAAAACACCATGGGAGTTGATGCGGTGATGAATGTACCGGCTGATTTTATCGAGGCACAGATGAAGGCTGTTTTTACGGATATTTTTCCGGATGCGGTGAAAATAGGTATGACATCATCGGTAGATACAATTGAGGCGATTGCCGCAGGACTTGTAAAGTACAAGGCAAAAAACATAGTTCTGGACCCGGTGATGGTCGCTACAAGCGGAAGCAGGCTGCTTGAAGAAAATGCCGCAAACACTCTGATGGATAAGCTTTTTCCACTGGCTGACATCATTACGCCAAACATTCCTGAGCTTGAGGTGATATCAGGCAGACAGATTGAAAGCACAGATGACATCATAGAGGCATCAAAGGCTGTTTATGATAAATACGGCTGTCCGGTTTTAAGCAAGGGAGGTCATTTCACAGACACAGCATGTGTGTGTGACTATTTGTGGGATGGAAAGCAAATCATCACATTTGAGACCAAAAGAGTGGATAATCCAAACTCACACGGCACAGGTTGCACGCTTTCATCAGCGATAGCCAGCGGCCTGGCAAAGGGACAGCCGCTCGAGCAGGCTGTGGATAACGGCAAGCGATATGTCACGGCATGTTTAAAAGCCATGCTTGATCTGGGACACGGCAGTGGACCTATGAATCATGGAGCATTAATCACACAATGAAATGAAAGAACAGGAGAGTACAATGAGTAATTACACAACACAGATGGATGCCGCAAGAAAGGGCATCGTAACACCTGAAATTGAAAAGGTAGCAAAGAAAGAGAAGATGGATGTAGACAAGCTGATGGAGCTTGTTGCAAGCGGAAAGGTAGCTATTCCTGCTAACAAGCATCACAAGTCACTTGATGCAGAGGGCGTTGGAAGCATGCTTCGCACAAAAATCAATGTAAACCTCGGTGTGTCAAGAGACTGCAAGGACTATGATGTGGAGATGCAGAAGGTCATGAGCGCTGTAAAGCTTGGAGCAGAGGCTATCATGGATCTTTCAAGCCATGGCAACACACAGCCATTCAGACAGAAGCTTACAAGCGAATGTCCTGCAATGATAGGAACAGTGCCTGTTTATGACAGTGTTATCCACTATCAGCGTGATCTTGCAACACTTACAGCACAGGATTTTGTCGATGTAGTCAGACTCCATGCAGAGGATGGAGTGGACTTTGTCACACTTCACTGTGGAATCACAAGAAAAACAATAGACCAGATTAAAAAGCACAAGCGTAAGATGAATATCGTAAGCCGTGGAGGCAGCCTTGTATTTGCATGGATGTGCATGACAGGAGAGGAAAATCCTTTCTACGAGCACTATGATGAGATACTTGAAATCTGTGAGGAGCATGATGTGACAATCTCGCTTGGAGATGCCTGCAGACCGGGCTGCTTAGCAGATGCAACAGATGTATGCCAGATAGAGGAGCTTGTAAGACTTGGAGAGCTCACAAAGCGTGCATGGGATCACAACGTACAGGTCATGGTAGAGGGACCGGGACATGTGCCGCTTGATCAGGTAGCAGCAAACATGAAGGTACAGCAGTCAATCTGTATGGGAGCACCATTTTATGTACTTGGACCTCTCGTAACAGATATCGCACCGGGCTATGACCACATCACAGCAGCAATCGGTGGAGCAGTGGCAGCAATGAACGGCGCAGCTTTCCTTTGCTACGTGACACCTGCGGAGCATCTTGCTCTTCCAAATGTGGAGGATACAAAGCAAGGAATTATTGCGTCAAAGATTGCGGCTCATGCAGCTGATATTGCAAAGGGAATACCGGGAGCCAGAGATATAGATGATAAGATGGCAGATGCCAGACGTGTACTCGACTGGGATGCACAGTTTGCATGTGCACTTGATCCGGAGACAGCTAAGGCTATCAGGGATGACCGTCTGCCTGAGGATGACCACAGCGAGGCATGCAGTATGTGCGGTAAGTTCTGTGCAGTGCGAAGCATGAACAAGGCACTTGCAGGAGAGTATATTGATATACTATAACTTTTTAGTACAGAAATATGCGGTACCGCATATTTCGTAAGAAAACGTATATTATGTATGAGCAAGCGCCCATCAGCGCAGCTGATTTTAATGCGCTTGCGACTCGCAACTGTGAAGGTACAAAACAGTTGCGATATACTTTAAGGTGAGGTAGTAATGGAAAGTAAAAAGAACACTAAAAAAAGAACTCTTTCAATCAGAAAGCTTGCCATGGCAGGAGTGCTTGTGGCAGTTGCCGTAGCAGGAAGCTTAATAAGCTTCCCTGTTGCCGGCAGCAAATGTGCACCGGTACAGCACATGGTAAATATATGCGCAGCAGTATTTTTAGGACCTGCATGGGGTGTCGGTGTGGCATTTTGTGCGAGTATTATCAGAAACCTGACAGGACTTGGAAGCCTCATGGCATTCCCGGGAAGCATGGTAGGCGCTCTGTGCTGTGGACTGATGTACAGATTCAGCAAAAGAATCATACCGACATGTATTGCAGAGGCGCTTGGCACAGGCATACTCGGAGGTCTGGCAGCGTATCCTCTTGCAAAATACGTGATGCTTATTCAGCCGGAAGGCATGTTTATATACATAGTGCCATTCCTTATCTCTACAGTGGCCGGAAGCATAGTGGCAGCAATTGTCATGCTGATTTTAAAGAAAAATGGCGCACTGACAGTATTTAAGGAAAATCTTGAGTAATATCCAGGGCTATGCCTTCAATACATATCCTTAAGTCTGCATCGCTCTGTAATTTCTATCCACAGCAGTGAAGGTGGAAAATCATACTCTTTAAGAATTTTCTGATAGTAGGCCTCGACCATGGCGAGGTCTGCTTCCTTTATTACAAATACAAACTTGGAATTATTCATATTTCCAAATACCAGGCGCAGATGGTATGCTGTGGATCAGGAAATCCAGGTATTCATTCAGCTGTTTATTTTCAGTGTTTGCGAGGCCTTTTATTGCAACCAGCTGGTGACGCAGATCGTGGCGCTGCTTCTTAAAAAGCTGTTCATTTGTTGTGATGTATGAAATAAATATCGAATAAATATCAAATAAATATTGCTATTGAATATCCGAACTGCTAATATAGTTATTAGCAGTTTATTAATTATTTTAAGGAGGTTTCAGTTATGAAATACTGTACAAATTGTGGCAGGCAGTTAGCTGATGATGAGGTATGCACATGTCGTCAGCAGGCACCAAATCAGACACAGGACAACAATGCACAGGCATATAATGCAGCACAGCAGGGACAGTTCAACGGACAGCCGCAGGGCAGCGCACAGGGACAGTTCAACGGACAGCCACAGGGCAGTGCACAGGGACAGTTCAACGGACAGCCACAGGGCAGTGCACAGTCGCAGGCGTTTGATAACTTCACACAGCAGGTGAGTGCAGCAGGACAGCAGCTGCAGAATGACAAGAATGTGGCATCTATCATTACATTCTACAAGGGTCTTGTTAAGAAGCCGGCACAGGCTGCAGCAGACTTTGTAAAGAATGCAAATATGGCATCGGGCTTTATATTTATTGGCTTATTTGCCATAGTAGAGGTAGTGCTGTCTGTAGTATATCTGTTATCAAGCGTAATTGGCAGCATAGGCGGCTTTGGATTCTCATTTTACCCGGCGAGCTTCTTTGAGGGAATCTTCTCAGGAATCGTAGGAGAGGCAGTGAGAGTACTTATTCTGGCAGCAGTCATTCTGGTTGTATTAAACGCAGTGCAGAAGGATAAAAAGGTGACATTTGCACAGACGCTTTCAGCAGCATGTCTGTATGATGCAGTATACCTTCCGATTATCCTTGTGGCAGCGATCATCGACATAATCCCATTCCAGTTCTTTGGCAATGTGAGCAGCTGGCTGCATACATTTGCGGGTGTAGTAGGGTATGTAAGCATATTCTTTGGAGTAAGGGTAATAGAAGATGATGACAACAAGCTTCCATTCGTGTGTGGACTGGCATTCCTTGCAACAGCCATTGGTTCAACAATTGTAAATGCTATTTTCTAATTTAATATATCTGAAAAGCCGGATCCTGTAAGATTTTCTTGCAGGATCTTTTTTTATTTCTGGCTTTGAATAGCTGATTTTTTGCATAATAGAGGATAAATGAATCATAGAGGATAAATATATCACGGAGGCATATATTACTGGACCCCGGATATAGAGATAGAAGAGGATGCAGCAGAGTTTGAGAAGCACGGAAAGCTGACTGAAGATTTTATATGATTTGTGAACAGTAATACAGCATTGGGAATATAGAAAAGTTTCGTTAGTAAAAAATAGAAAAATCAAGTCTGCTGTAGTATAATAATTTATCGGGTAAAACAGTTTAAATATCATGTATTTATACGGGAGGTAAATATGTACACAGCAGACGAAAAGAGATATGACACAATGAGATATAACAGATGCGGCAGGAGCGGACTGAAGCTTCCTGTTGTATCGCTTGGCTTATGGCACAATTTCGGTGATTTTTCATCGTATGACAACATGAAGCAGATGTGCTTCACAGCCTTTGACCACGGCATCACCCACTTTGACCTGGCAAACAACTATGGCCCTGAATACGGCAGCGCAGAGAAGCACTTCGGGCTTATCCTTAAGGAGCATCTGTCGGCATACCGCGACGAGCTCATTATCAGCTCAAAGGCAGGCTATGATATGTGGAAGGGACCATACGGCAACTGGGGCAGCCGCAAGTATCTGATTGCAAGCCTTGATCAGAGTCTTAAGAGAATGGGACTCGACTACGTGGATATCTTCTATCATCACAGAATGGATCCTGAGACACCGCTTGAGGAGACAATGGGAGCACTCGACCAGATAGTAAGAAGCGGAAAAGCACTCTATGTCGGACTGTCAAATTATGATGGCGAGACCATGAAGAGAGCCTGCGAGATTCTTACTGATTTGAAATGTCCGTTTATCATCAACCAGAACTCATACAATATCTTCAACCGTACAATAGAGCAAAACGGCTTGAAGCAGGCTGCAAGAGAGTGCCAAAAGGGCATCATCTCATTCAGTCCGCTCGCACAGGGCATGCTCACGGACCGTTACCTGAACGGCATTCCGGAGGATAGCCGTATAAAGACAGACGGACGCTTTTTGAATCAGGAAAAGCTCGCTCCACACATCGAGCAGATTAAGAAGCTAAACGATATAGCCACAAAACGTGGTGAGACACTTGCACAGATGGCACTCAAGTGGGTGGTAAAGGATGATGACGTGACAAGTGTGCTTGTCGGCGCCTCAAAGCCACAGCAGATTCTTGAAAACTTAAAGGTTATGGAGGGCACTGGCTTCTCTGAGGAAGAACTTAGGATGATTGATGAGGTTGTGGGAGTGTAGAATTGCGCACGTGACGTGCTTTTTGTGAATGTGTGTGAATCTGAAAAGGTACAATAAGCATAATAGCAGGGAGTATAGCAACAATTAATGCTATACTCCCTGCTATTATATTTTTGGT
>ERZ1027239.359-NODE-359-length-17661-cov-9.927070_pt1 | contig 17661 bp, 14 predicted proteins | sample MGYA00519476_ERZ1027239 | MGnify/ENA primary metagenome ERZ1027239 (study PRJEB26926, sample SAMN06164636) | human gut metagenome | biome: ENVO:00009003; feature: ENVO:2100002; material: ENVO:00002003 | host: Homo sapiens | place: USA | collected 2012 ... | reverse complement strand
AGATCATGCCTAGTCTCGTGGGCTCGGAGATGTGTATAAGAGACAGATAATATATGTGACAACGGCAAAGGACATATTTCAGGTGGCTAGCAACCCAGAAATATGTCAGATATTTGCGAAACAATTTTATACAGTTAGTGGCAAGGATGCTGCTAACCTTGTTGACAACCAAGGAGGAAAATTATTATGGCAATGGTAGTTAAAAACAACATGTCCGCTCTGTCCACCCTGAACACTCTGAACAAGAACACCAAGGCACTCTCCAAGAGTCTGCAGAAGGTTTCTTCTGGTATGAAGATCAATAGCGCTGCTGATGATGCTTCCGGCTATGCAATTTCCGAGCGTATGCGTGTACAGATCCGTTCTTTGGATCAGGCTAATAGCAATGCCCAGAACGGCGGCTCCATGATGAAGGTTGCTGAGGGTGCTGTAAGCTCCACTGTAGAGATCCTGAAGACTCTGAAGGAGAAGGCAGTAAACGCAGCCAACGATACCAATACTGATGCAGATCGTCAGACTATCCAGAAGGAACTGGATCAGTCTATAGACCAGATCAATGATAATGCAAATGTAACCTTTAACGGCCAGTATCTGGTAGATGGTTCCAAGAACAGCAAGACTACTGTTACTTGTACTGCTATGACTAATCAGTCCTTGAGCACAGCTACAAAGAGCTCTACTGCACTTACTAATTTGGCAGCTCGTAATGGTGATAGCCTGAATATTAGAGCAACTGATAAAGTTACTGTATCTTGGGTAAAAGATGGTAAAACTTATACATCTTCAATGGAAATAAAGGACAGCACTACCCTGGGTACTGCTTTGAAGCTGTGCGGCGATATTGATGTTAAGGGTGAAGCTAATTCCTTTATTGCCCTGGATGGTTCTAAGAATAGCGTTTACACTGCATCTGGTGAAAGTGGTGTTACTATTTCAGCTAAGGGAACTGGTATTAATGGTCAGATTTCTGGCTTTACCATTTCTATCACCGACAATACTGGTGCTGTTCGTAAGTCTGCTAATGCAGCATTGGATGCCTTTGATGAGACTCTCCGTGCTCAGAATGTATCTGATGATAATTCCGTTAATCTGCAGATTGGTACCAAGGCTAATCAGACCATTAAGGTTGGCTTGACTGATATGAAGGCTCAGGCTCTTGGCCTTCAGGGCAAGGATAATAGTACTTTGCAGGTAGGTAATCAGGAACAGGCTAATGCGGCTATTAATGTTCTGGATTCCGCTATTCAGAAGGCTCTGGATCAGCAGACCACTATCGGTGCTGTTCAGTCCCGTCTGGAATACACTCAGAGCAACTTGACTACTGCCAGCGAGAATGTAACTGCTGCAGAGTCCACTATCCGTGATGCTGATATGGCTAAGGAAATGACCGAGTACACCAAGAACAATGTTCTGATGCAGGCTGCCCAGTCCATGCTGGCTCAGGCAAATCAGAGCAGCTCCAATGTACTGTCTCTCCTCCAGTAATATATGCTATTCCTTATACGGGTATTAAATTAAACAATATGAGAACCGTCCTTCGGGACGGTTCTTTTCAATTTAATATTTATAATAGGTTTTTCGATACTGTATATAGGTAGTTTGTGTAAAGAAAAGGCTGGCAGTTATGAAGAAAAACAAATTTTGTCAAACGGAAGCAAGAGAAGTGGCTTCCAATTTTTTTGAGATGGATAAGGTGCGGGGGATATGTATATCCGCTTGTGCTATTATGAGAAACGAAATTTCTCATGTGGGCTTGTGGCTGAAAAATGTGAGAAACTTTGCCTCAGAAATCATTGTGGTAGATACTGGTTCACAGGATGGCACCAGAGAGTTCCTGCAAAATCAGCCGGATGTAAGGCTTATTTGCTATGAATGGCAGAATGATTTTGCTGCAGCTAAAAACATTGCTCTGAGAGAGGTACATGGAGATTGGATTGTCTTTACAGATGCAGATGAGTGTTTTTATGCTCCTCAGGAAATTGTTGCTTATTTGCATGAGCTGGCTAGCAAAGCTCCTCATGTAGAGGCTGTATTCTGTCCTATTGACAATATTGATGTGGATAATAATGATGAACTTATAGGCTCGGATGTAGTGCCCCGCATTATCCGCAATCATTGTCAGATCAGATATATGGGAGCAGTTCATGAACAATTGACAAAGTCTAATGAACCATGGCAGGGAATTGATTATATTGTGGCAGATAGAAAATTTGCTATAAGGCATACGGGATATTCTTCTGGCATTGTAAAACAAAAGCATAAACGAAATTATAGGATTACTAAACAAGCCATGACCGATAGTACTAATTCAGCTCGGTATTATGGTTTTTTGAGTGAAAGTTTATTAGGCATGGACAGGTATCAGGAAGCCTTGGAGAATGCCATATTGGCTATGGAGTCTCCTTATCAGCCCGAGATACAGAAGGAGCGTTTTTGTCAAGTAGCTATTGAAGCAATGGATAAGTTGGGAATATCAATTCAGGATATTTTTTCTCAAGAGGAAGCTGAGAGAATATGTCTGTTGATTCTCTCACGAAATAAATGGCATGAAATAGCATTGTGTCAATGGCTTGATATGATGTCGCGTAATAGCTATGCAGACAGTCTAAATGTGGAGTACATCAGTATTATTGAAAAGTTACAGGGCATTTATGATAGTCATCAGGATCAAGAATTATTAGTTGAGTTATTGCAAAGGCATGGATATATTGCTTTGGTAGATAAAATTGTGAATTGTTCGGGTATTGGTAATAAAATCGAGAATGTTTTTCAAGAAGTTTATAGCCTATTGACACAGCATAAGATAAAAGATATAGAACAAAAGCTGTTACCAGAAATCAAAATTGCTCTAAATCTTTTATTTGTAGCATTGCTAGGAGGAAATTATTCTACCGGAACATGGTATCAGGAAAAATTAAATTTGTTGCCGTTACCACAACAGAAATTGGTAAAAATATATCATGGTAAAGATCAAAATGTTTCCATGGAACCAATTGAATATGTTTATATGATAGATGCTGTAACTATTTATGGCAATTCAAAAATGCTGGCCAAATATTTGCAGATTGCTAAAGGGATGCCAGGTAATTGGCTAAAAATAGTAGGAAATAAATTACTAGAGCGTGAATGCTATAATGAATCCTTAGAAATATTTGGGTTGATTCAGGTTGATGACGAAGCTGTAACAAGTGATTTTTGGCTTGCCTGTGGCAAAGCTTTGTATTATTTGCAGGATTATACCAATGCTGTGGGAGCTTTTGATCAAGCAGAGAAAATGGGCTGTGCATCCAAGGAGTTGGAGGCTTATCAAGCATGGAGCAAGGAGGCGATTGCCAGATGAAAATTTCTGCCTGTGTGATAGTGAAAAACGAAGAAAAAAATATAGGCTGTTGGCTGGCCAATATGCGAAAGATTGCGGATGAAATTATTGTGGTAGATACGGGCTCCACGGATAATACAATGAAAATTTTGCAGGATGCAGGCATTACGCCATATCATTTTACATGGTATAAGGATTTCGCTGCTGCTAAGAATTATGCCATTCAGCAAGCTACTGGAGATTGGATAGTTTTTTTGGATGCAGATGAATATTTTGATGAAAAAAGTGTTCAGTGCTTTAGGCAGGAAATGGCAAAATATCATCGAAATAAGAAAATTGGTGCTGTTATGTGCCAGTTGGTCAATATTGATGTAGATAATAGAAATAGAGTTATTGGGACCATGATACAGGTGCGAATTTTCCGCAATAACAAGGATATTTACTATAAAAACCCTGTACATGAGCAGTTGGTTACCAAGCCAGGCAAATATATCATGCAGAAATGTTTTAATTTGCAAATCTTGCATACAGGATATAGTGCAAGCACTTTACGTAAAAAAGCTGAGAGAGATTTGTTGATACTGAAACAGCGTGAAGAACAGGCTAAGAACAAGGAGGATAAGGAACAGCTTTATGGTTTCTTTATGGATGCCTATAATTGCTTAGGTGTTTTTGATAAGGTTTTGGAATATGCCCAAAAAGCTTTGGACTCAAATATGCAGATATTAGGAGGTGGGACTCATATATATGAGATTATGATATCTGCTATGTCACGTCTAGGTAAGGATGATAAAGATATCTTAGAGGTAATTGAAGCTGCTAGGGCGAAGTTTCCCCAAGAGGTATTTTTTGTGGCACAGTTGGGTTACTATGCCTACATAAGGTGTGACTATATACAGTCGGAGCTATATATATTAGAGGCCTTGAAATTAAGAAAATCCTTCGAGAAGGCAATAAAAAATGGAAGTGGTATTAATGATACATCATTACATATTATACCTTTAGTATATGGTGTGCTAGCCAATATTTATCTTCACAAGGGGCAGAAGGATTTAGCCTTGAAAAATGCTCTGCAGGGGATAGAATACTATAAGTATAATAGACTTTTGATACAAGCTCTTTACAAAGCCTTGAGTGAAAAGCCTCCAGTGGAGGTTATTCAGGTTTTTGGCTGTATTTATGATAGAAAGCAGGATGGAGATTTTTTGCTAAATATCTTGGATTGGCAGGTTTCCAGAGAATTTGCTGCTTATTACAATCAGAGCAAGGAGAGTATTGCGAAGGGGAAGCTGTATCTAAAAACTGGTAATTATCAAGGGGCTGCTGCGGTAAGTGGACAATATTTGGATTTGTTGAATCATGCGTTATTGGCAGGGGCCATGGCAGAGGGGGAAGCAGATAAGGAAAAATCCTCCGGTATATTAGCTATCATGCCGGATAAGTACAAAAAAATGCTGTTGGAGCCTGCAAGCTGTAAATACGATGTTGATGGCAGAGCTGCTAGGCGGATTATGGAACAGCTAAAGTATAGCAAATATTGTGAGTGAATGTTTTGCAGGAGTAAAATGTATGTCTAAAAACAAACATAGGTCAATAAGAATATCAGCCTGCTATATTGCGAAAAATGAAGCAGAAAATTTGGCGAAGTCTATTAAAAGCCTAAAAACTCAGGTAAATGAGATTGTGGTGGTAGATACCGGCTCTACAGATAATACCATAACTGTGGCTCGAAAATTAGGTGCCAGGGTATATAGTTTTCCTTGGCAGGATGATTTTAGTAAGGCTCGGAATTTTGCTTTAAGCAAGGCCAAGGGAGATTGGCTGATATTGCTGGATACTGATGAATATTTTACTGCTAAAACTGCTGGTAATATTCGTCAGGTAATTCGTCAGGCCAAGCAGGCAGATGGACTTTTGATTCAGATGGTGAATTATGATGTGGATAAGGCAGAAATACAGGATTATTTCTATCAATTGCGGATAGTTCGCAATCAGCAGGGACTTCACTATGAGGGAAAAATTCATGAGGAGCTGAAGTTATCTGAGGGCAAGTCAATGAAATTTCTTAGGATTCCCCCAGAAATGTTGGAGATTTATCATACTGGTTATGCCAGTAGTGTTTCTAGGCAAAAGTTGGAAAGAAATCTCAAGCTTTTGCAGCAGGCTGTGGACAATGGGCAATCTGAGGCAGATTTGGCTAGATATTTTTGTGATTGCTATTTAGGTCTGGGAGATATGGAGAAATGTACCTATTATGGTTGGCTAGATGTAAAGAAGGGGCGACAGTCGGTAAATTTCGGCAGTCGTTGTCATCGAGTGCTGATGGCTTATTATGGTGGTCGCAATGATGGAGAAAGCATTAGCAAAAGGCGGCAGCTGGCAGAAATTTCTACGGAGCAATATCCAGAGGTGCCGGATTTCTGGGCGGAATACAGTGAATGTTTATATCAGACTGGGGAATATGCGCAGGCCATAGCTGCTATGGAAAAGGCCTTGCAGCTGATGCAGGATTATCATGGTATGGAGCCTTCTATGCTGGTGGAAGGGCATATGGCACCTCAGTTAGAGGAGAGATTGCAGGTATTTCGTCAGGCACAGGCTGATTTAATTAATCAGGAAAAATCAACGATAAAACCTACAGAGGATAAATGCAATGGAGGTATTCAAATGGCTAGATTAAAGAACAAAATCAATAAAAATAGAATGAAGAAACGGAATAATCAGGCTAAGCAGGTATTGACCGGCTTGAAGCATGATATGCAGCAATTTATGGAGGCAGAGGATTATACTGCCGCTATGGATGTTATGGCTGAAATGGCAGCTAATAAGCAGATGGATGGGGAAATCATGTATTGGGGTGCCCAGTGTTATTTCTTCACTGGAGATTTTGAACGAGCCGAAAAATGGGTGAATAATGCATTAAATAATGGCTATAATAGCGTTGGTTTGAAAATGTTGTTGGCAACTCTGTGCATGACTGAGGATCGCAACAAGGATGCCTTCAAGCTGTGTGATGCAGTATTGACTGAAGGCATAGAGGGAATGTCCCAGCAGGATCAGGAAATATTTGATAATTTTATGGATAATATTAGTTATGGTTATGATGAGCTGGTGTCTGAATATCCAAAGATTAATGAATATTTACAGAAAAAGCAGGCTGACAATGAGGCCAACTCCCCTGTAAGTAAGTTGAAGCAGATGCTAAAAAGTAAGGAAGTGGAGGAAGCCAAGCCTCAGCAGGCGGAAGTTCAGGAAGAGGTAAAGACTGAGCCGGAGGAAGCTCCTAGTGAAGACAAGGCTCAGGCAGCGTTGGCTCGTTTGAGACAGCTGTTATCCAAGAATAAAGAGCAGGGTGTAGAAGAAAATAATGAGGTTCAAAAGCCAGTAGAATCCACTATTATTTCAGAGGCTGTTCAAGAGAAAGATGAAATTACACCTGAGATACAGCGTGTTGATGCACCTCAGCCTATAGTGGAAGAATCTGATAATGTTCAGCAGAATGAGGTCGAAAAGGTAGATGTATCTGACACCTTGACTAAGATTGCTGCTAAGGAGATTTCCTTGGTGGAGAAGGTACGCTTGATTAATGTTTTTGCTGGGGTATGCTATCAGCAGGGAGATTATCAGTCCGCCTTTGATTTACTATCTGCTGCCTTGGAACTTGATGGACAGGATGCAGCAACCTTGAAAAATATTGCCTATACTTGCCTGTCTGCTGGGGAGCAGGAGCAGGCTATGTCCTTTGCTGCTAAGTTACCAGTAGTAGATTTCGCTTTGCTTTATGCATTGAAGCAAAACTAAATCTACCTTCGTTATAGTAGAAAGAGGAAACCATATGGTAAAGACAAGTATTATCATTTTTGCGCAGGGTAGAGAGCAACAGTTATCTTCCTGTTTGTGGAGTATTGAAACCTTTACATCCAAGGATTCCTATGAATTGTTTGTCATAGGCAAAGGCCTGCAATTATCAGGAGAGGCTGCAACAAAGATAAAATATTTTGAGATAGAGGATAATCCAGTGGCTACTATCAATAAAGCTATAGCCGATAGTAATGGCAGTGATATTGCCTTTCTCTATGGAGATACTGTAGTTACCAGCAATTGGCTGCCAAGACTGCAGCAGGTTCTTTATAGTAAAAAAAATTGTGGAGCAGTAGGACCAATTGGTTACAATAGCTCTATATATCAGTCAGTTCCCAGGGCGGATAGGAAGGAATATTCCACTATTCGGGATATGGCCTTGGTGGCAGCTGAAAATGCTGTTCATAATAAAGGGCAGGTTGGTCATAGTCTTTTCCTAGATGCTTTTTGTATCTTATTCACCAGAGAAATATGGCAGAAATTTGGGCCTTGGGTAGAGGAATATCAATGTCCTGCCAAGGCAGTTATGGATTATACAGTTAATTTAGTTAAGGCTGGTTATGATTGTTTAGTATCTAAGGAAGTTTGGCTGCATAATAGTTTTTATACCTTGGATGAAGCTGATTATAGTGATGAACAGGTATTCAGAAAAATACAAGGTTTTGCTTCGAATTATTCCCTTGGCTTTAGAGGGGATATTTTAGAATTGGCTGATTTGCAGAAACCTCAGCTTACTATTATGGATATTGGTTGTGCTTGCGGTGGTACCTTAATGAAGGCCAGGGAAGTGAACCCCAATGCACAACTTTATGGTATAGAACTGTCTTCTGGAGCGGCAGCCGTAGCAGAGCATTTTGGTCAGGTATTTCAGGCTGATATGTTGACCATAGATAAACCAGAGTTGCTGGATAAATTTGATTATATCTTTATGGGAGATGTGCTGGAGCATATTGTAGATACGGATGGGGCTTTGGCCAAGGTTTATAGCTGGCTAAAAAAAGGAGGTCAGCTAATTGTCAGTGTGCCTAATATTGCTAACATTTCCATTATAACTAATATGTTAATGGGAAAATGGCATTATGTCGATAGTGGTATTTTGGACAGAACTCATATGAGGTTTTTTACCTATAAGGAAATGGTTGAGAATTTGACAAGACATAATTTTACTGTTAAGACAAGTGCTTATAGTCATTTAAATTTTGAATCACCAGCTCCAGAGCTGCGTGAAGCTTTGTTAAATTTGCCTTTTATCAACGTTGATCCTCGGGATTTGGATGCCTTCCAGTGGGTATTTGTGGCAGAAAAGTAGTTGATATTGATTGGATAGAGGGACAATGGATTGGCAGAATTTTGATAAGAAAATGAATAGCTTGCGGCACTACATGGATGTGGGGGATTATGCCAAGGCCAGGCCTCTCTATGAGCAGTTGCAGGCTGAATATAGTAGTAAGAATGACGGTGGTGCTGAATATAAGGCGATTGGTGGAGAGCTGGCGGAGATTTATGCAGCCATGGTGGTGGAAACCAATAGCCAGCAGGAGATTCCTGCAGCTATTGATCAGTTGCAGGATTCGGCAGGTGGTGCCTATCATGGTTTTTTGGTGGCTAGACTGCATTGGCAGGCCAAAAGGCATTTACAGGCTTTAGGAGTACTGGAGGAGCTTTGTCAGTTGAGCTGGCACCAAGGCAAGCCGATGATTCCACCAGAAAATGATTTTTGGCAGGCTTCTCCTGGAGAAAAGGAGGTTATTCTCAATCTGCTGGGACAGGGATATAAGTATTTTGGCATGGCTCAGCAGGCAGCTCAGTGCTACCGCTTGGCTAGTGAAGCAGCTATTTATTTTCCTGTTCAGGCAGCGGATTACAGCAATTATGTGTTTACCCTGCATTATATTTTTATGCCCCAATGGGAGTATGTTGAGGCTCATAAGGGGTATAATGCTCTTTATTCCGTGCTAAAGCCTTTTATCCATGACAGGCGTCAGTTGAAGCGTCGGCAAAAAAAGCGAGGTAAGCTGCGGATTGGTTATATTTCTCCGGATTTCCGCCGTCATGTGGTGCTGTTGTTTATTTGGGCTATGGTTACCAAATACAATCGGCAGGATTTTGAGGTATATTGCTTTAGTAATTCCCCTACTGAGGATGAATACAGCAAATACATTCAGAGACAGGTGAATTTCTGGTGCAATATTTCCCAATTGCCTTTGCGGGATAAGGCTTTGTTGGTTTATCAGCAGGAGCTGGATATTCTGGTGGATTTGGCAGGTCATTCCCGGGATAATTGTCTGCCAGTACTGGGGTATAAGCCAGCACCGATTCAGATAAGCGGTATTGGTTATTTTGCTACGACGGGCTTGAAGACGGTGGATTATTTTCTGTCAGATAAATATTTGGCTGCAGGCTTTGCCTTGATTCCTGCTGAAAGTAATCAGGTTATTGATGAGAATTTACAGGCAACTGCCCTTGCCAGCAGTGAGAGTTTTACGGAAAAGCTGCTGGTATTGCCCCATTCTCATTTTTGTTATGTGCCTATTAAGGAAATGCCATCGGTACGACAGGCCCCTTGTATGTCCAAGGACTATATTACCTTTGGCAGTTTTAACAATCTTATTAAGGTGAATGATGTGGTGCTGGAGGCTTGGGGTGCAATTCTTAGGCAGGTGCCGGAGTCCAGGCTTTTGCTGAAATGTGCCAGCTTGGATGATGGTGATATACGGGAACTGTTCCGGCAAAAGCTATTGTCCTTGGGGTTGTCAGAGGAGCGGTTCCAGCTTAGGGGCTTTAGTGCAGATTATTTGCCGGAATATTATGAGATGGATATTGCCCTTGACACTTTTCCATATCCAGGTGGCGGTACTACCTGTGATGCCCTGTATATGGGTGTGCCGGTGGTGACTCTGGGGGATGGCAGTCATGGAGGAAATTTTGGCATTAGCCTGTTAAAGAATATAGGACTGGATTTTGCTTGCAGTTATTCTGTAGAGGAATATATTCAAAAGGCTCTCTTGCTGGCTCAGGATAGGGAACTTTTGAATGCCCTGCATTTGGGCTTGCGCAATATGATGGAAAATTCTCCTATTATGAATGAAAAGCAATATATGCAGGAGCTGGAGCAGGGTTATAAGCGTATTTGGCAGGAGTTTTAGTGGGAGAGTGGCTAATGCAGGAACAGTACAATAAGGCCTATGAATTATATCAGGCTGGGAAATATAATGAGGCCTTGGCTGCCTTGCAGGATTTGCTGGGGCTTTTGAAATCAGCAGAGAATGTACTTTGGCTGAGGCCTTGGTTGTTGCAATGCTATATTCTTCGCAATCTAGATTGTCCAGTACAGGAAATGGAAGTGCTGGAAGGCCTAGTGGAGAAGCTGGCCGAGATTGATAACCTGTCCGATGGTGATAGACAGCTTGGGGCAGAGATTTATAGCTTGCTAGGAGAAGTGTGCTGTCGCTTAGGGGAGTGCTCCTTGGCTGTAGAGGCATTTTTGCAATCTGCTAGTTGGGAGCAAAATCCCATTCAAAAGCTGGTGGAATATAGCAATGCTATTTTTACTACCAATTATTGTGATAATGTTTCTCATGAGAGGTGGCATGAGCTTTATAATGGCTATAGACAGTTATTGCAGAATATTCAGCCTTTTAATGCAAAGCCTAAAGAGCATCAGAAAATAAGGATTGGCTATTTGTCTGGGGATATTCGGCGGCATCCTGTGGCATATTTTTTGCGTCCTTTGCTGGAATATGCCGATAGGGAGAGATTTGTTGTTTATATTTATCAGACTAATCAGGGGCAGGATAGTTTGTCGGAGAAGCTTCATGGCTGGGCGGAGTGTGTTCGCATGGTTTCAGGCAAGCTCCATGAGGAAATTGCTGGATGTATAGCAGAGGATGAAATTGATATACTGGTGGATTTGTCCGGTCACACCTGTGATAATCACTTGCCGGTGCTGGCTTACAGGCCTGCTCCGGTGGAGATTTCCGCTATAGGGTATTTTAACAGTACAGGACTTTCCATTGATGGTTTTCTTTCGGATAAATATTGCAGCCCAAGTTCATACAATGAAGATTTTCAGGAGCCTTTACTGCAGCTTACTGATACGCATTTCTGTTACATTCCGGATTTTGACTATCCTCAGATAAGTTTGCAATCCCCTTGGCAGAAAAATGGTTATATAACCTTTGGCTGTTTTAATAATTTTAGCAAGGTTACAGATGAATTATTGCAGGTTTGGGCGCAGCTTCTACAGCAATGTCCTCAAAGCAGGCTTATTTTGAAGCATAAGCTATTTGACAGTGCAGAGGGCAGGCAATGGACGGTAAGGAGACTGGAAAATTTGGCCTTGCCTGTGGAGAGAATAGAGTTGCGAGGGTTTTCGGCAGATTATCTGCAGCAATATAATGATGTGGATATTGCTCTAGATACTTATCCTTATACAGGAGGGCTGACCACTATGGAGGCATTGCTTATGGGAGTGCCTGTGGTAAGTAGATATGGCAGCCGGCATGGTACAAGATTTGGCTTTAGCTTTTTGAGCAACATAGGTATGGAAATGCTGGCAGCAGCTAATTGGCAGGAATATGTGCAAAAGGTACTGCTGTTAGCGAAAAATCCAGAACTATTACAAGACCTGCGCCACCAAATTTCTCAATTAGTAAAAAACTCCCCATTGATGGATGGGAAAAGTTACTGTCAGGCTGTGGAGAAACTATATATTCGCTTGTATAAAAAGAGAGGCTTATCATAATTTAATTTGCGGGAATTGTTTAGTAATTAGAATGTTAGTTGTTTTTATTAGGTGAATAAAGTATAATATTGTTGGGGGTGGGATTATGGGTGAAAAGGATATTACGCAGAAGAATTTTGAAGCATACAATGATGTTGTAGCGGATATTGTTAATGGTAGTTTATTCGATGGTGAAGAGATTATTAAAGCAGATAGTCTTATTGATGCACAGCCATTCTCCCAATATAAGGCTGATAAAGGTACAGTCCATGAGCAGGAGCGGGATGTTGCTAAGTATTGCATGGATATGAATTGTAATATTCGTCTTGCGTTGATTGGTTTTGAGAATCAAACTGCTATTGATCAGGATATGCCACTAAGAGTTATTGGTTACGATGGGGCATCTTATCGCGATGAACTTAATCAGGATAAAATGGCGGTAGATAGTAATGGCAATAAGTCTACTAATATTTGCAATAAACGCTATCCTGTTGTAACCTTGGTTTTATATTTTGGTAAAAGACCATGGAAAAAGCCCTTGTGTTTATATGATGTATTGGATATACCAGATAAATTAAAACCATTTGTTAATGATTACAAAATTAATTTGATAGATGTTCCAAGGTTGACACCAGAGCAGGTAGAGAATTACAAGGGTGATTTTCAAATTATTGCTGACTATTTTGTCCAGACTTCTAATGGCAAGGAATATGTGCCAAGTATTAAGAAAATTCAACATGTGGATAGTATGTTAAAGCTAATATCCGTCTTGGCTAATGATGAACGCTATGTAGATTGTATGGAAAGTGAAAGCATGGAAATGGAGGTAGTCAATATGTGTGATGTATTAGATAGAGTAGAAGCACGTGGAGAAGCGCGTGGGGAAGCCCGTGGAGAGGTTCGTGGCATGGAGAAAACTAGAAAAGAAATGATTCTTAATATGCTTAAAGAGAATATCAGTGTTGACACCATTGCCAGAGTTGCGAAGCTTACTGCTGACCAGGTAATTGCCATTGGGAAAAAAGCTGCGGTTTTATAAAGTAAATACAAAATAAAAGATGTCTGATATTAGTGAACTTATAGTTTTTAGATCACCATGCTCAGACATCTTTTTTATTTTGTATTGTGCCTATCAAGGCATAAGAAAACCCGCCTTCAGTTCTGAAACTTAGGCGGGTGTTTTCTTATTTCGCAGTGGCTAGGTTGCTGTCCTCTTCTTCCTCAGCCTCGTTATTCTGCATACGGGCGGAGAGATAGTTGGCAGCCAGGGAGCCGGAAATATTATGCCATACGCTGAAGATGGCTCCTGGGATGGCAGCAGCTGCTCCGAAGTGAAGCATTGCCAGAGAGGTGGCCAGACCACTGTTCTGCATACCTACCTCAATGGAAACAGCCTTGGTCTTGGCCAAATCCATGCCCAGCAGCTTGCCAATAGCAAAGCCATAGCTATAGCCCAGCAGGTTATGAAACATAACAACCAGCATAATCAGGGCACCGGTTTCCATGATTCTCTGAGAGCTAACAGAAACTACACCACCTACAATCAGCACGATGGAAGTAACGGAAATTAGAGGCAGAACCTTGATTGCTCTTTCTACAGCACTGCGGAACAGGGTGTTAATTACAATGCCCAGTACAATAGGAGCTACCACCATCTTCAAAATAGAAATCATCATGGCAGAAAGGGAAATCTCAATCCATGCTCCAGCCAGCCACCAGGTAAGCAGTGGGGTAACAATAGGTGCCAGAATGGTGGTAGTCATGGTCATGGAAACAGACAGAGCCACATCACCCTTGGAAAGATAGGTCATAACATTGGAGGAAGTACCGCCAGGGCAGGTACCAACCAGAATAACGCCAGCGGCCAAATCAGCAGGCAGGCCAAAGGCATGAGCCAGCATCCAAGCCAGGAATGGCATAACAGTAAACTGAGCCAGTGCACCTACCATTACATCCTTGGGGCGCTGAAAGACCAGCTTGAAATCGCTGATTTTCAAGGTCATACCCATGCCAAACATAACAATGCCCAACAGGATGGTAATATATGGAGCAGACCACTTGAAGGTAATTGGCTCATACAAGGCAATGGCAGCTACAACAATAACAAAAACAGCCATATACTTTGAGACAAAATTGCTGAATTTTTCTAATGAGTTCATAATAATGACATCTCCCTTTACAAGTTTACACATTTTTTAATAAGTGTGATTTGTATAATACTCCAGTTAGATATAAATGTCAAACCTAAATTAAAGAAAACTGATTTAGTGATGGCATATCCTGAAAGTTTACTGGCATTAAAATATTTACGAGGGATATTGCCTTGAAACTGACACTTGACAAATATGCTATATTGGTGGTGTATGTTCCTGTGGATTTGTGGTATAATATGACGAGATATTTCAGATACTAATCTTAATGAAAGGAGGATGTTTGTGAAGATAAAGGGCTTACAGCTAACGGATATTTTAATTATTGTGCTTATGAGTGCCGTTATTGGCTTGGATATGGATTTTGCCAAGCTGGATACCATAGATTATGTGTGCTTAGGGGCATTTGCTTTTTGGCTTTTGGCTTTGGTGGCCAGACTTTATATTGCCAATAGGAAGGACTAAAAATGAAAAAATATTTGCAGATTATCTGCGGTTTAATATTGTGCTGTACCATGCTGTTAACAGGCTGTGGTCAGAGCGGAGGGCAGTCCTCAGATACTGCCACCACTAACAGCAAGGCTGAGGCCAAGGGCCAGCTAACCATTAGTATGCTGGATATTGGTCAAGGGGATGCAGTGCTGATTCAGACTGGTGCCAAAAATATTCTTATTGACACCGGTGATGATAAATACTATGAGGATGGCAAAAAGGGCAAGGAAAACACTCAGTTGTTGACCGAGCTGCAGAAGCTGAAAATTGACCATATTGATACTTTGGTAATGACTCATGCCCATGCAGACCATATTGGTAAAGCTGACAAGGTTATTGCTCAATACGGTGTGAAGGAGCTGGTTTACAACGGTATTCCTTCTACCAGCAAGTATTTTATCAATGCTCTTAAGGCTGCCAAGGCCAATGGCACTCAGCAGGTAAAGGTAAAGGCTGGGGATGTGCTGGATTTTGGCAATGGTGTGTCCTTTGAGATTGTTTCCCCTAGTCAAAGCTTGATAGATGAAGATACAGCAGCTATTAAGGCTAAGAAAAAGGTGGATGTAAACAACGAATCTGTAGTAGGCCGGTTGACCTTTGGCAATTTTGCCATGCTCTTTACGGGAGATGCCGAAGGGCCTGTGGAGAAAGAAATGGTAGCTTCCTATGGCAAAAAGCTGAAATGCCAGGTGCTGAAGGCTGGCCATCACGGCAGTAAAACCTCCTCTACAGCAGAGTTTTTGAAGCTGGTACAGCCAGAAAGCGTGGTTATGTCCTTGGGGGTAAACAACCAATACGGACACCCTCATGAGGCTTTGCTGAACAGATTGCAGAAGCAGGGTATCAAGAATATCTATCGTACTGATGCAAATGGCACCATTACCATTGTCAGCGATGGCAGCAGCTACAGTATAACCACGGAAAAATAAATCCCAAGGTTTTTGCTTCCAAGGTGTTGGGGAGTATCTGCTTTGGGTTGCAATAAAGGGGTGCTGAAAATGATTTCAGGATATATTGATCGCATAGAGGAAGGCATTGCGGTAATTCTCCTTAATGATGGAGATTACCAGCTGAATTATCCAGCGGAGCTTTTGCCAGAAAATCTAGGCGAGGGGGATTATATTAATCTTTTTATAGAAAAAGACGAGGAAAAACAGGAGGCAATGCTGCAGGAGGCATTGTCCCTAATGGATGACTAAGGAGATGTCGTAGTGCTTTTGAATTTGATTAGACAGAGGCTGTGGCAAATGACTATGGCCGTATTTTTGTTGGTGGGAATGCTGGTGGCTATACCTGGAGTCAATCAGGCTCAGGCGGCAGGAACTCACGAATTAAATTATTTTAACTATGAAACCTATACCCATGAGGGGAGAAACTGGCTTCGCATCGAGCTGGGCCTTAAGGGTGGAGAGGTTAAGTACAGCACAAATGTGAGGGAACTGACACCGAAGCAGCTTCATGTAGTGCTGGAGGATACCAGCCGTGGCAAGGTGAAATCCGATATTTCTCTGGATAGAAAAATTGCCAAATACCTGACCATGCGTCAGGAGGGCAGCAATAATCTGGATGTAATGATTTCCTTAAATAAGCCAGTGGCAGATCAGGCCTACAAGGTGTATACTGCTGATAAGGACCGGAAGGCCAAGAAGCCTTATCGGCTGGTAATTGAAATTGCTGCGGACAAGCTGGCTTCTGAATATGAGGTGGAAAAGCCTCAAGTGGATGCCTTTGATGGACTGCAGGGACGGAAGATTGTGCTGGATCCAGGTCATGGCGGCAGTGATAGCGGTGCCATCGGCCCTAATGGTCTGAAGGAAAAGGATGCCACTCTGGCTATCAGTCAGAATGTAGCCAATATCCTCCGCAATTCCGGGGCTATTGTAACCATGACCAGAGATACAGATGTGGATGTATATGGTCCTATGGCCAGTGACCGCAATGAGCTGCAGGCCAGAGTTGATGTAGGCAATCGGGATGCAGGGAATCAGATTTTTGTCAGCATTCACTGCAACGCTTTTACCTCACCTACAGCTCATGGCACAGGTACTTATTATTTTGCCAGCAGCTTCCGAGGTCAGCTTTTGGCCGAAAGCATCAATGATGCCATTGTGGCAGATACTGGCTTGGCAGATAGAGGCCCACAGACCGCCCGGTTCTATGTGCTGAAAAACTCCAATATGCCGGCTGTTCTGATAGAAACTGCCTTTATCAGCAATTATCAGGAGGAGGCCTTGCTGGGAGACAAGGATTTCCAGTATAAGATAGCAGTGGCTATCTGCAAGGGTATTAGTCAATATTTTAGAATGAAGTAAAAAGGGGAGAGCAAGATGAAGTTAAAGAGTATTCTGGTTCTGGCACTGACTTTGCTATGTGCAATGGTGCTGGCGGGATGTGATGAACAAAAACAGGGAGAGGCTGGCAGTAAGACCGTGGTATCCAGTAGCTCCAGCTCTAGCTCTTCCTCCAGCAGTTCTTCTCAGAGCGGTTCCAAGGCCAAGCTGGTTAATATTAAGGTGTATTATCCTGATGAAAATGCTACTGGCCTGGTGGCTGTAGAAAAGAGCATCAAGGATACAGATAATAAGTACCAGGCTGCTGTGGAGGCTCTTATGGCTGGTACTGAAAAAAAAGGCTTGGCCAATGTGTTCCCTAAGAAGGCAAAGCTGTTGCAGGTAACTGTTAGCGGCAAGGTAGCCAAGGTGGATTTCAGTCGTGAGTTGCAGAAGAATTTCGTAGGCGGTTCTACCGGTGAGGAAATGCTGGTAGGTTCTGTAGTCAACACTTTGACGGAGTTCCCAGAAATTCAAAAGGTACAGATTTTGGTAGATGGCCAGGAGGTAGAAACTCTTTCCGGCCATATGGACCTTAGTCAGCCTTTGCCTCGCATGACTGAGCTGTTAAAGTAAATATAGGCTAATAAATATCCTGCTGAAAGGTGAAAATATCCATGACCACTGTCTGGACGCTTCATCTGTTAGCAGGATTTTTTTATGACAACTTAAATAGGAAAAAAGTACAAAAGTCATTATGGAAAGGATAGTTGCTTTCATAAAAGGCTGTTTACTGTCTGTCTCTTATACACATCTCCGAGCCCACGAGACTAGGCATGATCTCGT
>ERZ1027239.352-NODE-352-length-17877-cov-5.492257_pt1 | contig 17877 bp, 10 predicted proteins | sample MGYA00519476_ERZ1027239 | MGnify/ENA primary metagenome ERZ1027239 (study PRJEB26926, sample SAMN06164636) | human gut metagenome | biome: ENVO:00009003; feature: ENVO:2100002; material: ENVO:00002003 | host: Homo sapiens | place: USA | collected 2012 ... | reverse complement strand
TTGAAGCCCTCGATACCCTCAAAGCCGTAGATGATGCCGCTGCCGCTCTTCTCGTTGTTGAAGTTGTACTTGCCGAGATACACGTTCTCACCCGTGCCGTTGTTGTCGTAGAACAAATCTATCGGGAAACCGTCCACGCCGATTCTCACATCATAGTTGCCCTTGTAGGCCATTTGTGGCGGAGTCAGCCAGCCGCATCTCTTCCAGATGTCGTTCACGATTCTCACCGCACCCGTATTGTGCGTAGATGAAGAATCCGAGAAGTCCGCCTTCAGACAGAATATGTCTATCGGTCTTGCACCTGGTTTGAACGAATATTTGAAGTCCGCTACCTCCACACCGTTCACATACAGCTTAGTGCCGTACTTCGTCGAGCGGCTGAAGTAGATGCGGTAGTTCTTTCTCGGGTAGGTCGTCGATGAGGTGCCTTGTATTCTCAGTCCGCACTGGTAGATGATGAAGTCATACTCCTTACCGTAGGCAGAGTAGAAGTAGATGTCCACCGGAACCTCAAACTTCTTGTTGTTCGTCTGGTTCACCAGGTTCACGTCGCCCACGATCCTCATCACGCTCTTGCCCATCGCACGCAGTTTGTCTATATCGACATCAGTGCCCTCGTCGTCCATCACCTGGTTCTTCTCGAACAGCACCACCATCTCGTCGCTCGTCGGGCGGTCCACCATGTAGTTCGCCAGTTCCTCGTCATCGCCCAAGGCACGGTTATACACGCGCAGGTTACGCACCTCCACGTCCGCGCTCTCGCTCGTGATCCTGATGTTCGTCGGTTCTGCCTGGAGCAGCGAATCCGTCGAGGCATACTGCTTCGCACCGCATAGGATGCCGTTCACATACAGCGTCATCAGTCTGGCCGCCTTTTTCTCCTGCACCACGAAGGCTATCTTCAGTGTCATACCGCTTGCGAACTTAGTGCCTACTTCCGAACCTGCGCCCGTCCGCATCAGAGCCTCCTGCGTCGTCAGTCTGAAGCCCACGCCGCCGGTCATGCAGTCCACCACCGTACCCCTGCGGTCGGTCACGTTCGTGCATGTCAGCTCCATCTCGTAGGTTGCGCCCGTGGTGGTTGCGTCGTTGCCGAAAGGCTTGTACCCGATTTCTACATTCGCGCCGTTCGTCAGCTTCAAGGCATCGCCCGTCCAGCCGTTGCTCTGCCAGTCAAAGCCTTCAAACACCGTTTGAACGTCGTTATAACGCCATTCAGCAGGCTCGCTCTCGGCATTGCTTCTGCCGGCTGCCGTCAGTTTCAGTACGAGTCCGGCTGTCGCCTCGCTCAGGTCAATGCCGCTCTCCGTCACCTTCACGTTCAGCTTGTATTCCGTAGTGCCGCACTTCAGCACCATCGCCACGTCGCCCTGCTCCAGGAAACGGTTTGTATATACCTGCGTCGTCCTCGGGACGCTCACCGTCTGCGTATGAATGCCGTCTCGCCACACACCCACGGTCGCCGGGGTCGTTGTCGGGTCATACGCCACAAAGTCAAATCTCACCTGCTCATACTGACCGGTTTCAATAGTCGGGGTCAGATGGTCGTCCGCAAAAATGCGTCCGTCACCGAAAGTCAGCTTCGTGCCGATATACGGGGCGTTCTGTCCGGCCTTCAGAATGTCAAAGTAGATGCTCTCACTCTTCAGCGTCAGCTCCGCGCTCGCCTCCATCTCGGCGACGATCTGCACCGTGTGTCGTCCGATGCTCACCCCCGACATCGACAAGGAGAAACTGCCGTTCGTCGTGCCGCTTCTTTTCACCGTCTGCGAGTCCCACTGGTGTCCGTCCAGATACAGCGTCACGGTTTTGTCGCCGCTTCCGCTCACCGCAAAGGGGATGCTCACCGCCTCGCTCACGCCGTAGCCGCCCTTGGCGACACACTCGGCTATGTTGAAGCTGCTGCTCAGCGCAAGGGTCACAGCCTTCACGCTCACATAGCTCTGCCTCGTCTGTGTCTTGCCGGTGGTCGGGTCGGTTGTGGTAGCCCTCACATAGATGTCTGTCGTGCCGAGCAGCAGGTATTTCGTCAGATCCAGGGTATAGGTTCCCTTGCTCACATCATGCTGCGTGTCTGCATACATCACGGTCGCGCCCCTCTTCATCTCGATACTGACTGTTGCCTTCTGGCCCGTGGATGTGCCTTTCTCGTCACCGCTGCTGTACTGGTGGTCATACGTCCATGTCAGCATCGCGCTGTCGCCTTCCTTTATGATGGTCTTGCTGACGGCTGCATCCAGCACGATTTTCGTGGTCGAAGCGTCACCGCCTCCACCGCCGCTTCCTGCCGGAATGTCCGCAGACGCTATCTCCGCACCGCTCTTGTTGGTCAGTGCCAGGCGCACGCTGCTGCCGTCGTCACTCAGTTCGGCGTTCATGCCCAAGACGGTGCTCGCCTCTATCTCCATCAGCTTTGCCGTCACAGCAGCGTTCTGCACCGGGTTCGTCGAGTTCGCGTTCAGACTCTCGTCCACCTCAGTCTCGCTGATGGTGATAGCAACGTTGCCGTCCTCGCCCGGTTCCAGTTTCTTGCCGTTCAGCGTCACGCTCTTCACCGTGCCGTCGCCGCCAAAGTCCTCCCAGCTTGCCGCCTGCTCCCAGCTCTCGATGTTCGTGCCCTTGAACTGCTTGGTCTCCCATTTGCCCTGTGCCGTCTCGTAGGTGATGCAGCGTCCCTTCGCACGTGCCTTTCCTTCCACGGCTGCTATGGCGGTCTCAAGCGTATAGTATCCGCTCTCCAGCGGAACCTGCTCCGTCACGTTATAGGTGTTGCCACCGCCGCTTCCGCTTATCTCCACCAGGTTCTCTTCCTCATCGCTCCACACATACACCACGCCACCGCACACATACGCCTTGTCCTTCAGTACTTCCGTGCGCACATCGTTCATGTACATGTCTGCGCCAGGCCAGTTATTGCAGTATATGTTACCATTCTTCCCGCAGAAGGATTTGTTCACCGTGTCATAGTACACACCGTCTATCTGGGGGCATGATACAAGTCGTATCTCCACGCCTTCCACCAGCCCGTCAAACCGCGCTGTCGCGCCGTTCCTCGCTGACAGTGCCGTGTCCTTGTACCTCGACTCCACGCTCTCTGCCTTTGCCACAGCTGCGTTGGTCTTCTGGGCGGCATCCGTGGCCTTGCTTGCCGCATCGTTGGCGGTTTGGGCCGCAGCCTTCGCTGTTGCTGTTGCCGTATCTGCTTTCTTTGCCGATGCGTCAGCCACAGCAGCAGAAGCCTTGGCGACAGCTGCTGCATCCTCCGCAGGTTTCGACAGCAGTTTCAACGGGGCGCTCACCACCGTCTCGCCTCTCATGGCAGGGAGGCTCACCACACCGTCCAGAGTGCTCACCGTTTCCAGTTCATCCACACTCTGGCTGTCAGTCTTTATCTGGTTCACCACATCCTGGACCAGTTCCTTTTTCTCTTCTTCTGTCAGTGCCATAGTCGTATCTCTCTTTTTGTTATGATTGTTTATTGATGATTCTTGCCGTATATTTCGTAGGCCAGCCGTTCAGCGTCTCGGTGCTGTCTGGGTCATACACCAGTAGCACCTCAAGCGTATCACCCTTGCCCATATCCAGAGTCTCGTAGTGTCCGCCATCCCAATGTACCATCACTGGCAGTTCCTCGGTGTTCCAAGGATATTCCTTTTTGCTGTCCTGCTGGCTATAGCGTCCACACACCTTGTAGTTGCTCGACCCTATATCGGCGATGATAGTTATTCTCATACAGAATGGGGTATTCTTTCCAATGGCCAAACCATCCCTCACTTGCTCTATCTTGGGCAGTGCCACAACGGCAGAGCTTTGCGTCGCCTTAACGATGAAGCGGTTCGCAGCCTGCAGATCCATATAGCCGACAAACACCGTGTTCGCCTTGTCAAGGGTTATCTTTTTGTATGCATAGCCATCCATAGCTCCGTTCAGCACACCAGAACCTTTACCCGCAAAGGCGAAATTTCCGTTCATGGAGTTTTCTATGTCGAACACGATGCCATACTTCGGGGATATGCCAAAATCGAAGTTGTAATCAGTGGCAGTATCCACCAACCGGCATAGCATAGGTTGTCCGTAGTTGTTCCATGTGCCGAAGATGGCTTGCCGTCCCTTATCGTTGAACCCTATCATGTCATCATATAAGAACAGACCGTTTTCAGTATCCTTTACCTCTATTGTACCATCTTCGTTATAGATTACATCTGCACCACCTATATGCCCGTCTCCTATGCTGAAACCACCAATGGCTCCACCCTCTGCGTACACGTGGCCTCGGAATGTTCCATTAACAGCCTCGATGCTGCCGTCTTCCTTTACCTTGAAGTAGCCGTTGGCCGTCACCAGTCCCTCCAGCTTGATATTGTCCGCCGTCAGCTTGATGACGGTTTTCTTATTGCCCTCGGCATCCGTTTCCTCTACGCCCACACCTATCAGAGCCAGTTTGCCGTTTGCATCCTTAATATAGATACCCGTACCTTCAGGTTGTATCATCAGCCCCGTCTCTTGCAGTGCCCGCTCATCCTTGTCATACACGGCAGCCGATATTTTCACCAGTCGCTCCGACTGCTCAAACAGCGTTTTGTACTTGTACGTCAGCGCCTCAATCTTGTCTGTGCTCAGCACAAGCATATACAGATAGATGTCGCCGTCAAACGCCAGCTTGAAGTCGCCCGTGCCGTTCCACAGTCCGCTGCAGGTGTATTGCACATAGCCGCCGGTAGCAGCGATTTCCTCGCTTACCTCCATACTGTTGAAGTCCGCAAACCCCGTCTTGTCAACATTCTCAAAACCTATCTTCAGCGTGCCAGCCTTTGCGCAGCGATAAAAGAAACTCAGATACACTGGCAAGGCTTCCTTCTTCCCGGCGCTGTTTGTCGGAAAGGTCGGCACAAAGCGTAGATTCTCATGCTTCTGTCGGATATACTTGTTGCGTATCCGCACCACCTTGCGTCCCATGTCTGTCACCACGCTCGCACCGTCACCCTTCTTCGATAGCGCTGCGCCGTTGGCCCATATCCACCTGTTGCCGACGAGAAAGAACACCGTCTCATTCTCCGAGTTCCACTTCTCCAGTCCCGATGCAAACGTCGGGTTGTTCAGATAGCCCTTCTCGCTTAGGAAATCATTCCTCACGCTGTCAATCGCGCTCTGCACTTTGCCCTCCGTAATCTCAAATCGAGTCTTCACGTCCTCGCCTGTCTCCAGCACGAAGGTTCCCTTCATATAGGCGTTATCTGCATACAGTCCGTTGCCCCGTGGTTGGCGGTCTGCCGGAAACTTGTCGTCCTTAATGCCGTCCAGGTTACCGAGTCGTGCCCGTAGGCAGTTGTCAAAGGTCTTGCCACTCACACCGTCCATAACATCAACTCTCGGCTGACCGTCCTCGGTGGCCGATATGAGCACCATATTCTGGCGGTCGGAGTTCGCCGTGTTGCCCATCAGCACACACTCATCACCCTCCTTCGGTTCCACGCCCTCGAACTCCTCCTTCACCACCACGATGCCAGCCTCCGTAACATCGGTCACTTCCACCCAGTAGCTCCGCATATCCTTGCCCGTGAACGTCTGGCAGCGCACCAGGTCGTGCTGTACAAACATATTCTCCTGCTCGAAGGTGATAAGATAGTGCTCGCCCGATTCCTCCACGGTCTTGATGCGTCCGTTGGCTGCGCTCACGCATATCTGACCGCCCACGCTCCTCACCTTCTCGATGAGCAGCTCCAACACGGCCATCGTCTGCCTCACCGTCAGTTTATCCACCGTCAGGTAGGTGCGCCCATCCTCACCTTTCCACAGTTGAAACCCTGCGCCCAGCAGTCCGTCCACAAACTGCCCAGCGCTTCTTATGCTGTCCGAGGTCACGGAGTCAAAGGTCACACCATCAGTCTTTCTCACTGGCTGATTCAGATAATCATCAAACTCATGGTAATCCCACTTGTCTGCATTGTCTGCTTCCTTGGCGTGGTCCGCCTCCAGTGCATGTTTCGACTCATCTGCGTTCACAGCATGGTCTGCCTCCTTTGAGTGGTCTGCTTCCACCGCATGATCGCTGTCCGTGGCATGGACTGCTTCCTTCGCCAGTTCTGCGATGTCTGCCTTGGCCGCATGCGCAGCCTCCTTCACAGCCATGCCGCCGTAAGCGGTGCCGCTCGTTCTCAGTGCCGACGTACTGCCCTCGTTCTTTGGTTTCTTTATTACCTTGATGTCTATCATTGCTCAATCTCCTTAAGTGTCATTTCTGCATATCCTTCCTCAAGGTTGCGACTGATGCCCTGCACGAAGAAGGTTTTATCCATCATGGGATGGCGATAGTGAGCGAACAAACTCACGATGCCACCATCTGTATCCGTCAACTTCTGCGTCATAACAACCCTTGGTGCATGCCACTCTTTGTAATAGTAGTCCACATACAACTGCTCAGGCTTAGCGCTCACACTCCTCGAATAGTCATATACCGCCAGTAGTCCCTCGCCAGTAAGTGTGTTCAATGGGGTGCTCATCTTCACGCTGTCCGTCACGTCCAAAGCCTGGCACTCCGCAGCTGTCAGTGCTGAGTTTATCTTCATTTCGATGTCATCCTTCACGTTCACAAAACTCTCCTTTGTGTCGCTCATGTAAACGAGGTCGTTATCACCAGTGTTGTTCACCAGTCCGTTGTCGCTATATATCTTCACTTCAAACTGCTCCACCATGATGCTGCTCACGTGTGCCAGCAGTGGTATCGTTGTACTGTTCCATTTCGTGTGTCTGAACCACGTCTTGTGCCGTCTCGTCACCACGTCCCACAATGCGTTCACTGGTCCCAGGATCATAAACTTAACCCTACCGCTCACTTTATCTGCCTTCTTGATTGGTATCGCTATACCCTCTGCATCGATGCCGAGCTCATAGTTCACGTTGTTTTGCAAATCGAACTTGGTACCAACTATCTTGTCACCGATTTTCGGGTCAAAACCTATCGTAAAACACTGCTGGTAGTATTCGTCCTCATTGGAACACTCCTCCAGTGTTTTGTACTTCCGCCATTCGAAGTCCGTCACCTGTCCTTCCGTGCCTTTTTCCACAACGCACTTATCTCCTATTATCAGCATACAAGCCAGAACACCCACCTTTGATATATGGTCGCTGCCGTCTCCAATGGCACTATACTTGAACTCATACAACTGAGGGCCGGTATCCGTGAACGGAACAAAGCCGTGCGCCGTTTCCATATCCCATGCCACGGTCTCATTAGGCGTTGCTGCCTTCCACCACCGCTGCGTGTAGTATCGCCCGTCACCGTTGTTTCGGCTTGGTACCGTCATGCCCAACCATTTTTTGATACCTGAAAACAGTGGGTTGTTTCCCCATATTCCACCGTCATAGTTGTATATTGCTTTGTAGGTGTCCGTCAATGCCATCACTGGGTTCAGCACCAGTTTTCCGCTCAACACGATGTAGTTCGTCGTGCCCTCGTCTGTAGGCGAAAAGACACCACCAGTCATGCTACCGTTATACACTGCCCTCGGTATGCCTGCCTTTAGCGAGTTCGTATTAGGATAGGTAGTTGCCTCCTTGTCATCACAGTTGCCGTTCACACTCACTACCAGGTAGTTCGTCATTTCCACTTTCGATGTCGGGGAGTTGTCCTTTCCGTCCGTTTTCTTCTCCACCTTGCCAAGTGCCATGATGGCAGCACCCTGGTTCTTCGCCAACCAGTTCGGCAGTATATGTTGGTTTCGCCCCTCACTACAGTATTCCTCCATCAGGTTACCGCTCCCGCTCTTTGGAAACAGCCACTGACTGTTGTTCATCATCTGCACATACCAGTCAGTTACACAACCACCACTATAGGAGGTTTCCTGTCCGTGAGTCATTGCGTCAAAGGCATTTATTGCTTTCGAGCCCTCACCATCACTGCTGTATTCCGTCATGTACTTCTGCTTGTTGCTGAAGGGACTTTTCAGAAGATCGTTGTCAAGCGGACTCTCTATCACACTCTCCATACTCTCCACCTTGGCAGTCAGCATAATTTTATTGTACACCTCCCCTACGCTTATCGTCGTATCCGTGTCTGTCACCAAACCAGTCACGATGTCCGTTGTCTGCCGGGCCGTCGTCACGCTTGCGCCAGTCAGCAAATCTCGCCAGTAGATGCGTTCGTCGCCCTTCACGCTCTCCCAGGAGAACAGATAAAACGTGAACCCATCTTGCACAATGTGAAGGTTCAGGTACTTCAGTATCTCCTCCAACACCTCATCCTGCTGCCATACGTCATCCTCCTCATCCCCCATAAAAAGCAACTCACTCACCGTCAGTTGCCCGAATATCGCATAGCGGTTACCTGCCAAATCATCCACAGCCTTACTTCCATCGTATAGGTAGCGCATGGCATTACCACCCACGATGTCAAGCTCAGCCGTCACTCCGCCCAAAATCTCTTTCAGCATCGCCAAGAATGTGCGTTGTTCCGCCTCCGCCTTTACTACATTATATAGTACACCGAGCGAGCCGACATCACGATATTTAGCATACTGCAATGCCGTCAGCGCATCGATGCAGCTCAACTCTATCTCGTCAAACTCCTCGTTGTAGCCCTGCGAATAGCTCTGCGGTTCGATAAATCCGGCAAAGAGACATTTCCCCTCACGGTAGATGTTCACCACAGCGTCACGGCATGAGGCACAAAAGAAGTCCGGCACGAAGTTCCGCGCCAGAAGGCGTACAGTAGCCTGCTGGCAGAGCAAGTGGTCAAACGTATCGTTCACTTGACTCGTCAGTTCCACTGGATCATCAGTAAACGACAGTTCCCCATTCTTCTCACCAATGACAGTTTCCTTAGTACGGTCACCACCAGTCAGTATATGCACCTCGATGCGCTCGTTCTTCTGGTTGTAAAAGTGTCCGTGTAGATACATGCTCCTTATATTTTGATGTTCGTTCCCTTTCTGTTTATTCTCGTCTCGTTGGCAAGCACTGCCACAAGGTCGCGGCCTTTCACCTTCAGTTCATAGATACCGCCACCTCCGCTGCCATTATTGCCGATAAGCGACTTCAGTTTGTTCAGCGGTGCTATCACCTCAGGGTTGCTCTTTGCCCCGGCATACTCGCCCATCAGCGCCAAGGTCGGTCCGTACACGATACCGCCGTTGGCAAATGGGGTAACGGCCACCGATGCCACAAGTCCCTGCATCATGCCGATAAATCCGGCTGCGATGCCGGCACCTGCAAACGGGATGTAAGCGTGTGCCGCCATAAACTCCGAGGCTGCCAACTCACGGTATGCCATAGCCTCTGCCTTCACTGCTGCCATCGTCGCTACGGATGCCGCCACCTCTTCGGGGGCTGCCGCTACCTTTGCCGTAGCTGCGGTGGTGGCCGCCACTCCGCTTGCCGTGGTTACGGTATTGGAAATACCTGTCGCAGCGGTCAGGGCATCAATGATTGATATGACACTATTGACACCCTCGTATATCTGTATGGCTCCATCCACTATGCCCGTGATGGTCTGCCAGGCGTTGCCGTTTCCTTTTAACGCTTCGGTAATGCCTTCGACACCACCGCCAATACCTTTTATTCCAGCCCACGCATCGCTGAATTTGACGCTGCTCTTCTTCAGTACTTTCTCATAGTTGCCCCATGTCTGAATAAGTTTCGTCACTTCCTTACGCTGTTCATCGCCAAGCGGATTCTTGGTATCATCGAGCATCTTCTGCAGCGACCTTATTTTGTCTTGGATGCCTTCAATGCCGATGAGTTCCAGTTCCATTCTCAGTTTCTTTCCGCTCATTCCGCCAAGGTCGGCTGTTTCCTGCTGCATGGTTGGCAAGTCCACCATACGGTTCATCGCATCACGTTTGGCTTGCAGGGCGTTGATGGTACGCTGGATATTCTCCACCTCCGCACCCGTAGCCTTACGTTGCCGTTCGCTGTAATAAGAAATGGCCTTGTCAAGTTCCTCCATCGAGTTCAAACTGCCGATGGCTGCCGGCTTATCCATTGCAGAAAGCACATCGTCCCATTTGCCACGAAGCCTTTCCAGTTCCTTGATTTGCTTCTGTATCTCGATGCGCTCTGTGGCGGTAGCGGTCTTCAGTTTCTTTTGATAGAAGGCCAACTCGTTGTCAAGTTGTTCGTAGGTATGTATCTGGTCTGTGGCAAGTGCTGCGTGCGAACTGTCCTCGAATGCCGTTTTAAGGTCGTTCAAACGCTTTATCTCCTTGTCTATCTGTGCAAGGTTCTCCTTTGAAGTCTTGCGTCGCAGCTGTTGCTGGAACTGTATCTCGGCATCAATTCCTTCAAGTGTGTCGAGCGACACCGTGTGGTCGGCAGCGTCTATCTCCTCCTGTATGGTTCTCTGAAGTGCCTTGTATTTGTTGATGAGTTCCGTGAGAAGCTTTATCTTCTCGGTGTCCTCCTTGTTCGTCTTCTTCAGCCGAGCCTCATAAATGGAAATGTTCTTGCCTACATCTTCAAGTGTTTTCGGGTCAGTTATTGGAGTATCGTCCGCCGTTACCTTTGATGTCGTTGTGGTTTTCTTCGGTGTCGTTTTAGTTGTGCTGATACCTTGCTGTTTCTTGTCATTATCCTCTCGCTTTTTCTGCTCCGCCTTCAGTCTGCCGATTTCTTTATTCAGCCTTGTGCGCTCTGCCTCATTGCTGCGCGAGGTGTTCTTCAACTCGTTTTCAAGTTGGGTGATATTATCCGTCAGATCTTGGTCTGAAACATCTTTCAAGTCCTTGCGCGACAAATCTACAGACTTCCTTGACGCATCCAGTTTCTTTTGGGCACTCACCATGTGGTCTATGGCGGAATCATACTGCTTTTGCAAAATGCTGATTTCGCCAGTGAGTTTGTTTATCTGCCCACCAAGTTGGTCATAGTAGTCCTTTCCGCCAGCTGCGTTCTCATAGTTGTAGTGTATGTTGCCGTTGCCGTCCCAATACTGCTGACCGAGCTGATAACGCTCACTTTCCTTGCTTTCCTTTTCAAGTTGCTTGGCAGCAATTTGGGAAGCCAATACTTTCGCCTGTGCCTCATAGCCTATCTGCTCGCAATACACCTTGCTCTTGGCGATGAGCGTGTCATACCATTCCGCCGCGGTACGGTGATAACCGAAACTCTCGCCGTACTTTTTGTTCAACTCGTCCACCTTCTTCGTGGCATTCTTGTGGCTGTTGATAAGCGAGGCGAGCGAACTTACCTCCATGTCGATTTCCGCCTTGGCATTGGACGAGGCATTGCTGAAGGCGTCAGTACTGTCTTTCAGAATGTCCACGTCCTGCGCAGCGTCCTCCGCCTCGTCGCCCATGGAACTGAACAGGGTGATAATGCCAGTGATTATAACCGATATTCCCATGGTCAAGGCTGCATACAATGCCGTTACAGCCACCGTCAGGGCTGCCGTGCCAGCCGTTGCCGTATATCCGCTTGCCGCCAACATGTTCTGCGCCATAGACACCATCTTCTCATGTATGGCCAATGCCGTTGCCTTGATTGTAGATATGGAGAAAGCTGCACTCAGTGCTGTCAGGGAGGTTACGAACTTGCCGACGCTTGTAACGCATATCATCGTCTGCGCAGCTATGGTAACAAACGGCATCGCCCCCTGCACAAGTCCGCCGAGTTGTTCCTTGATGTCGCCCAACGTGTTCTCCAGTTGCTTCTGCCGTCCGGCATCCGTCTTGGCAAGTTCCTCGTTCATGTTTCCAACGTTGGCCGTAATGACCTCGGCAAGCATGGCAGCACGCTCACTCTCCGTACCGAACTGCAGTACCTGTTTCTGTGCCTCGTCAAAGGTGATGCCGACACGCTGCAGCACTTCCACCTGTCCCTGCATCGCCTTACCCATCATGTTGCCGATGCTCACGGCATCCTGATTGGTGGCGTTCAGTCCATTCTGCTGGGCGATGAGGTTGTTCATGGCGGGGATAAGTGTGTCAAGGCTTTGCTTCTCCTTCAGGAACGTGGCCATCTGCTGGGCACCGCTCAACTGCACCTCGTCGCCGATTACGCCCATTTCCTGCTGGGCGGAGCAAAATTCCTTGATGCTCTGTATATCTTCGTTGGTGCTGTTCATACGTTGCCGCATGATGGTCTCCAACTGGGTCTCTGCCACGAGTTGCACCTGGTAGGCTGCGGTAAGGTCTGCCATGACACTTTGCAGATCACTGATGGAGTCCTGGAGTACATCAATCGCTTGCGATGCCTGCGACCATGTGAGGATGTCGCTCTTCAGCCGCTCGCTCTCGTCCTGCACGCTCCTTATGACCCGACCGAGTTCTTCGGCATCGGCAGTAACACGCTTCGCACTGCCGTTGTCGTTGATTTTTATTATAAAACTGACCTCTTTTGCCATATTCTCATTTTTATTGTTTACCTTTGTGGCGGATACATTTTTGAACAACTTATGAGCGTAAACTTGAAACCCATACACGACCTTATCGTGCAGCACCCTTTCGCATCGGTGCTGACGGTGGCTATTTGTCTTGTGGCTTGTTTACCCATATTCTTATATGTCGTTACCAAAATCGCGGCCCTGATTAAATTCTTCAAAGGCAAATAATTGTTTATTTCAACCCTGCCGCCGCCTTTGCTTCCCTGTATCTGCGTAGGGTGTCTTCTTTGTCCATCTTCACTTCATTTTCCGACTTCTGCTCCGTCTCCCATGGAAATGACATAATGTCGGAGGCATCGAGCGTTTTCTTTGAATAAGGCTGCAACGTGCAAAGGCACTGCATGCGCAGACGTTCCCATTCGCCACGATCACGGCTTTGCTGCATCTCATTCCATGCTTTCCATGCTGCATAGAACTCAGAAGGGGTGCATCGGCAAAAGTCATCCATACTCATTCCAATGCACCCCATCGCTATACCGAGCAACTGTTCGATGTCGGGGTCTTCTACACTTTCCCCATCCTTTTTTTTTCAGCCGACTGCCTCACCTGCTCATTCCAATCATTGAGAACGTCTGGTGTAATGCTGTTGCAGAAAGTCTCGAAGTCCAGAGGGAACTCGGTGCCTTCCGCCTGGCTTGCGCACTTCACGCAGCACCACATCAGCATCAGCAGTTCTTCAAGGTCGTCCTGCTTGATTTGGCTCACATCCTTGCCCGTCTCTCGCTTGAACATGAGAAACGCTCCCATAACAAAGCCACAGGGATATTCTTTCCCCTTCAACGTTATCTTTATCATAGCTTATTCCGGATTTGATGCTTCACTAAGGCCATTGGCCACTTTCTCAACCTTGCCGCAGTTTTCCAACTGGAGGCTGTATTTGGCATCGTCACCGGCCTGTGCGTCAAGTTCCAGCGAGGTGATGATGTACTTGCCTTTGTAGCCACCGGTTGTCTTGCCGGTACGCTGGTCGCCATCGCGCAGACTGTAACGTCCGTCTATGGGTTCACCATTGAGTTGCATGTCCTTCAACTGATCGTAGGTCGGGGTCTCGGTGTCGCCATCCGTGAGGACACAGCCCTCGGCTGAAATGCTCTCGGAAAAACTCTTCACGAACTTCTCTTTCCACTTGCCGCTTGCTGCCTCCTTGGTTACGCGCTCACCAGTCTCCGTTGTGGTTGTCACCTTACAGCCAGTGGAGAAGCCCAACGCTTTTTCACCGACGCTCAGAATGAGATTGGTTCCGTCTAAAACACTTTTTGCCATATCTTTCTTGTTATGATTGTTAATACTGTGCCGGTCGCCACTCCGACAATAAAGGCGATGAGAAGCATCTTCCACGGATTGGAACTGCGTTCCTTTTCCGTTTTGGCTTCATTCTTCTGCTGCTCCAATGCTTTCTTGTAGCTCGCCATCTGGCGTTCATAGTACTCGCACTGGCGTTGCAGACTGTCGCAAGTGGCATACACAACGATGGTGCCACCTTTGTTCTGCACGGTTGCGCTGGCTCGTCCGTTCTTGGCTCGGTACTCTGCCTTTTCGGGTAGGTTAGTCAGTTCCGCCAGAGGTATCTCCAGTTTGGCTTCCTCCTGCGGTACTGTCTCCGTCCATGTCTGACGAACCTCGCTCTGGAGGGTGTCCGCGAATACTTGTTTCACGCTTTCCTCCGTGGCCACGCTCGCTTTTCGGCTTGTCGCGCAGCCCGACAAGAACAGGGCAGTCATCATGATGCTTGCAACTGTTCGCAGTGTCGATAGCCTTCCTAAGACGCGCCATCTCGCGCTTCGAGGCTTCGAGGTATCTTCTTGTCTCATTGAGTTCTTCCTTCAATGGTTTCACGATGTTCTCTACCAAGATACGGGTGGCATGCTCGGCGTTGTCCATACGCACCGTCTCGGCATCGGCTTCTGCCTTCATCGATTCCGCTTTCGCTTTCCTTATGGTAGCCCGCAGCGTGCATATTGCAACAATGGTAGCCACCAGACCTCCGCCAAGGAGGACGTTCAGGACTTCGCTGATATTCATGCCATCCATATTTTTACTGTTGGTATATTCCTATTGACTTGAGCCACTTGGCGACATCGAAGGCTGGGCAGGCTTTATTTACGCCCGGAAGGTCGCAATGACCTACAATCTTGATCTGCGGAAAACGCTGATGGAAGTTCCGCACATAGTCGGTCATCGCCTTCAGCTGCGCAGGGGTGCGCGTGTCCTTGGAGTGCTTCATATCCTTGGTGCAGCCACCGGCATACACCACATGACGGCTCACACTGTTGTAACCCCTGGCACCATTGGTCACTTCCCACGGATCGACCTCCGCATCTTCGTTGTTATCGACAAGACGTTCCACCTTGCCGTCCAAGTGTATCAGGTCGGTATAGCCTACCTGCTTCCAGCCACGCCCACCCTTGCTTACCGGGTCGGTGTGCCAGTGGCGTATCTCCTTAGAGGTTACCTCACGGCCTTCAGGGGTGGCTGTGCAGTGTAGGACTAAATACTTCATTCTCGCCATTACGCTTCAGCTTTATATCCGCTGGTCATTACAACACCTGCGTCTGCCTTCTTGAACATGCAGATGAAGTAGTGGCGGAAGTTCACCTTGTTGCGCTGGTACTCGGGGTCATTCTCGGCTGCGCTCCAGTACATCTTGGTGGAGCCGGTAGCCTTGAACACACGCTGTGTGTAGAATGCGAATGAGCAGTGGAAGTCACCGGCTGTCTCTCCCTTGTCGCCGACTGCCTTTTTCTCGCCTTTGGCTGAGAAGTACGGGGTGTTGGCATACTCGTAGATGTCGAATCCGTAGAGCTTGCCCACCTTGCCGGTGTTGCGGTCGATGTTGTACTGCTCCTTGAAACGCTGGTCGGTCTCCAAGAGGTCATTCACGTGGTCGGTACACAATACGAGGCGGCGGTTCGTGGTCGGAACACCCAACTTGTCGAGGGCTGCCTTCATCGCGAGCACGTCCTTGGCGGTCATCTTGATACGGCCGGTGGTCGCGTCACGCTCGCCGGTAGTTGTCAGTACCGGGGTCTTGGCAGTGTTCTTCTGTGCGCAGAGGGCGTGTGCAGCCTTGGCGAACTTGGCATCGTTGATGGCGTTTGAATGGCTCTCCTTCACTCGGGCAATCTTGTCGTAGCTGATAGCGTACAACTCATCGTCGGTGATTGGTGTTACCTTTGTCTGGAACTTGTCAAGCTGAATGGCGATGTCCTTGTCATCAAGTGCCTGCAAGGGGATTGGGTAGGTGGTGTTGTTGACAAGTACGTCAGGGTCCACACCTACCTCTACCAGGTGGATAACATCGTTATCGACAATGCTTGAACTGTCGGGGATGCCGTCAAGCCAAGTGCCGGCGAGGAACTCGCGGAGTGCCTTCACAAGCTCACCAGTCCAAATCTCTTTCAGCACGCCCTCGCGTGCCACTCCCACAGGCATTGCACCGCTCACGGCAAGCGCGACGGCATTGGCACCGACGGCACCTGCCACGGGCGACACGCCCAATGCCATACCGAATACGGCTCCTGTCATCGCATTGAACAGCACAGCCATAATCATGGTCAAAAATACTTTTGCTTTCATTGCTTTTTCTTGTTTTATTGGTTTGTACTAAAGTTCACACTCCATGCCGTACTCTTCCTTGTAGAGTCGCTTGTATTCTCCGGGCTGCTCCTTGCGGAGGGTCAAGAGTTCGCTTGACGGCACATCGCTCAGTTTCTTGTAGGCAGCCGGTTGCTGTGTTGCCGCTCCGCCCTGATGTCCGATAACGGCACTGAGCTTCATCTGCGGAGCCATGGCTGCGACAATGCGCTCCAGTTTCTCCTTGCCGACTTCCTTGCCGAGGTTGATGAACTCGTCCTTCTTGTCGGGGGCGATGCGCTTCTCCCCTACCGCCTTCTCCACGATGGCGGTGATGCCGGCAAGCGTGAGGGTCGCCTTCTCCTGCTGGAGTTTCTCGTTCTCTTCCTTGGCAGCCTTCAACTCACCGAGCTTGGCGTTGATGTCCGCCTCAGTTGCCGTTTCCGGCAAGCCCAACTTCAGGGCAATCTGTTTCTGTTCCATTTGTTTTTGATTATTGTTGTTCAACATTGGCAAGGGACATTCGCTGTCCTTGCCGAGGGTTATCTTCTTGCCGTCTTTCTGCAGCACGATGGCATCGTCATTGGCTCCTATGTCCACCAGGCTGACCTCAAACAGTTTGCTCTTGGTGACAGTAGGGCTGGTCTGCCCCTGTACCAAAAGTTCGGGGTCCTCACTCGTCTCCAATATGTCAAGCCCTGCGCTCACCATCTTCAGACTGCCGAACTCATACTGCTTCTTACAGCGTGTGGATAGTTCGGATGCTTCGTCAAACATCAGTTCGCCGGTCACTTCACCATCCTCCACCTTCAGGTCTTTCACATAGCCTATCACATTACCACGCTCGTGCATATACAGCAGGACGGGGTTGCGCTGATACTGCTCCACGTTCATGCCTGCTGTCAGCACTCTTGTGCCGTAGCTGTTCAGGCTGTCGTTGGTTATTCTTACTCGTTTTCCTTTACTCATATCATTGTCGTTTTCTGGGCTGCATTGCCCGATTCGCAGTGCAATATTACGAGGTAATTGTCTGTCCGCCAAAAAAGTGTGCAATGGTTGCACACTTCTATGAAACCATTGCACACTTTTTTGGAGAGCCACCGAAATCGTGGCACTTTTGCATAAAGAATCGGGGCGTGGTATGCCCTGATGTGAACAAAAACCTTATCAACATGACAAAGGCAGATATTGAAAAAAAGAAATCGCTGGCACGCACGCTCTATCTTTCGGGCATGGAGCAGCAGGAGATTGCGGAGAAGGTGGACGTGTCGCGCGTCACCATATCCAAATGGTGCTCAGCCGAGGGGTGGAAAGAGGCTCGTGCCGCCAAAAACATCACACGCCCCGAACTGGTGAACAAACTGTTGCTCACCATCGACACACTCATTACACAAGTGAATGGTTCTGACGACCCTGCACTCATAGCAGGACTCGGCGACAAGTTGGCTAAACTCTCGTCGGTCATTGAGAAGCTCGACAAGAAGGCTAATGTGGTGGATGCCATCGAGGTGTTTATGGCGTTCTCCAAGTGGCTGGAGTACCGCTCGCAGACAGACCCAGAGGTGACTCCCGAACTGATGCGTGTAATCAACAAGTACCAGGACATGTACATCACAGAACAGATGGGTATAAAATAGTGGAGGCAGCCTATGGCAACAGCAGCGGAAAAGAAAAAGGCATACGAGGAGTGGAAAGAGCGATGCCGGCAAGTGCAAGCCATTACGGACACGTCACTCCTGAAAAGCGAAACGCCAGTAGAACGAGACATGCGTATCAAACGCTTGCTCAACAACTATGCAGCGTTCTGCGAGTATTACTTTCCCCACTTCCTGCAATTGCGTGACAAGACGACCGGCGAGGTCATACGCACCATTCACAACGCTCCGTTCCACAACGAAGCTGCACGCAAGGTCCGAAACACGCCCGAC
>ERZ1027239.331-NODE-331-length-18540-cov-8.960941_pt1 | contig 18540 bp, 14 predicted proteins | sample MGYA00519476_ERZ1027239 | MGnify/ENA primary metagenome ERZ1027239 (study PRJEB26926, sample SAMN06164636) | human gut metagenome | biome: ENVO:00009003; feature: ENVO:2100002; material: ENVO:00002003 | host: Homo sapiens | place: USA | collected 2012 ... | reverse complement strand
GAGATCATGCCTAGTCTCGTGGGCTCGGAGATGTGTATAAGAGACAGCAATAGAAGTGCCTGCTAAAGATTTTGACAAATTCTATATTATTAGACAAATTTGTCAAAAATGGTATTATACATTTGTTCAATGATTGAAAGAAGGTTGTTACTATGGCGTTGGTAAAGGGTAAGACATTAGTCGAGCAGACTACAGAAAGAATCATTGAATATATTACTACAAATAAAATGCAACCTGGACAGCAGCTGCCTACAGAGGCGGAATTTACCACAGTATTAAAGGTAAGCCGAGGCACACTGCGAGATGCCTTCAAGGTGCTTATCGCTCGTAATATATTAGAAGCTCGTCAGGGCTCTGGTACCTTTATCGCCCAGAATATGGGTATACCCGATGATCCTCTGGGACTGACTTTTATTTATGATGACAAACTGTTGGCAGTCGATATGCTGGATGTACGCATGATGCTGGAGCCTTCCATTGCTGCTCTAGCCGCAATTCACGCTACACCAGAGCAAAAGAAAAAGATGCAGGAACTCACCGATTCTCTCAGACAGTGTATCGAAAAAGGGGATTCCTACGCTGAGGAGGATGGTGACTTCCACACTTTGATTGCTGAGGCCAGTGGCAACCGCGTCATAAGCAATCTGACTCATATTCTATTTACTTCTATACACAAAAATATCGCCTTGACCATGAATGTGCAAAAGAAAAGCAATACGCTGCATTATCACGAAAAAATCCTTCAGGCCATTATTGATGGAGATTCCAATCTAGCCAAGATGTATATGTACATGCATCTCAGCCTCCTAAAGGATTTCATGGTGCAAAAATCAAGTACCGAAAATGATATTACCGTAGAGGACGAGACCACAGCCTAGGTCAATTGATTTGATATTTTTGTACAAATCTGACCAGCAATGAGTCAGATATCAATCCTGTGTATGTGTTTATAATGTGAATGAAATGTTAGGAGATGAATGTTTATGTTGGCTATAATAGCTGCCGTTCCAATTATTCTCACCATTATCCTCACCGTAGGCTTTAACGTTCCAGCCAAAAAGGTTCTGCCTATTTCCTGGGCTGTTTGTGCTATTATTGGACTCACTTATTGGGGTATGGACATCGGCCATATTGCCGCCTATACCATTACCGGATTCCTTGGTTCCATTGATACTCTGTTAATTATTTTCGGTGCCATTCTTCTGATGAATATGTTGAATGAGGCTGGTGCTATGCGCCGTATTGAGGCCATGTTCAATGGTATCACCGAGGATGCTAGAATCCAGATTGTTATTGTAGGCTTTGCCTTTGCAGCCTTTATTGAAGGTGCTGCTGGCTTCGGTACACCTCCTGCAATCTGTGCACCACTTCTCATTGGTCTAGGTGCACCTCCTATGGCAGCTGCTATTTCCTGCCTACTTCTTGACTCTACACCTGTATCCTTTGGTGCTGCTGGCACACCTACTAATGCTGCAGCCGAAGTCCTAAAAGATACCTTACCATCCCTGGGAGTTACCGATTTAGACCTTTGGAAACAGGATCTATCCTTTGTTTCTGCCATTGGTCTAGCTGTAGGTGCTTTCGTTATTATTTGGTTAGTTATCGGTATTATTACTAAGCAATACGGCAAGAATAAATCTTTTTCCGATGTATTCCCTGCTGTGCCATTTTGCTTATTTACCGCAGCTGTATTTTCTGTGTTTTATCTAGCTTTTGCTAAATTTGTTGGTGCTGAGCTGACTTCCCTTGCAGCCGCCGGCGTAACTATTTTCGTAACTATAGGTGCTGCTAAAGCGGGATTTTTAATGCCAAAAACCGTATGGCGTTTCCCAGGAACAGAAAAACATCTAGAGAAGGCCAAAGAATCTACCTCCAGTCAGTCTATGTCTCTTCTAAAGGCTTGGACACCATATATCTTAGTTACCCTCTGGCTGGTAGCTACCCGTATTCCTCAGTTGGGTATCAAACCTTATATGAGCGTACCAAAAATTGAGATTACCAATATCATGGGCGTAGCTGGTGCTGATTTCACTCTAAAATGGCTGAACAACCCTGGTCTGTTCCCATTTATCCTGGTAGTATTGATTGGCTTTGCTATGTTCAGCCTCAATGGCCAGCAGATAAAAAAGGTAGTTTCCAAGTCCTATAACCAGGTATTTGGTGCTACTATTGCCCTGCTCTTTGGTTTTGCTATGGTTTACCTGTTCCGTTATTCCAACGCCAATATAAACGGCTTCGATTCCATGCTGGTTTCCATGGCCAAGGGCATGGCTGATTTGGCCGGTGCTCACTATCTCTATGTTGCTCCATTGATTGGTTCCATTGGTGCCTTTATGTTTGGCTCCAACACTGTTTCCAACATTATGTTTACCCCATTGCAGTTTGAAACTGCCAGCATTTTGAACCTGCCACATCTGGTTGTTGTAGCCTTGCAGAACCAGGGCGGTGCTATTGGTAACATGGTCTGCATTAACAACATCGTTGCTACCTGCGCTACTACTGGTATGCTAGGCTCCGAGGGTAAATTACTTCGAGCTGCGGTATTGCCATGGCTAGCTTTCTATCTCATCTGCGTAGTTGTTATGGTAATAATAATGGGGCTAGGAATTGTCTAGTTACCTGGCAAAAATTAAAGCTTAGTATAATAACCAAATGTTATAACTTCATGTTATGATATTGACTTATTCGACGGGTTATTGTATGATTAATGGGTACCCCCTTGCAGGTTTTTCTTACAAGGGGGTATATAATTATCAGGAATTGCCAGAGTTTTTTAGATTCATACAATCAATTATGATTTGACACAATCTACCACTTATCTGGCCCATTTTAATCCAAATAAAGGAGGCATTATATTGTTTGACGCTACCACACTTGCAGTAACTATCTTCATAGTTGCCTACGCACTGATTATCTCTGAAAAGGTACATCGTACCATTGTAGGTATTTTTGGTGCCATGCTGATGATTATGTTTGGCATCCTATCTCAGGAAACAGCTATTCATCACATTGACTTCAATACCCTTGGCCTGCTGATGGGTATGATGATTATTGTAAATATCACCGCTGAAACCGGCCTGTTTAATTTCCTTGCTATTTGGGCTGCCCAAAAGGTCAAAGCACAGCCTATGAAGCTACTGTTGGCTTTAGCAACTCTTACTGCTGTCTGCTCTGCCCTGCTGGATAATGTTACCACTGTACTGCTGACTGTACCTGTTACCTTTAGCATCACTTCCCAGTTAAAGGTAGATGTAAAGCCATTCCTAATGGCTCAGATTCTGGCTTCCAACATTGGTGGTACTGCCACGCTGGTAGGAGATCCACCAAATATTATGATTGGTTCTGCTGTTGGTCTTAGCTTTATGGACTTCATTCTGAACCTGGCTGCTCCGGCTGCTATTATCTTCATCGTAACCACTTTTATTCTGGAATTTCTTTACGGCAAAGGACTTCATACCACGCCTGAGCTTCAGGCCAAGGTTATGAGCCTAAAGCCAGCCAAGCAGATTAGTGATCCTGCCCTGCTGAAGCGATGCCTCTTCGTTCTGGCTCTCACCATGACCTTGTTTGTGGCTCACGGTGCTCTTGGACTAGAATCCGCTACTGCGGCCATGTTTGGCGCAGGACTTTTGCTACTGCTAACCTTTACTAGAGATGAGGAGAAAATTGCCAAGGTACTGAGCAAAATCGAATGGCTGGCCATCTTCTTCTTTGCAGGCCTGTTCATTCTGGTTGGTGCTCTGGTGGAAACCGGTGTTATCAAGATGCTAGCTGCTGAAGCTATGGCCATTACACAAGGCTCTGTAGAGTCCACCGCCATTCTGATTCTCTGGATGAGTGCTATTGCCTCTGCTTTTGTGGACAATATCCCATTTGTAGCTACCATGATTCCTTTGATTAAGGATATGGGTGCTATGGGTATTACCAATCTGGACCCACTGTGGTGGTCTTTGGCTCTGGGCGCCTGCCTCGGTGGCAACGGTACTCTGATTGGTGCCAGCGCCAACGTAGTAGTTGCTTCTCTGGCAGCTCAGCATGGACAGCAGATTTCCTTCCTGGGCTTTATGAAGGTAGCTTTCCCTTGCATGATTCTTTCCATTATCATGTCCACAGCTTATGTATATCTGAGATACCTCATGTAAAATTTAATTAAATACAACCATAGCGAGGGTAATATATTATCCTCGAGACACCCCACCTTGGCGGTTATAGCGGTTGGACCGCTATAACCGCCCTTTTTTTCTAAAAATTCTAAAGAAAAAAACGGCCATCCATACGGATAGCCGTCTCTGTAATATCTACAGATAACATTTCCTGTGTAAAATGTTAGGAGCCAACTTACAGGGCAATGATTAATGCACCCATAGCCAACATGCCAGCCAAGCCTGCAACACGCATTGCCAAAAGCTTCACTGAATAATCAGTATCAGCTGCATTGAATTTAGGCAGGGAACCAAAGAAGAAACCATTGTCTACCATGCCATTGGTTGCAACAGGTCTATACATGCCTTTCATGATAATGACCACCTTTCAATCTATAGCTATTCTATCACCCACCATCTTACAGTTTGCTAATTTAATTTAACCTCTGTAAATGCCTTGGGTGTTGTTTGCTATTATTCCTCTTTATGGTTATATTATAATAACTTTGGGGTATATTTTCTAATGTCCTTACGACAAAAAATGTCCTTAAAGCGCCAATTTCTTTGTTTTTCTCTATCATTCTTGCGTATTGTATACAGGAAACGACAACATGATAATTATTCTTAGTATACTATATCTAACTCATCTGTAGTCAAGGATATAATACCCAAAAATCGTTCATTTTTTTATTTCCAAGGGAGGGAAAACCATGATTCGCCAAATGTCTACCATGCGTATTGCCGCTGACAAAGAAAAGGAGCAATGCCATGAAATCCCCCTTTTTCCGTGCAGTGCCTATGTTAGTGACTGGCAACAAGGAGGAATTGATGGCTGTCATTGGCATTGGCACAAGGATTTGGAGCTGATGTATGTAGTTTCTGGCCAGGTTACGGTCTACTGCAATGGCCAAAGCTCTTTATTGCAAAGTGGTGACGGAATTTTTGTCAATACCAAGGTACTTCATAGGTATCAGGCTTATGGCAATCAGCCCTGTCATGTCTGCTATATTATCTTCAACCCAGAACTGGTTAGCGGTGGTGTAGGTACCATTTATCATCAGAAATACATTTCTCCTCTGATTAGCGACCAAACCTTTCCCTGCCAATTTCTCTTTAAACGTCATGATGCTGACCAACAAATTCTCCAGTGTATTCAGACAGCCTTTCAGGCTGCAGCAGATTCGCAGCCTGGCTACGAATACGATATTCGCTATTATATCAGCAAGGCCCTGCTGCAGCTCCTATTGGAATATAAGCCCTTGGCCTACAAGGCCGCCAAAAAACCTCTTCGTATGGAAAGAATGCATACTATGCTGGATTTTCTTCACTGGCATTTCAACGAGGAAATCACCCTGCAGCAGATTGCAAATAGTGCCGGTGTAAGTGGCCGAGAGGCTCAGCGCTGCTTTAAGAACATCCTTGGTATGTCGCCTATGGAATACCTCCATAGCTACCGACTGCAGGTGGCAGAAGAACTGCTTATCAGCTCTACTGATTCCATTCTGGATGTAGGTATGAACTGTGGCTTTATGAATCCCAGCCATTTTATCAAATCCTTTAAAAACTATTGTGGCTGTACTCCTAGAGTATTCCGCCAACGCAATACGGAGTAGTCCTGATATCCTCTTTTATTACAATATGGTAAAAAAATAATGGGCACAGAAGGTCAGGTCCTATTTCAACCTGCCAACTGTGCCCCTTTTTGAGCTTAATAATAATTAAATTGTAGGACTAAGATGGCTGAGATTTACCTCCTCACCCTTCTTTTCCTTCTCAACTACCAGCTCCTGATACTCAAAGCACTCATGAGCAATATCCTTGTTCAGTACCAGCAAGCACAGAAGATTTGGAATTGCCATCAGACCATTCATAGTATCAGAGAAGTTCCATACAAAGTCCAGAGTCTGAGTTGCACCTACGAAAGCAATCAGGCTGAACAGAACACGATAGCCCATCAGCACGGAACGCTTGCTAACTAGATATTCCAGAGCCTTTTCGCCGTAATATTCCCAACCAAGAATAGTGGAAAAGGCAAAAAGGGCCAAAGCAATGGATACGATATACTTGGCAGCCTCACCAAAAACAGTGGAAAAAGCCAAAATCGTCAAATTAGCACCGGAAACTGCCTTGCCAGTAGCAGGATCAATAGTACCCAGCATACCAGAAGAAGCAATTACCAAACCAGTCAAAGCACAGATAATCATAGTATCAAAGAAGGTACCAGTCATATTTACATAACCCTGACGGGAAGCATGGTCAGTCTTAGCAGCAGCGGCTGCAATAGGAGCAGAGCCAAGACCTGCCTCATTGGAGAATACACCACGAGCTACGCCCCAACGCATAGCACTCAGCATGGAAGCAATAATGGAACCACCAACACCACCGGCTACTGCCTCTGGTGCAAAGGCCATGCGGAAAATCTCAGCAATACCAGCTGGCAGGGCAGCAGCATTGGCAACAATAACAATCATGGAAACTACGAAATAGAAAGCAGCCATAGCTGGTACGACTACGCTGGATACAGCACCAATACTGCGAATACCTCTAACCAGCACAGCCAAGCAGCATAGAGTAAGAATCACGCCGATAACAGTGGCATCCAGTCCCAAAGCTGCATTAAAGGAAGAGGAAATGGAATTGGCCTGAGTCATATTGCCAATACCGAAGGAAGCACATACGGCAAAGAAAGCAAACAGTGCAGCCAAGCCTCGGCCAATAACCTTGTTGCCAAAGCCATACTTCATGGCGTACATTGGGCCGCCAGCCATCTCACCAACACTATTAGTCTTGCGATACTTAACAGCCAGTACAGACTCGCCATACTTGGTAGAAAGACCAAAGGCAGCGGAAATCCACATCCATACCAGAGCACCAGGACCACCTAATACCATAGCGGTGGAAACACCTACGATATTACCAGTACCAACAGTAGCTGACAAAGCAGTCATCAGAGACTGGAAAGGACTGATATCCCCCTGAGTATCTGACTTCTTGCTAAGAATCATCTTGATTGCATAAGGTAGATTTCTCCAAGGCAGGAACTTTAACCGAATGGTAAGAAAAATTCCTGTACCCACCAAAAAGGCAAGCATAATCGGTCCCCAGACAAAATCATTTACTTCTGCCATAAGCTTTTCGAAATCCATAAAGCATACCTCCTACATTTCCTAACAATTTATACATTCCGTAGGAATAAATTGAAGAATATTATTTCAAAATCCGAATTCTGGCTAAAAAAAACCTCCGCCACCTTCTGCGACGGAGACCACTATGTCCCAGAATATTTAATTTCGGAATGTATTTCCCTTTGATGTATATTTTATATCATAAATGGCTTATGGCTGTCAACAAAAAAGCTTATGAATACAAAAAACATTTTGTTTGATTATTGTATACAATGTTTTATTTAGTTTCCTCACCGCTCTTTCCTTCTTTTCCCAAGGCAATCATTAATAATAAAAGCCATAACCCCGCATAAAAAAACAACCCCTGAATAAAATCAGAGGTTGTAATTTTTAAGTAAATCCGTGCTGTGCACTAATAATTTTAGAAGCTAAAATCCTTTCCCTGCTTACGGCGGTCATAGAATTCAGCAATAGCCGTAAAGAGAGCATCACTGGAGGAATTCAGACCAGTTTCACAGGAATCCTGTATCACGCCGATAATAAAGCCTACACCAACAGCCTGCATGGCAATATCATTGCTAATGCCAAAAAGGGAGCAAGCCATAGGAATCAACAGCAGGGATCCGCCAGCCACACCAGAGGCACCGCAAGCACCTACGGCAGACAGTACAGACAGGAGAATTGCAGTAGGAATATCTACCGCAATACCCAAAGTATAAGCTACAGACATGGCCATAACGGTAATGGTAATAGCAGCACCCTCCATGTTAATGGTGGCTCCCAAAGGAATGGACACAGAATAGAAATCCTCATCCAAGCCCATATCCTTACACAACTCCATATTAACTGGAATATTGGCTGCGGAGCTTCTAGTAAAGAAGGCAGTAACACCACTGATTTTCAGACATTTCCACACCAATGGATATGGATTGCGACGCAGGAAAAAGAAGGTAATCAATGGATTTACAATCAAGGCCATAGCAAACATACAGCCAACCAGAACTACCAAAAGACGACCGTAATCTACGAAAATCTCCAGACCGTTCTCAGATACAGCAGAGAAAACCAAGCCCATAATACCAAAAGGTGCCAACTGGATAATCCAGAAAACAGCCTTGGACACAACAGCAGCCAAATCTGCTACCATATCACAGGTTCCCTTGGAAGCCAGCTTCTTGAAGCCAAGGCCAAAGATAATGGCCCAGCAGAGAATACTAAGATAATTACCGTTCATCAAAGCATTTACAGGGTTGGCTACTACATTAGTAATAATGGTGGTAAGAATCTGTCCAATACCATCTGGAGCTGCATCTGTAGCCGCATCAGTCAGCTTCATAGTAACAGGAAACAGCTGGCAGGCCATTACTGCTGTAACAGAAGCAAAAAAAGTGCCAAAAATATAAATCATAATTACATTTTTGAAGCGACCGCCAATATTACCGGAAGCATTGGCCAAGGCACTAATAACCAGAACAAATACCAATATTGGGGCAATTCCCTTCAGTAAGCCTACAAATACCTTACCAAAGATAGGTAAAACCGTATTGCCAGGCACGGAAAGAGCAAAGGCAATACCTATAATCATACCGATAATAATTCGGAGAATCAGGCTGATGCCCTGCCATTTGGCTAAAGCATTACTCATCATAACAAATAACTCCTTTAATAGAAAATTTAATTAACAATGCACAATTATAGCCTGTCCATGAACATAATTCAAGATTTTTCTACCACCAGTAGACAAAGAGTAATATTTCCTTGTACAGTGTACAATTCTTACTTTTATACATAAAACTGTGGTATCATCATAATCCCCAATTATTTTGCCAAAAGAAAAACATGATGACAGATTATCACAGACATCTAAGCCTGTCTAATACTGTCATCATGTTAATTAGACTTAACTATATGGATTGATTATTTTACAACCACATTAACCAGCTTGTCTGGTACGCAAATCATCTTCACAATGGTTTTGCCCTCAGTCAGCTCCTGCACTCTGCCATTAGCCTTGGCTGCAGTTTCCATTTCCTCACGGCTGATACCGGTAGCAATCATAATGCGATCCCGAACCTTACCGTTAATCTGCAATACAATCTCTACTTCAGCCTGAACGGTAGCTGCTTCCTCATACTTAGGCCACTGCTGCTGATGGATGCTGCCCTGGCCTACCAAAATGCTCCACAGCTCCTCAGTAATATGAGGGGCAAACGGCGCCAGCATCTTCAGGAGATTCAAGCTAACCTCTCTTACCAGGCCGCCATTAATGGTCTTGCTATCCTGGAATCCATAGAAAGCATTTACCAGCTCCATAATAGAGCTGATAGCGGTGTTGAACATGAAGCGGTCACGAATATCCTCAGTTACCTTCTTGATAGTGGTGTGAAGAATCCGGCGCAACTCCTTTTCCTCAGCAGTAAGAGCAGTAACATCGTAATCATCACTGGAAGATTTAATCTTTTCCTCGAAGATTTCCATAATACGCCATACACGTCTCAGGAAACGATAAGCACCAGCAACACCATCATCGCTCCAATCCAGATCACGGTCTACAGGAGCAGCAAAGAGAATGAAGAGACGAGCCGTATCAGCACCATACTTACCGATAATCTCCTCTGGGGAAACTACATTGCCCTTGGACTTGGACATCTTGCCTCCGTCCTTCAATACCATGCCCTGAGTCAACAGATTGGTAAATGGCTCTGCAAAATCCACCATACCGGCATCCCGCAGCACCTTGGTAAAGAAGCGGGAATAGAGCAAATGAAGAATAGCGTGCTCAATACCGCCAATATACTGGTCTACAGGCGCCCAGTAATTTACCTTGTCCTTGGCAAATGGCATCTTGTCATTATGTGGATCTGTATAGCGGAGATAATACCAAGAAGAGCAAATAAAGGTATCCATAGTATCAGTCTCACGACGAGCAGGCTTGCCACACTTTGGACAGGTGCAGTTTACAAAGGACTCACTCTGAGCCAATGGAGATACAGAACCCTGCTCGAACTTTACATCCTCTGGCAGCATTACAGGCAGCTGATCCTCTGGAACCAGCTGTTCACCGCAGTCATCACAGTAAATAACCGGAATAGGTGCACCCCAATAACGCTGACGAGAAATCAACCAGTCACGGAGACGATAGTTGACACGGCGCTTACCAAAGCCCTCAGCCTCAGCCTTGTCCATAATGCCCTTCATAGCAGCCTTAATGTCCATGCCGGAGAACTCAGCAGAATTTACCAGCACACCAGCCTTATCCACATAAGCCTCGGTCATTTCCTCCAACTTCAGCTCCTTGTCCTTTGGCTGGAGAGTAATAATAACATTCAGCTTGTACTTCTCAGCAAACATCCAGTCACGCTGATCCTCAGAAGGAACACCAATAACCGCACCAGTACCGTACTCAGCCAGTACGTAATTAGTAACCCAAATTTCTACCTTGTTTCCGTTAAATGGGTTTACCGCATAAAGGCCGGTAAAGATACCTTCCTTTTCAGACTCAGAGGAGGTACGCTCCAGCTCAGACTGATTCTGAGCCTTCTGACAGAAATCCTTAATCTCCTGAGCCTTTGGATTGTTCTCACAAATCTTTTCAATCAAAGGATGCTCTGCTGCCAGGGCCAGGAAGGTAATACCATATACAGTATCAGGACGAGTGGTATAAGCAGCAATCTTCTCTCCCAGCTCTGGAACCTCCAGATTGAACTCCAAGCCCTCACTGCGGCCAATCCAGTTTTCCTGCATGGTCTTTACTCTATCAGGCCAGCCCTTCAAGAGATCCAAATCCTTCAACAGTACATCAGCATAATCAGTAATCTTCAGGAACCACTGGGACAAATCCTTCTTGATAACCTGAGAATCACAGCGCCAGCACTTGCCCTCAATAACCTGCTCATTGGCCAATACTGTGCCACAGGTTTCACACCAGTTTACATAGGCCTTTTTCTTGTAAGCCAGACCACGCTTATAGAACAGCTGGAAGAGCCACTGAGTCCAACGATAATAATCAGGGCTGCAGGTAGCTACAGAGCGATCCCAGTCATAGGACAGGCCCATTTCACGCTGCTGACGCTTCATATTATCCATATTGGAATAGGTCCAGTCAGATGGCTTTACACCATGCTTAATAGCAGCATTCTCTGCTGGCATACCAAAGGCATCAAAACCCATTGGATGAATAACATTAAAGCCCTCCATAGTCTTGTAGCGAGCCAAAACATCACCAATGGAATAATTCCGCACATGGCCCATATGCAGATTGCCAGATGGATATGGGAACATTTCCAAGGTATAATACTTTGGCTTCTTTGGGTCCATCTCGGTCTTATAAACATTCTCAGCCAGCCATTTGGACTGCCATTTCTTTTCTATACTCTGGGGTGAATACTTCTCCACAACACAGCCTCCTAAAATATCAATTGCCCTGGCTGAGTATTCCAACCAGGGCGCAAATTCGTATAATCAACCGAATGTTATTATATTATATTTCCAAGCCAATAGTCAACACAAAGTCCATTAATAGGGCCACATCATTGGCAAATCTAGAAATTCAATTTAAGAACCGCTGCATTACTTGCCACAGGATATCATATAACCATGATCCATAGGGCCGCTGCCCTTGCCCAAATCCAGCATAGCCCCCAAAGCGCCAGAGATATATTCCTTAGCCAGCTTCACTGCTTCTGCCATAGTATGGCCCTTGGCCAGATTTGAAGCTATTGCTGAGGACAAGGTACAGCCTGTTCCGTGGGTATTGGGATTGGCAATTCTCTTACCGGCAAACCATGTAGCCTGATTACTATTGTACAAAAGGTCATTGGCATCGTTAATGCTATGTCCCCCCTTGCAAAGCACAGCGCAAGCATACTGACGGCTGATTTCCTCTGCCGCCTTTTCCATATCCTCTGCTGTCTCAATACTGCTTCCCAGCAGTACCTCTGCCTCTGGAATATTTGGCGTCAGCACATCGGCCAAAGGAAACAGCTCCTGCTTCAACACCGCCACAGCATCCTCTGCAATCAATCTTGCTCCGCTGGTGGCCACCATAACCGGATCAATAACAATATTTTTCGGCTGATACTGACGAAGCTTTGCTGCTATCATTCTGATTAGCTCCTTATCAGAAACCATGCCTATTTTCACTGCATCGGGGAAAATATCTGTAAAAATACTATCCAGCTGCTGACCTAGAAACTCCGGGGTAACATTCATAATAGCCGATACGCCAGTGGTATTCTGAGCCGTCAGGGCAGTAATGGCACTCATGCCATATACCCCATTGGCCAGCATGGTCTTTAAATCTGCCTGAATCCCGGCTCCACCGCTGCAATCACTGCCTGCTATAGTCAAAACTGCTTTCATAATACAAACCATTCCTTTACACAAAAAATCTCTCCCTCTTATTATACAACCAAAGGGAGAGATGCACAGCTATTCTAACTTACCATTGTTCCCCAGGATATTTCATATTCCAGGCCTTGCGCAATCTGGTCATAATCTCCATGACATCAGCAGAATAGGACAGCTTCAAACCAGACACATCCCCGGTCAGTACTGCTTGCTCCATATCCTGCAGTTCATAGCCCAGTGCCTCAGCAGTACTGCCTGCCTCAATCTCAGTTCTGACACCGGTTTCTGCATCTACAATCACCGCCTTATCAGCACGAGGATATTCCATAATCTCAATATAGGCCTTTTCACAGCTAATCATAGCCCGCTTTGGCTGTTTGGAATGCATGGACAGAGCCACTGTCGCCATCTGTCCCAAACCGTTTTTCAGCAGAATAGTAGCCATTTCGTCAGATCCAGTTGGGGAAGCCTGCCACTGGCTCACAATATCCTCTGGCTTTTCATCCATAAAGCTGCGTACAATAGACAGAGCATAGACACCAATATCCAGCATAGCGCCTCCTGCCAGATGCATATTGAAAAATCTATTCTCCATATTGTATTCCTTGAAGCTGCCAAAATTCATGGTAATCATCTGCACCTTGCCTAGCTGGCCGCTTTGCACAATCTCCCACAGCTTCTTATAAATAGGCATATGCCAAATAGTCATGGCCTCACCAATAATCAGCCCCTTGGCCTGCGCCAGAGCCTGCATTTCATTCAGCTCACGGCTGTTCAGAGTAATAGATTTTTCCACGAAAATATGCTTACCATGCTCCAAAGCCTTCTTCATAAATTCATAATGGGTATTGTGGGGAGTAGTTATGTAGATAATGTCCACAGCTTCATCCAGAAACATATCATCAATGGTGTCATAGACCTTCTCTACGCCGTATTTCTCTGCAAAGGCCACAGCCTTATCATGGGTACGATTGCCTACTGCATAAAGCCGTCGCCCCATTTTCTCCAAAGCTGCCGCCATCTGATTGGCAATTACACCAGTTCCTAATACCGCCCAGTTCAAATGCTTTTCTGACATAAACTACCTCCAAAATTTAATATACCCACAAATCTTCTATAACTAAAGGAAAACCTATTTTCTTGCCACAAAATTTCAAAACATAATAGCTTTCACTTTCTGGCATAACTACAGTCAAATGGTCATCGTCCATAGCGGTATTATGATACCGCCAAAATTCATTCTGAATGCGGATGAAATCCCATTTTATGGCCTTTAGCACCCTGCCATTCCGTACCTGTTTGCTAATGCCCTGAACATGGCCTTCATCACTTCGTTCAATTACGCCACTTATGCTTTCATCATCCACATAAACCTCATAGCCAGCACCAAATTCCGAATCCGGCACTGTATAAACCCAAACATCCTTGGCCTCCCCCTGGGAAAATCCCCAAAAGCCACCACAAGCCATTACCATAAAGGCCACCAGAAAAATCCTCATAACTCTGCTTTTCATACCCCCACCCCCAGCACAAACCTCAATTTTTCACTTCACTCGGCTTGCCTTCGTTTAGAGCCAGTGGCTTCCGGCTTGACAAAAGTACTTGCTTTTCTTGCTGTATTTCCTTTAAGCTTGTCTCGCCACCTTGGCCAAGCTCTAACACCTGCTTCTGTACACTTGCTATTAACTCCTTCGTTAGCAAACCTGTTTGTTCTGTAATGTTATTTTTATTTTTGATTAAGCCATCAATAACCTGTTGCTGACGCATAGCAATATTGTCCAATTGCTTCATGCAATATTCTCCCTGCACTCTCATATCTTCTTCAATACGCTTTTGATACAGCTTATGTGCAGGTGAATCAATCTCATATTTTTCCAAGACTGCTAATAACGCTGGCAGCTTCTCTATATTGTACTCATAATTATCTGCTTTTACTTTATCTCCTAACTCATCATAAAAATTTTCAATTTCCTTGACAATAGGCAATGAGCCTTTTTCAATAATTGCCATACGTGTTTCTGCAATTTCGGTCAGCTTGGACTGCATTCTTACTATCATCTCTGCTGTCGCAGCAAATCCCTTCACTTTTGCCTGCACAAGTGCTTCTTCACAATCGTACTGCGCCTGCAAAAACTCCAACTGCGCCTTATGTATAAGCTCCTGACGTTCGCGTTCCATAGTGGCTAATCGAATTTTCGTGCTCTGCTCAAATTCAGCTATTCTTACTTTATCTGGCTCATACACTGTCGAGCTTGTCGAACGACTGGCTCCGCTAGAACTACCACCAAAAATTCCTTTAATCAAACCACCTATTGTATCCAATAATCCCATATAATCAACTCCCATATTTTGCAATAATCGTTCTACCTGGTAGCTTCTAAACCTACTTAAAGTACAAACATTAGCAAAGTGCTCACAGTTATTAAAAATTAAATTATAACCCCCATCACCAAGACAGCTACGTGCATAAGCAACTATCTGCTCCGGCGCATATAGATCCTGAAACTCTTCATCCGTATATTCTTTTACCTCCAGCTCACCATCTTTGAGAAAAAAATTCAAATCTGAACTAATAACCATATTTTTCGATGAATCCATAATATTATCATCATCTGTACCTGTAAAATGAATGACTTCATTGTCAGAAACATATATACCATGATGCGTATAAAGACCATGCATACGTTTAACCCGTATATGGTCACCCATTACAGGAGGTTTATGCTCCCAAATTTCTTCAGTAAATACTGCATCAATTATCGGTAACTGTGAAACAATGCTTTCCATAAACCATTACTTCCTTTGCTACTTAGCTAAATTCTTACGCATTTTGAAAATCAAAGAATTGTACGCCTTTTCGCGTCTTGCCTTTTCTTCACTATATGCTTTTGCATCTGCAAGGTAAGTATCGTAATTCTTTTGTTTCAAGGCAGCAAACTCATTTAAGATGGTGTGTGATATTTTCTGTAAATCATTATTCGCAACAAACTTTAATACTTCGTCAATTTGAATATCAAGCAGACTATTCGCCCATTTCAATATCCAGACTCTGTCTTCTGCATTCTTACAGTTGAAGATAATATCCTGCAGTTCAGACTGAAACATCGCCACAAATTTATAAAGACTGCTTTCTGTTTCAAACTTCTCCTGTAAATCACCACAAGCCTGAAAAGCAAATTTCTGATAAATTCCTTTGCGTTCTTCCTTATAAAATTTATCAATCTGCTTTTTATAATCATCTAATATGTGAATAAGCTGTTCAGGGACAGATGTCTTTATTTCTTTATTCGTTGGCATGGAGCCACGCAAGCCACGTTCAATAACAGGCTGTATTTTTAATTCTATTGCATATCTTAACTGTTGCCAATCCTGATACCAGACAGACCATATTTCTTCTTCAATTTCATCATCTTCACAGTCCTTTTTCATATCTTCTTTATAGGTTGTTTTAAACACTCTATAATCTTCAGTCCACTTTTCCCAGATATTAATAGCGTTCATAACAAAAGGACGGTTTGCCTCAAAATATTCAATCTTGAACAAAGCATTTTTGATGATTTTGGCAGTATTCTCCGCTAAGAATGCAAAACTTGCTCGCTTTTCCTGCTCCAGTTCGGCCAATTCACGAAGAGAATTTTCACCTTCATCAATTTCATCAATTCTATATTCCAAAGCATCTGCCTGTTTCTTCACCGCCAAAATCTTTGTTTTTACGCTGCTCATTCCCAAAGAAAAGTTTTTTTGGAAGAAACGTTGTCTATCACGCAGTAAGGTATTTTCCGCTTCTGTAAGGTTGGGATTAGATTCATATTTTTTAGAAAGCTTAAGGCTGATTAAATTGAAGTCCTTTATTACCGAAGCCTTTTGTTCCTCGTAATAATCCAGCTTTTCCATAAGTTCCCTGCACCACTGCTGCACAGCATGATAATACTTGATAAGAGAAGCATCAATAGCCTTGATATCATACTTGGCCAGCAAAGCTGTATAATCAAAATCTGATGAAAGTAAAGTTACTGTCTGCAATTGCTTGATTTGATTTTCCAGCGCATGCAACTGCTCTATTAATTGAGGTTTTTCAAAATACAGCTTTTTATAAAGTTCCGTAATCCCTTCATCATTAAAAATTGGCAATAATTCATTTTGGATGAACAAGTCTAAAGTAAATTGAATACGTTCTTTTTCTGTATAAACAGGATTTTCTGATTGAACTTTTTCTTGATAATCAGAGTTTTGAATCAAATAATCAGAACAAGGAAATAATAATACTCTGTCATTATCATCAACATATCGAGTTTTTACACAATCTATATCTTGTATGCATATATTACCATTATATTCACAAGCCCATACATTATTACCAAACAATTTCCTTTTTGTATCACTAGCAGTATGAAATGGTATCGTTTTATCCTCCACTGCTTGATAAAGTTCTGAAGAATTTGGTAATCTGAAACCTGTAAAGCCAAATGAATAATTATTTATTATATAATTGACATGCCCCAAACGATATGCTTCTCCATTTTCGTCGACATAGTTAAATGTATGTAAATTAGCCCAAAGCAACCCTGAATTTTTATCAAAAAGAATTTTAGGTTTGTTTTTGATAAAATACCATCTCTGAGTCTTGATTGCTTCAAGAATTTTTTCGAAACCCGTACCTCCTAATTCCATTATCCCTGCATTTATATCTGCTAATTTTCCCTCTACTACTGCCAATTTTGTAGCAATTTCCTGTCTTTGCACTGAGTACTGTACTTGTGCCAAATTTAATTCCTGTATTCTCTTGGCATTATTCTCATTTTCTTTACCTTCGCAAGATACTTCGATTTCACGAATCTTTTTTAACAAGTTATCTCTTTGCACTGTTAATGCCGCTAAATCGCTCATAAGATTTTGCCTCCTAAGTTTTACCAAATTCTTTTTACAGAATAAATTTTCGTCACTTGTATCAAATTAATAAAAATATCATATTTTTAAGCAATCTACGCGATAATAAATAAAATACAATAAGCCCAGCTAAATAATATTTTTCAAACCTTACTCATTAGTATATGCCATACATGATAACACACAGAGTAGTATTTGTCACCTAAACTTATGATACACATATCAATACATTCTTCAAAAAGGGTACTAACATTTTTGAGCATATCCCTATCTCAATTCTGGCTGCTACCGAATCACACTACTTTCATGACACCCTAAATTCTGATTTGCAGGGCTAAGTAATTTTTATAAAATATAGTTTTGACTACAATTAAAACATTTGTTATAATTTATATATATTGTGGGATTATGCCCACAGAGCGAACACAGTATGAAAATGCTGTTATCAATGATACAAATGATGGTCGCCCTGCAAATAAGTAAATGTTCTGCCTAGCAGTTTTGTTTACAGGGAGATGATAGCATGAAAAATGTTATCTGTAGAGGTTTCGATAATAGTGTTCCCAGAAAAGGGAAGCGCCTGTGACGAGGCATTGGCTGTAGCAATATATGCCCTTATATCATTAGTTACTCTTGTAGTAACTGTGATGATGGCTGTGTTGATTTGGCTAACTATCTCAGGTGAACTATCGTTGATTTTATTAAGTTAACGCAGGTCACATATCGACCACATCTTGCAGCAAGCACGAAAAAAGCAGTCCTGGCCTGGACTGCTTCTTCGTAAGATGTTGTGACCATCAGTGTTGACGCACTGTTTGACGGTCGATTTGGTTTCGACTAAAAACATGTAGCGGCGACCATCATTGTGGTTCGCTCTTTTTTTATATTTTTATTTTAGCTCACATAAACATCTTAGTCAAGTTCTGATTTGCCGAGTTTCCTATCTCCCTAGGGATGTAAATATAATTCGGGATGTCAAAAATTCTCGAAATACAGCCTGCGGTCATAACGACTTTTGCTCTGTACGACTTAATGGC
>ERZ1027239.325-NODE-325-length-18741-cov-6.443862_pt1 | contig 18741 bp, 19 predicted proteins | sample MGYA00519476_ERZ1027239 | MGnify/ENA primary metagenome ERZ1027239 (study PRJEB26926, sample SAMN06164636) | human gut metagenome | biome: ENVO:00009003; feature: ENVO:2100002; material: ENVO:00002003 | host: Homo sapiens | place: USA | collected 2012 ... | reverse complement strand
AAAGTCATGTGCTGGTGGACTGCATTTCCGGGCTGCCGCTCTACGAGCTGACCACGCCGGGCAACATCGCCGATTCTGCCGTCGCCGCTGAGATCCTCGCGGCCGCGGATCAGACGATCTCTTTGAAGGAATGCGCCTTCCTTGCCGACAAGGGCTACGATGCGAAAAGCATCTACAATACCGTAAAAACGGTCTATAAGGGCGAGGCCTTTATCCCCCTCAATCCACGCAGTACGAAAGATTTAAAGGCACTTTCTGCCGGTAATCCGGTCTGCGAGGCCGGGTTGGCTATGCACAAAGATGGCAAGACCACCGATGGCAGAGGGGGGATTCGGCAGAAATACTGCTGCCCCTTCCGCCAATCCAAAACCGACGAATGTCCCTGCAGCCACAAGAACTGGAATAACGGGAAGAAAAACCGGGGCTGCACGAAATATAAAACCGTTCCCGATGACTACAGACTTTCCATTGACCGTAGCTGCCTCTGTTTCAAGAGAACATACGCCTTGCGTACAGAGTGCGAGCGTTACAATTCCCGCTTCAAATCCACAGGTCAGGAACGGCTGTGGGTGCGCAATGGAACCAGCGCGGCAAACCTCAATACGCTGGCTCATATCTCTGCCCTGACTGTTGCGTTGGCCGCCGTTCTGCACGGCTCTCACTCCTACCGTTCTGCCAAACAGCTTCGGCGTTCCGCCTGACCTGCCTTTTCCATACCTTTTGCAGGCGCGGGGCTTACCGTGCTACGGTTTTTGCGCCCTTGAGATGCCCCAAGCTCTTTTGATTCCCGTTTGCCTGTTTGTGGGCTGCTCCTTCTGCCTGTTTTGCTCATCGCTTTTCTTTATTCTGAACGAATCTGCATTTGTACGTCGTCCAGTTCTTCTTGCAACTTCTTCAGACGCTCTTTTCCTTCAGCGCGGGATTTAGCTGCTTCTACTGATCCTGAAATAAGCGCATAGACCGCACCACCGGCAACAATAATTGTCCATATCCCGTGCAGAAAAATTATAGCGGCAATCGCTATCAAAATATACGAAATGTCTTGTCCAAAACTTGCCCCTCCATTTGCGACTAAAGACGCCTCCTTGATTTCAGCTTTTAATGATTCCTCCTTATCATATAATTCTTTAGACGCAGCAATTGCATCTTGTATTGGTGGCAAAATGTGTTTTGTACACTCCGGCTCATACTCAGAAAGTTCTTCGATTGCTCGTGTCAAACATTTATAGTTCTCTCTAGATCGATCTGAAAGATTCAAAGTTGAATACTTTTCTTTTAATGAGTCTTGTATCCTTTTCCTTCTCTCGATTTCCTCCCGTTCTTGTACTTTAGCAATCATTCTCTGCCCCCAAGCCTCAAACAGCTCAATCGTATATGGATGCAAGTTGCTATCCTGACGTAAGGCATTCATAGCATCACAGACATCTTGAATCGACATCTTATCGTTCCATGCTTGCAAGTATTTCGTTTGTGCCTCCTCGAGTTCTGCTTGAACTCTCTCTTTTTCTTTTACAGAGCCAAGTGTTCTCCCCTCAAGCATTCGCAACTTATTAAGAGCATTGTTAACCCGCTCCAAACAGTCATTAACGCAGTTGGACGGCTTTCTCAGGTTTAGTTCGGTTAATCGTTTTTTTGCCAACACCATATCGTGTTCAGATTCAAAATCGCAGTGTGACAACAACTCATCTGCTTCTTTACGAATATCTTGAGCTAATTCTGCTTCCTCAACTGTTTCATATATCCTTCCTCTGAATGTTCGCCGTGCCACATCGGCAGTCTTAATTCTTCTCTGAATATCTGCCATCATCAGCCCCGCGCATTTCTCGGGTTGCATCTGGCTTTCTGCATGAATCCTGTCGTTAATATTGACAAGTTCATCATAGGATTTACCGTCAATGTCTTGGCACAAACTGGTAATAAGCTTATAAGTTTCTTTTGCTACATTCGCTTCATTTAAGGTTGAATATTCAATGCCATTTACTGTTTTCGCATCTTTCAACTTTTGGGTAAGTTCTTTTTCAATACTCAACGTCAGATGTATACCATATTGTTCCTTTTTCGCTTGAATACTGTCTAGATTCTCAGCAATACTTTCAATCGGCAGTTCATTTAGGTTTTCAGCTAACTCGCTTTTAATAACCTCCTCTGATATTCTTTCCTCCGCGGGGATTCCCACTTTGAACCCAAGGCTTTCAGTTCTTTGTTGATATTTCTGTAGTAGTGCCACATTCTCATCATGACTTCTATTCTTTAGAATATTTGTTTCTGGAATCATGCGATTCAGCGTTATAATACATAAATTATCAATGTCCGCTGTCATTCCAAACAGTCGACCAATCGCAGCAGCCGATTCGGCTCCTTCATATTCCAAGATTAAATGTTCATAGACCCGCTTTTCATATCTATTGCAATGTAGCGCTGTAACTAACACATCTATTCTATCCTTTTCTGGAATCATTGAATAGTTGTTCATCAGATTCTTCGCCATCTCTGCGTCACGCGGCGGCGCATCGTTCATACTTGCACCATATTCTTCAATAACACATCCTGCAATGGTATAAACCGCACGGTAAATTCTGTCACATACCATCTCTCGGAATTTAGAATCTCTATATATAGCGTTTTCTTTTTTTGCAATTTCATTTCTGGTCACAGCATTTCCAAGTGCATTAGAAATGTTGTATGCTGTTCCTGTCGCTGCGTTAAAAATACCCGCAGTCGCTATTCCCTTTGCTGCACCAGCAAGGCCAAAACCGCCACCTACCAGCCGTCCCCGCGTTGCTTTTTTCATCTCTCTGGCGTATGTCGCCTGCTCAATCGTTTCATTTGTCTGCTCTAGAATTTCCACAAGTTCATCCACAAACCCATCCCACGGTTCCAAGAACACCTCGCCATATGCCTCATATAAGGAGTCCGCACTAATTCCATACTTGCCATCTTTGATTAAGAGCGTAGTCGCATATTCGACTTCAGCGTTGATAATCTCATAGCCATCTCTTGTCACTGCAGCTGCAAAGGATCTAAATCCTTGATAGTTATCATATTTTTGAGCAAATCTTTTCTTAGCCGACATCGCTCTGTTCTGAAATTCTTTTAGGATTTTATGTGCATATAACTCGTCATCTGTTACCTGCTCAATATGACCACAAATTGAAAATTTCATTGTTATCCCTCCAACTAAAATTAGAGCATTGCTCATAATCAGTTTATCATTATCCGCTCCCAAAATCAATGCTATAGTAATTATTTTAATCTCTATAGCGATTTGAACAAGGTGTAAAAGTTCGATAACCTATAAGAAATAATGCTTATAGGCGGTCAAAATAATGGATGAACAGAAAAAAGCTATTTCACTTGCTGTCGGTAATCAAATCCGCCGTTATCGCTATGCAAAATCTATTAGCCAAGAAGATTTAGCTCTTCGGGCAAATATAAATCCTGCATACTTGGGACAAGTTGAGCGTGGTTTAAAGTGCCCTACAGTGGACACTCTCTGCAAATTATCTACCGCTTTAGAGATTCTCCCTTCTGAACTCCTACAATTTAACTCCTTTCAGGACAGCGATGCGTACTTTAATCGTAGAGCGGCAGAGCTTATATCTAAAATTCCAACCGAGAAAAAAGCGCAAGTATTGCAAATACTAGAAGAAATTTCTTCCTTATGCTAATCACCGATCATCTCATTTTCTTTGATTAGATAATATCTCCATGAAGAGCCACAGAAAAATCTGTGGCTCTATTCTTATATGGAGGTATTTCTCGTGAAAGCTTTACTTGTCGAGCCCAACACTGAACCCCGCGCCATCGAGATCGACGGCTCCCTCGCATCCATGCAGGCCCTTGTCGGCGGTCTCATTGAAGCCGTCTACCCGTTCGAAGATTCCGTCGCTCTGATCTGCAACGACGAAGGCAAGCTGACAGGCCTGCCCCAGAATCGCCCTTTGAAACACCCCGAAACCGGCGAGATTTACGACATTGTCTGCGGTCCCTTTTTCCTGTGCTCCGCGCCGTCTGACAGCGAGAATTTCGAGTCGCTGCCGGAGAAGTTTATTGAGAAGTATACCAAGCTCTTCGCGCTGCCGAAGCTCGTCTGCACCAACTGCGGCGAAGAATTCCTGAAGGACGAACTGTTTCCGTTTGATGGCGAGCTTCTTTGTCCGGACTGTCTGGAAAACAAAACGGTCCTCTGTGCCTGCTGCGGAGATCGCATCTGGAGAAGCGATGACGCAGGCAATGAATCCCTTCCGCTCTGTGAGGATTGCTTCGACCGCCACTATGAGCGCTGCACGGCCTGTAATGAGCTGATCCGTCGCGGGGACACCTATTATCGCGGTGACAATCCATATTGTCTGGACTGCTATCACGATGTGTGCAACGATGATCCCATCCACGATTATTACTACAAGCCGTCGCCCATTTTCTATGGCGACGGCAATCGCTATTTTGGTGTCGAGCTTGAGATCGACGGCGCCGGTGAGGACAATGATAACGCTGCGGACATTTTGCACATCGCCAATGCTAAGCATCCGCTTGCGTACTGCAAGCACGACGGCTCACTGGACGACGGCTTTGAGATGGTGACGCACCCTATGACGCTTGCCTACCATCAGTCAGAAATGCCGTGGGCAGCCATCTTGCGAAAGGCCGTGCAGATGGGCTACACCAGTCATCAGGCGGGTACTTGCGGACTTCATGTTCATGTCAACCGAAACGCCTTCGGTGAAACAGAAGTACAGCAGGACGCCGTAATTGCCCGTATTCTGTATTTCGTTGAAAAGAACTGGGAAGAGCTCTTGAAGTTCTCCCGAAGAACGCAGAGCCAGCTCGACCAGTGGGCCGCCCGCTACGGCTACAAGGATCAGCCGAAGGAGCTTTTAGACCACGCCAAGAAGAGCGCTCACGCCGGTCGCTATACCAGCGTCAACCTCACCAATAAGAACACCATCGAATTTCGCATCTTCCGTGGGACCCTCAAACACAACACTCTCATCGCCACATTACAGCTCCTTGACCGGATCTGTGATGTGGCTCTTTTCATGTCAGACGAGCAGGTTAAGGCGATGTCTTGGACGACCTTTGTCTCCGGCTGCACACAGCCTGAGCTGGTACAGTACTTGAAGGAGCGTCGCCTGTACGTCAATGAGCCGGTAGAAAGCGAGGCGGATATCTGATGTGCTGTTTGTTTGGATTTGTTGACTATGCAGGTTCACTGAGTGTTAAGCAGAAAGGCCGTCTCATTCGGGAACTCTCTATCGCGGCAGAAGCGCGCGGTACCGACGCCACTGGTGTTGCCTACAACACGTCACGCGGACTGCAAATTTACAAGCGTCCGCTGACGGCGCATCGGCTGCATCTGAACATTCCTGCGGAGGCCCACGTTGTTATGGGTCATACGCGGATGACGACACAGGGCAGTGCGAAGAAGAACTATAACAACCACCCCTTCTTCGGCTGTGTAAAGGGGAAGTCCTTTGCACTGGCGCATAATGGCATTGTTTGGAACGACCTTGAGATGCGCCGCACAAAACATCTGCCGAGAACAAAGGTACAAACAGATAGCTATGTTTCCGTCCAACTCATTGAGCAGCAAAAAGCCCTCGACTTTGACAGCCTCCGCTATATGGCAGAGCAGGTCGAGGGTTCTTTTACATTTACAGTGCTGGATGAGCAGAATGCGCTGTGGATCGTCAAGGGGGACAATCCTCTCAGCATTGCTCACTTTCCGGAGCTTGGCGTTTACGTTTACGCATCGACTGCCGAGATCCTAAACAAAGCGTTGACCCGCTGCAGCAACTGGCTCGGGCGCGGAGAGAAGGTTGATATCGAGATGGGGGATATTGTAAGAATTGACCGCAACGGTCGCATCACCCGCGGCACGTTCGATACCTCCAAATTCTATCGCTCGTCGTGGGGATATTGGGATACGCCACTATACCCAAGATTACCGCATTCCGAGGAGGAACATCTTTCACTTTTGAAGTCGGTCGCAAAGGCGTTCGGCTTTACAGGCGAGATGATTGACCGGCTGTTGGATCAGGGGTTCACGACTGACGATATCGAAGAAATTTTGTACGAAGGGACATGGTGACTATGAAGCAAAAAATCAAAGCAAAGAGTAACTACAAAGCGCGTGGCAGCAGCGTCGATCTGTACTGCTCCGTACATGTGCAGCGAGCCAAAGCACGCAGCAAATCACGGTGCAAGGTCAGCACATGCGGCAAAAGACGCTGAGGAGGTGGTACTATGAACCTAAACTTTGTAATGGCCGGAATGATGCTCACGCTCTTCGTCCTGTTTTTAGCTGAGGGCATTTGCGCCTCCGTTCGGAAAGAGAAGTGATTTCATGCCTGTCTTTTTTGCTGTCATCGGCACGCCGCTCTATGACTTCGCCGCTGGCTGTGTGCTGGCAGCCAACGTATATTTGATGATCCGCGGTGGAAAAAATTATCTCAAAGGACGGAAGAAGTAATTCTAAACTTCTATTGCTAAAGGCAAACTGCAATGAGCGAACATGATGGTAAATACTCAGCAAAAGGAGGAAATCATTATGCTTGATGAATATGGCGCACTCTTGAGCTTTGACGAATTCTGTGAGGTTCTGCAGTGTGGACGTAACACCGCCTATCGCCTACTCAATTCCGGCATTGTTGGCTTTCGGATCGGACGAATCTGGAAGATTCCCAAAGCCGATGTCATTGCGCTTTTGGCAGAGCGGCATTCTATTTTGCAGGACAAAAATGCGCTGAAAATGTCATGCAAGTATACTCTGTGACATTTTTCATTACAGTGCGTTTTTGTAAAATCCGTCGTCCCATACTGATGTAAAGAGGGCTGCCTGAGCAGCCCTCTTTAATTACTTCACATACATTACCGGCCTGTGTGTCACATCTCTAAGCTGCTGCAAAAAATCGTAGAAGTCCTTCTTCTTGCCCTGGTATCTCTGGCCGTCAGTGAAAGATATCTGATTCATCACAAGGTGCACGTGCGTATTATCCGTATTTCCATGAACAGCGTACACAATTTGAAAATCCTTATAGTGGTCAATTATTTCCTCAGCACAATTCCGTGCTTCCTCCGCAGTCACGCCGGAGTTTTCATCAAAGCTAATAATGGAGTGGCGGATTCTTTTTCCGCTGTCCTTCCCAAAATGCTGTGCGGTTTCCTTCATTTCTTCTGCTGCGTTCTCTACACAGGAGACATTGCGGCAACCTGTATACACTGCTTTTTGTGGATTGCAAATGTAGTTGATCGCATCCCGTCTTGCGTCGTCGTCAAAGAATTTTTGGCGCTCACCAATTCCTGCGACAGTATAAGTAACAATATCTTTCATATCTGATACACCTCTATCTATAAAAGTAGTAAAGAAGAATATATCTCTTTAATACCCTCTTTATTAGCCGCAGGGGGAAGAAAAATCTTCCCCGGGGGCCCCTTAATAGTTGTGTTCAGATAATAATCGAAAATAATCTTAGGTACTCAGTATTGTTCTTTAAAAATGACAGGTTCGCTTTATATTGTCCCTGACATTTTCTGCTGCCTAATGTTTGTCAGGAAACACCGCCCTCATATTCGTATCTTCTCCTAACCACGAAAAATACCAGACCCCCTTCTTGTAGAATTCCACCACTGCCTGCATTGTCTTATCATCGAGACCCATGAAAAAACAGTCAAGTGCTTCCGCACAGCGAGCTATGGCATTTTCATAATCTTTTTTAGTGCCTACAGGTAGACCTTCCAACCATGTTTGTGTCTTCTTCACTAAGCGCTCCCCAATAATTTTCTGGCGTTTATCTTTATCAAAGTATCGAAGAGCCAGTTCTTTTCTTAGTTCTTCTTCAAACTTTTCCCCCGTATATCCTTTCGCAGTAACGGTCTTCTTAGCTCTCTCTCTCTTTCTTACTGTATACTTCAATTTGTCGCTTTCTTATTTCGTAAAGATTTTCGCATTCCTTACGCAATTGTTCGACTGTGCAGCAGTCAATACTTGTAAGCAATACTCTTCCCAGTTCGACATAAAACAGTACCCGCCACCACGACTCATCTGACCTTTCCCTATTAGCTTTATTCTGAGCCATTCTAAGAACGGGTAGAACTTCTTTTCGTTGCTCTTTCGGAATCTCTGCCAGCATCTGCAAAATTTCCTCTGTGAGCTCTGCATCGTCATCCATCAAGTTTCTGAAAATGTCTTTAGCCTTACTGTTATAGTCAAACAGCATCGGCTCTATGACATGCCTTTCGGCCTCTTCATTCTGAATATCTTGTACGCTGCAGCCCAGCTCTCGCGCAATTGCGCGGGCATCTTCCTCGCGAATTATCACCGAATTTTGTTCTTTCTTTCGTCCTTTATTTTTCAATGAACTGAGCCATGACCGACACCTCCCAATATTAAGAGATAACTGCGCACACGAAATAGGTTTCGCTTTTGCCCTTTCATAGATTTTGCCAAGGTCAGCGTAAAATTTGTTTCTCTTCATGGTAACAATCCACTCCGTCGATTTTCCGTCGATTTTTTGAAATATTTCCACGCCACCTGAGATTTGCGTTATCATAAAACCACCAAAAATCAGGAGGCTTCCAATGAAACTGAATTTTAAAGTTGAGCTCCTTGGCCGTCCTACATTTCAACCTATTATTGAGGTGCAGCGGAGCAGCTCTTCCATTTCCAAATTTTTATCCAGTTTAGTCCCCAACTTAGCTCCTGACTCCGCAACTATACTCGTTGCAGGTGTCGGCAGCGGTAAAACCACTTGGACGCTGCACACGGTTATCGATCTTTGCCTGCAAGACAGCTCCATTTCCGTCTGCTTTGTCTCGTCTCGCTGCGCGATCAACTCGCAGATGAAACACAAAATTGCCCGTCAGCTCAAATGCGAACACGACCTCGATTGTTACAACGAAATCGGTCTGCAACAGCTGAAGCAAATCGGCCCCGTGACAATTTTGACCTACCACGCCCTCTATTCGATGATTCGGGAGGGCGACTCTCGGCTGCAAGACGTCGACTTCTTTATTTTTGACGAGGTGCACTCGTTGGTGCAAGATGCTACCTTTGTTTCCTTCACAGGGGAGCTATTACGTGATCTCCCCCGGTTCTTTTCCAGCGCAAAGCGTATTTATCTCTCGGCAACTCCCGAACCGATTTTAGCGCATCTCGCTAAAGTTGAGTCCCAGCCTATTCATGTTCTCAGGTTCCCGTCACACTATCCGCAATGGAAGCCGATTTTTTATGCGGATGAGTCGATCCTGCTGCAGCACCTTCATTCTATTCCTAAAACGGAGAAAGCACTGATTTTCGTCCCGTCAATCAGCGCTGGGCGCTCTTTAAGCAGTAAATTCGATTCTGCCCAGCTTATTACGGCAAGGACAAAGCTCGAAAATCCCCAAAAATGGCAGGAATTGCTATCGACGCAAGAGCTTTCTGCTCGGTACACTTTTTCGACCTCGACGATTGATGCAGGAGTGTCCCTCACTGATCCTGCACTCCGCCACATCGTCTGCAGTTCGATTGACCCCGTCGAAGTCATTCAGCAAGCTGGTCGTAGGCGCTTGAAAAGCGGTGAAACCCTTTCCGTCTATATTCCATTGCCATCTCAGCAGCAGCTCTGGCTGCAACTGAGCCGCCTTGAAGAGACGCTCTCTATCTTACGTACCACCAGCAACAACCAGTCGCTGTTCATTTCCAAGTATGTGCTTGAAGAAGACAGGACCGATATTCGACAACTGTGCTATTGGAAAGACGGAAAAATCTTACCCAACTACCTTGCCATCGCTTCCCTCGATCGTCAGGCTCAGAATATTCGGCACCTGATCAACGCAAAATCGCCTTACATTCTTGAGCGCACTATTTATCATGCGCTGGGCCTGTCGCTTCCGGCTGACAATAGATTCATCTATTTAAAGCATCGAAGCGATGGAGAAATAAGTGCTTTTCAAGATTGGTTGCACGCACAGGTGGGCGAAATTTCTGAAAAGGACTCTTTTTCAGAAACGTTTAAAACGCAGTATCAAAACTGCTTCGGTGCCCGAAAAAATGACCGCTCCGACCGTAGTTGGGGCCTTTCCGTCATCAAGAAGGTACTCTCAACCTTAAACTGGGGCTTTTCCATTGAGGCAAAGCGCGGTATTTGGGTGCTGTCTGATCTGCGAACTCATTCCGAAGGGGGTGAGAAGATTGGATGACCTCATCACCTCCCTCGATTCCCTCCCCGTTGTGCTCCGCGTGGACGAGGTCAAGGCTATTCTTCGCATTGGGCGGAATCAATGTTATGAGCTCATAAGAAGCGGTCAACTCCGCAGCCTTCGAATTGGCCGCCAGTTACGCATCCCCCGCGATGCCGTCGAACAATATCTATCACGTACGGGCTGAATAGCAGGAGGGGTTCTCCTCCTGCTATATCACTGCCCTCATTAAAAGTCAAGGAGGAGAATTTATGTCTCGCAAGAAAGCTCTGCGTGCCGCTCAAGGCAGCGGCACCATTCGTAAAAGAACAATCACTCAAAAGGGGCGTCAATACACCTTTTGGGAGGGCCGAGTTACCATCGGCTATGACAGTGGAACCGGCAAACAAATTCAAAAATCGATTAGCGGGAAGACTCAAAAGGCGGTTCGCGAAAAAATGCAGGCCATAGCCGTCGAGCTCAACACTGGAACATACAAGGAACCGCTAAAGATGACCGTGGGCGAATGGCTTGACATTTGGGAAAAGGACTATTTAAACAACGTCAAGCCTCGCACACGTGAGATTTATAAAGCCTCGATTCGCAATCATCTAAAGCCCGCTTTAGGTGCCATCCGCTTAGAAGCGCTCGACACTCCGACGATCCAAGCATTTTACAATGGACTCAGCTCACCTTGTAAGACACGTGATCATGCCCTCTCTCCTAAAACAATAAAAGACCTGCATGGCATTCTTCACAAGGCTCTTAGTCAAGCAGTTGCTATCGGTTATTTGAGATTCAATCCCGCTGACGCCTGCAATATCCCCAAGGTAGTCCGTAAAGAGTTAACGCCTCTCGATACCGAGGACATACAGAAATTTCTCACTGAAATTCGAGGTAATCCGTTTGAAATTCTATTGTCGGTGACTCTTTTTATGGGATTGCGTGAAGGTGAGGTACTGGCCCTCAGTTGGCACAATATTGACTTTGAACACGGTACGGTTCTTATCAACTGCCAGTTACAGCGCTTTCGCGAGGATAAGGGCGTTTACCGCATTGTGCCCACCAAAAACAGCAAAGGTCGGACTATCAAACCTGCTACAGCAGTAATGGATCTGCTCAAGCGTCAAAAAGCAATACAGGCAGAAATGCGGCTTAAAGCTGGTACAGCTTGGGAAAATAATGACTTTGTCTTCACAAATGAATGTGGACATCACTTTGATAACTCGACCATTTACCGCGCTTTCAAAAAGGCTGCAACAGCAATTGGACGCCCTGACGCTCGCTTTCACGACCTGCGTCACACCTTCGCAACGCTGGCACTGCAAAATGGGGTGGACGTCAAAACCGTCAGCAGTATGCTCGGCCACTATGACGCTGGATTCACACTCCGCACCTACACCCACGCTACGAGGCAGAAGCAGGACGAAGCCGCACAAACGATGGGCAGCTTCATGGCGCAGGTCATGTAAGCAGAAAAAAGGCGCAAAAATACCGGAGAGAAGGCAAAGCCTCCTCTCCGGTGCTCTTTGGCTCTTTCCGCACATTTCGTTGTGTGGGTCACGGTGTGGGTCAGGCAGTTGACCCACATTTTGGCTCGCACCATTTTCTGCGTTTTTGCAACAAAAAAGCGCCGAAAACCGAAGTCTTCGATGCTTTTTGGAGCTGCTGGGCAGATTCGAACTGCCGACCTCATCCTTACCAAGAGATTTTTGGTGTTTTTTATAATAATTTCCGTTTGTTTTTAGTCGTTTCCATTTCGAACAACATCGTTTCCAGAACTTTCGCGAAGTGCAGTCTCCGTTGTTTCCACGCTTGTCTGTGGTGAAACTGTGGTCAACCAGCGATTTGTGTAGACAGTGCCTGCGCAAATCGCATCGACTCAGCGCCACAGATAACACCGCAACTTCTTCGAAAGTCGATATAGTCATCAGGAGGTTGGTATCACAATTTGATACCAACCTCTTTGCCAAAACAGGCGTAATAGCCCATTCATATTTTGGGCCGCTGTAGTCAATAAGAGTTAGTTCTCCATCACAGAATTCTCCGCCGACTGCTCCAACATGAGGAAACGATCAAAGTCGCTCTCGTATGGAACTTGCCACGACGAGGTGTATAATTGCGCCCTTGTCTCCGTCAAGGGTTTTCACCCTCGTCCGCTTCCTGCGTTTCTCTCCGGCTCTCAATCAGCCGATTCAGCTTCTTTTGAACCGCTTCGCTCTGGAAGATGAAGGTCAGCAGCTCCATCACATCCTCATCGGTCAGGACAGTCGGCTCTTTCAAAAAGGTCTCCAACATTCCAGCACGAGTGCAAAGCCGATGGGTTCTTTCGCTTCTGGTCAGCCGTTTCAGCTCGCTCTGCAATCGCTTCTCCTTGTGCTTGGCTGCGGTCAGCTTGCGCTCCGCAACATACTGTTTGTGTCTCAGCTTTTCCAATTCTTCGCTCATGGGCAACTTCTCCTTTCTGATAATGGGCAAAACAAAAGCGACCAACTTTTTACGGTTGATCGCCTTTGGCTTGGTCGTTATTTATTTTTTATCACTCCCACCCAAGAGTATCTCTATTTTGCTCGATAAAATCGCTTACTACCGCCTCAATAACAGGTACGGAAACAGAATTTCCAAATTGTTTATAAGCGAATGTGTCTGTGGGGTTCACAACAAATGAATCTGGGAAGCCTTGCAATCGTGCACACTCTCTCGGTGTAATTCTGCGTGGACGATTATTCTGTATTACACCTAACCGGTTTGAATCAGAAGATGTTAGTGTAATTGAAATACTGTCCGGGTCTAAGAACTTAAAAACCTCAAAGGACATATTACCACAAACTGGATTATATTTGCCATCTTCTTCCTTCAAGTATCCCTTTGCCTTGAGTGATGTTATTACTTCAATAATATCATCATCTGTATAAAAAGTCTGAATTTGTTCAAGAGTTAACTTCTTTCCGTCTTGCTGGGTTCCAAATATAGGCTTCCTTCTATTTTGAATCAACAAATTCATAAATTTAATCTCAGCAGAAGAACATTTTCCTTTTTTTCCAAGCTCCCACGAATGGAGTGATTGTCCTCCACGATAATCAATCAATCTGTATCCATGGAGCTTAGATAAGTCATCCCCTATAACCGAATGCAACTGTTCCTCAAATTCTGTGGAGCAATAATATTTTTCTGGCACATCGTTCTCAAGTACATTTCCGACTGTGTTTTTTTGAGAATGATATGGAGAGAACATATTCATTTGCTCAAAGTCTTTTTTATATGAATGAGAATCAGCTGCTCCCAAATTTGTAGTTAGTGACATTTTAGGTACAGCACCTTTTATTCCGAGAATATACAATCGAACTCTATTTTGCGGAACCCCAAAATTTGAACTATTGAGCAACAAATCGTATGCCCCATACCCCAATTCATGCAGCTTGGTCATAATTGTGTCAAATGTTCGTCCTCCATCATGAGTATACAAACCTCTTACATTTTCCAGCAAGAATGCTTTAGGCTGATATGCCCCTAAGATTCGTTCAATTTCAAAGAACAATGTTCCTCGTGTATCGCCAAAACCTTTACGCTTTCCAGCATAAGAGAATGGTTGACATGGAAAACCACCTAACAAAAAATCAAACGGTTCGATCTCTGTTATTTCATGAATATCACCGCTCGGATATTCGTGAAAATTCAATTCATAGGTCTGACACGCTTTTGCATCTATTTCACTGGAAAGAACGCATTTCGAACCAATACCATGCTTTGAAAGTGCTTGTGTTGCACCGATTCTAATACCTCCTACTCCAGCAAATAAATCAATAAATTTAATCATCCAATCTTCTCCCTGATAAATTCTATAAGAACATCAAATTCGGCATCCGTATAGGCCACTGTACAATGACTATATTGGCATATCGAAGTCAGTGCAGACTCTCTTTGGAAGTTTCCAGCTCCATCAATAATGTAGGCAATATAGTTTCCAGACTCCTCCACCGCCTTGTAGCGTGCTTGTGCTTGCCCTGCTTTTCTTTCTATGGTTGAATTTGTAGTTACTTGAAAGCTAATCTCTATACCTACATATTTGTCATTATGCTTAACGGACAAATCAAATGTTGTTTCCGTTCTGTCATTTTGAGTTATGCCGGGTATATGACCATTGCTCTTTACAACATAGTCAGCCCCTAATTTTCTTTGAAGGTAAGATTCTGCATATACTTGAGCTGCATTACCTAAACCATTAGCTTGTGCGCCTCCGGTTATTCTACTTACAAAGATATATCTTTGCCTGATGAATTCTTTGAGTTCATCTGCTTTGCCCATCAAATTCCCAACGATGCATTTTGAAAAAATATCTGAAATATAATCGTTAACAGCATTACTTCCGAAAAGAAGCAATGTAATAATGTCCTTATAAAAACTGTTAAGTGACTCTGCACTTAGGATAGATGCCACATCTGTGTGCATTTTTTTATTAGTCAATGCTCCTTTGGTTGGAAGGGCAGTAAACTCATATTCAATTTCATTTCCATTTAAAGCATAGTGAAGCTTGTTGTCAGGGAAATAGTTGGAAAAATCTCGGTTAATTCTCTGAAGGGGTTCGCTGCCAAAATCGGTAAGCACCATCAAGTGCTTCAAAAACAGATTTGCCGCAAAATGAGCAGCGGCCATAACATCAAAAACACTTTCTGGATTGTTATAATCAGACAGTGTTAGTATCGAGATGAATTGATCTTGTGTACGAACTAATGTGGGAATAATACTTGATTCTGCTTCAAGCGTAACTAAGTTCTCGGGCCACCATTTACAGGCATTAGCTTCTAATTCAGTAAGTGTTCTGTTATATCTTGTAGGCATAGTTATTTCTCCTTCGCATCAGGCAAAAATTCTAAAATATCATCGACGCCGCAGTTCAGCGCTTGACATATTTTCTCGATTGTATCAAGTGATAGATAATGGTCTCTCTTTAACTTGGTTATAATATTCGCACTAAAGCCTGCTCTTTCCATGAGCTCCGCATTGCTAATGCCTTCATCAATCATCAAATGGAACAGTTTTTTGTAAGTTACAGCCATACCTATCCCTCCTTTCATTCGAACCATTATATCACGCATAAGTGAAAAAATCAAACCATCGAAGACGAAAATGATTCTATTTTCCGGTCAATTATCATTGCTTTTGAAAATATAAAAGGTGGTTCAATAGGTTTGTATTTTCCTATGTAGCTGCGGTCAAAGCATCGGATGTAAGCTCGACATTTTGACCGCATATCGCCCCTAACTGTTACATTATTCCGTCCGGCTCTTAAACCCGGTTTGCTTTGCACTCTCGCTGGCTTTCCGTCTGCGTTCCTCGCTGTACGGTGCTTGCAGCCGGATAGATAGTCTGTACTTGTCCAGCACATAGATCTCGCCGCCCTGGGCGAAGGCTTTTTCCAAGCGGCAAAGGTCTGGCTGCCTCTTGCTAAACGCTGCCAGCCGTTTCCGCAGTCCGGCATTGTAGGTCTGGATGTGAGCGGCGCCCTCGCACTCGTTGAACAGGATGATGGTCTCTTTCTCATACTTCGTCAGGGTCATATTCTTCATCCTCCCATTCCTCGTTGTATTCCATGCCGTCCTCGTAATCCTCTGCCTGACAGCTGCTCACGATGCGCTCAAAAGCCTTTTCGTAGCGCAGATATGCTTCCATCTCTAAGCGGAGATTGAAGAACATACAGCGATAGCAACGCAATATTCTGCGCTGCTGAAGACAATAAAAACACTCGAGGCTGGTTATCTTAACCAGCCTCGAGTGTTTTTCATTTCCCGTATTTCTCTTTCAAACTCTGGTGTCCCTGTTGGTCACGGCGGCGCAGCTCCTCTGCCGAAAAGATCTTCCACTGGGGGTCTTCATCGTTTAGGTTCAGATGCGCATAAGATTCCGGATAATACCGCTCCGGGTCAAAAGTAAAGTCCTTTGCAACAAGCCGCTGCCACATGCTCGGCTCATCGGACAGGTCGATCTTGTCCACCTCGTAACTTGTCAGCTCATGGGTAATATCGATCTTTCGCAGGAATTCCTCTGCGGTCAATTTCCCCTGAACATATTCCTCCCGCGCCAGCCGAGCGTTCTCGCTCCACTGGTCGTACTGCTCGTAGTCCATGTGCATCAGGTTGGAACGGTCAGAAGGTGCCGCGTCGATCCAGCGCAGCAGGCGGGAATACATTCTGTCCCGCAGCTTTTTACAAACCAGAAGTGCCTCATCCTCCGAAGTCTTATCCAGCCTTGCCAGATTTGCGCCACGCTGTTTGCAGCTCTGTCCATCGGTCACCCGGTCACAGTACCGGGTGGCCTTTTTCGTTTTCGGGATGAAATAGCCCCAGCAGTAGTCACATCGGCAGACCCTCTGGTTGTCCTGCTCGAAGTAGAGCGCCAGCACCAACATCCGCAGCTCCATCAGGCTGCGAAGCTGGAACGACCGTGGTTTTTTCAACTGCGGCAGCTTCGCCGGATCGCAGATCCGCGCGATGTCGGCGTAAGCCGCCCGCAGCTTTTCATACTGCTCCGCCGGTGTCATTCCTGCTGTGCTGTCAAATGCGACCTCCATGATATTCCGAAGGTAGTTCTGTACACGGAGGGGTTCTTCCATCACCCGCAGGATCTCCTGTCCAGCAGCCAGCAGAAACATCGCCGTGCCGTCATCCTCTGCCTGCAAAGTCCGGTGCAGAATGTCCGTCACAACAAATCCGCTCACAGGATCGATCTCACACAAATCTGGTGTCAGCAAAATCGCCTCCGCGGCAAAGTCCTCTAAGTCGCTCACAGGAATATCGATCCGCTCCTCAAACAGAGGATGCTCGTTCCGCAGCCACCGCACCACTTTGCGGTAGCCGGCATAGTCCAGTTCAGAAAAGGCGATCAAGGTCTCCGCGGGAGTCAGTGCGGGTATCTGCGTGATTGACCTGTCATCACAAAGCAGGATGGAATAGCGTCCATCGCCCACCTCCATCAAGTACAATTCCGAAGCCATGCCGATACCTCCTCAAAGATCACTTCCTGATGTAAGCCTCCTTGAAATTATTCTAACATAAAGGTGAACACAGCGAAAGTGAAAAGTTTCATGACACCTCGACAACTGAATACCCGCAGCCGGAGTGCATACACCGTGAGGGAAGCAGCGCCAAGATCCGCAAGGGGGAGCGTGCCGACACGGGACAACGCCGCAGAAAGTCTGGGGCAGGAAGGTGTACGGTGTGCGGCCAATCAAAATCAGAACAAAAAAGAAAGGAAAATCAAAAATGAAATCATCTGTCTACAAAAGCTACGATGAACTGCCGCTGTTCCTCAACTCAGATCTTGTTGCAAAAACACTCGGTATCGCTCCGTCCAGTGCATATGAACTCATGCACGAAAAAGATTTTCCCACTCTGCACATCAACTGTCGCATGGTGGTTCCGAAAGAAAAGTTCATCCAGTGGGTGGATGAGCACACGAAGGGCGGTGCCATTACATGAGAAGAACGAAACCTCCCGTTGGATGGGAGCATGTGAAAAACTGCTTCCCCGTCCCCAACGAGCTTCTCGATTTCGATTTGCCCGGTGGATCAATTGCTGTCTACATCTTCCTGCTGCGTCATGCAGACCGAAGGACTGGCCAGTGTCATCCAAGTACTGCGACTATGGCTAAAAATCTTCACTACTGCCGAAACACCGTCGCAAGCTATGTCCGACTGCTGGAGGAACGCGGACTCATCATCACGGAGCATACTAAAATCATCACAAAGAACGGCATCAAGAAAAATGGAAATCTGCTCTACACGATAATTCCCTTACAGAAAGTCATGGAACAGCACTACGAGCAGCAGTTCAATGCATTAGAGCGTACAACAGAGCGGCGGAAGGCGCAGGCAAAGCTGGCAGAACAGCTCGGCGCATAAAAACGAAGTGTGCTTTTTTCCGCACTCTGTAATCACGGTCGGCCAAAACCGTGAAGCCTATCAACGCGGTGAGAGAAAAAGCAATGGGATCACGCAGCCCAGCGGGGCCGCGGCGCCTCGTGACAGCGACGCGCATCATGCGCATCGCTGTCACGAAGGCTTTCTGCGTTCTTTGGGAGTACATCCGACCAAGGCCCAAAAGCGGCAAAGTACGCCGTTCTGATACCCGGCCGCGCAGGGTTTCCGAACCGCGCAAAACGCTCCGAGGGTAGTGATACCACCCCCCGTCCGAAACGCCCCGTGTTTCGCCGTGTGAGCCGCTGTGTGCGCGGTTAGGGGCTGGGGTTGCGTGTGTACCCGCCAAAGCCCTTTGAAGCGAACGTTGCGGCGTTTGTGGGCGATGTGTGAAAGGGCCCGGTGAATCCTGCTCCGGCGATGGAAAACTGAGCCTTTGGGGATGGAGTTTTTCCTCCCGACCATGTCCCGTTTCGGAAGCTTTCGCCCCTTATTTACCCGTTCGATAAAAGCACTAGATAAAGGGCCGCGGTCGCAAGCGCCCGCAGCCCGCCCACAAAGCCCCGCAGTGCGGGGCTTTTCAGGGAATCACCAACCGCCGTCGGTTTGGCGGTTTTACAGAACAATCGCAGTCGGTCATTCGGCAAAGTCCCGTGTTTGCAGGGCTTTGC
>ERZ1027239.320-NODE-320-length-18951-cov-9.606425_pt1 | contig 18951 bp, 33 predicted proteins | sample MGYA00519476_ERZ1027239 | MGnify/ENA primary metagenome ERZ1027239 (study PRJEB26926, sample SAMN06164636) | human gut metagenome | biome: ENVO:00009003; feature: ENVO:2100002; material: ENVO:00002003 | host: Homo sapiens | place: USA | collected 2012 ... | reverse complement strand
GATGATCTACGAATGGATTCTCGAAACGCTCCAATACGTCAGAAGCGAACTTCTGGAGCTCATCCATAGGGAGGTTCAGAGTCTGCATCAACTCCTCGAACTGTACCTTGTGGATGTACTTGCCCAATACTGGGTGTTCGCAAGCATCGCGAACGATGTTCACACCGCTGAGGTATGTAACAGGGCTCAATACTGTGTGAGGGCCATTCAGGAGAGTAACCTTACGCTCGTGGTATGGCTTCTCGTTGTCTGTGATGAGAACGTGGAGACCAGCCTTGTGAGCAGGGAACTCTTCCTGCATCTGCTCTACAGTCATGTTCTCAGCCTTCTCGATTACCCAGAGGTGGAAGCTCTCAGCCTTTACTACGAGGTTATCCTTGTAGCAAACCTTCTGCTGGATTTCCTTGATGGTATCGCGTGGGAAGCCAGGAACGATACGGTCTACGAGTGTAGCGCAAACATAGCAGTGGTTGGTGAACCACTCCTTGAAGCCCTCGTAGTCAGCACCCATGTCTTCCTTCCAAAGTTCGATATACTGATAGATGCACTCCTTCAAGTGGTGACCGTTCAAGAAGATCAGCTCGCAAGGCATCAGGATCATACCCTTAGTTGGGTCACCCTCGAAGAACTTGTAGCGGTGGAACAGCAACTGAACCAACTTACCTGGGTAAGAAGCAGCTGGAGCATCTGTGAACTTGCAGGAATCATCGAATGCAATACCAGCCTCAGTTGTGTTAGAGATGATGAAACGCATCTCTGGCTGCTCAGCCAAAGCCATGAAAGCCTGGTTCTGAGAATATGGGTTCAATGCACGGCTGATAACGTCGATACGCTCCAATGTGTTGACAGCCTGACCGTTCTCCTTGCCCTGAAGGTTCACGTGATAGAGACAATCCTGACCGTTCAACCAGTCTACCATACCGCCAGGTAATGGCTGAACGACAACAACAGAACCGTTGAAGTCAGTTTTCTTATTCATATTCCATACAATCCAATCAACGAATGCACGGAGGAAGTTACCTTCACCAAACTGAATAATTTTCTCTGGAGCGACGCTCTTAGGAGCAGTGCGCTTGTTTAATGCTTTAAGCTCTTTCATGATTTGTTATTATGTTTGTTATTCGTTTTACTATTAGTTCCATCCCAGATGTCATATCTATTTCTTTAATCGATATTGTTATCTTTCTGAAATCTGATGCAAAGGTATAAAAAAAATCGGTACATTATATCGGAAATGTTGAAAAAACGTGCGTAAAGGTTTACGAAACTTTACAAAAAAAATCTTTCCATAACTTCTGGAAAGATGAACGAGCGAGATACGGGAGTCGAACCCGCCTCACAGGCTTGGGAAGACTCTCGTGTGTCTCGGTAAGTCTCTAGTACTGATGGTATTTGGTGTAATCACCGGTTGCTTACTCACATATTACTCACAAAAATCGTATTTTTACTGCACTTTTGTGAGTACGTACACCATGCCTAATTTTTCTGTTGCAAACTTTACTAGGTCAATTTCCGTTGCTGAAACAAAGTAGGCTACGTACATTTCGCTTCCATCGAAGTACACCGCAGAAGTGCCAGTGTCAACGGTTCCGTCCTGCTTGTAAGCGGTATTAGCTTTCCAGGTCTTGTAGCCACTAAACGGCATTGTCATAGGTTTGGCTGCGTCTCCATTGATAACTACCGAGAAATCGCCTTCCGTGCGAAGGATGCCGCCCTCTAAGAAAGAAATGGTGTTCCCCTTCTGAACAGAGTAATGGTTAATCGGAATAGGGAAATCCTGAACCTTGCTCAGTTCCCACTTGCCGTTCATAGCCTTGCTGGCATCAAACTTCTGTTCCTGTTTCTCATTGTCGTCATCATCGCTACTGCTGCATGATGTGAATGATGCTCCTGCAAGAAGTATCATTGCTGCTAATAATACCTTCTTCATAATATATAATGTATAAAGTTCTATAATGCCTTTAATGAGCCAAGTACCTTGAAAACCTTGGTGATGGCTTCTTTCTTTATTTCCTGGTCTTCGTACTCCTCGTTGATTGCGTGGAGGGTGAAATGTTCATTGTCGGAACCCTTGCGGATGATCTTCACTGTTCTGAGGTCGTTTGTTGTCATGATTGCATACACCTCGTTCATTGGCAAGAACTCATTCCAATCAAGAATCTGCTTCAGAGCTATAATGTCTCCGTTACTTATAAGAGGCTTCATGCTGTCACCTGATGTTCGACACCAGAAATCAGTCTTCTCATAACCGGGTACTGATATGTACTTCGTTGGTGTATTAGGAGAGTCGTTGTACATCTCACTAAAGCCCAATGCGAAATCAACGTCATAGAAAGGCTTTGCGTCTTCTCCGTGAACGCATTGAGTGAAAGCCTTATCTATAGCCATATTGATTACGTTTTTGTCGTATCCGACCGAATAGGTTCGCTTTTCACCCTCGCCAGTTTCAAGCCATTCCCTGTTTACGCCTAGGGCATCACAGATTAACTTGATGTCTCTAGGCATAACTGGAGATTCTCCTTTCATCTTCTTGCGGAACCCTGACGGATCAATCCCTACCTTCTTAGAGAAAGAATTGGCGTTATCAGCTCCTTCCGACATGAGAACCTTAATTCTCCCGATAATTCCTTCTTTTTCCATAATTAAGTTTTATATATGCAACTAAAAAGCCGCAAAACGTTAATAAATATTTATAATCCCGAAAAATATCGGGATTTCTTTGGAAGTTTCGGGATTTTTCCATACCTTTGCAATCGTCAAACTGGTAAAAACAGAAAGACGAAATGCGGAGGGACTGAGATTTATCCCATTCCAAGCAACTCTACACTGCAAAGATACGGGTTTTTCTTGGTTTCTCCAAATATTTTTAGTTAATATGAGTAAAAACAATAAAGTTTAAGCGATGAAAGCAAGTAAAATACAAGTTAGTGATATCCGAAGTATCGGAGTAGGTGGTTCTATTACCGTCGAGCTTCCTAGTTACCTTGCTTGCGTCTCTGCCAAAAATACGGTCGGCTACGTCAAGAAGGCTTACCCTAGAACTGATGGCTGCACTTACTATTGCAGAATCAATGGTAGCACGATTACAATCGGAGTGGCGGAAGCAGAAAAGGTCAATCGGAGGAAGAGGATCATTAAGTAGTAAACTTTTAAAAAAAAGTTGAAGTATGGAGGAAATTATAAAAATCGGAAGAACCGATACAATGACATCTCTCGAAATTGCAGAGATTACAGGAAAGCTTCATAAGCATATCATGGAAGCCATTAGAAAAATGGAGGTTGCTTGGGAGAAAATCAACGGGTCGAGATTTAGGCTGGTTGAATATACTGACCAGAAAGGCGAGAAAAGACCTTGCTATCAGTTGACAAAAACAGAATGTCTCTATATTGCGACAAAGTTCAATGACGAGGCGAGAGCAAAGCTTGTTCTTCGTTGGGAAGAATTAGAGAAGAAGAAGGAACAGTATCAAGTTCCTCAGTCTTTCGCCGAAGCTCTTATGCTTGCAGCAAAGCAGCAGGAGAAGATAGAACAACAGCAGCTTGCTCTTGAATCAAAGAACGAAGAGATTGTGCAGCTCTCGGATACAATCACCGAGATGCAGCCAAAGGTTAGTTATGTTGATACAATCCTTTCGAGCAAGGAGACCGTTACAACGACACAGATTGCTCAAGACTACGGTCAATCAGCAAAGGCGTTCAATATCTTGCTGAGAAACTTCGGCGTTCAACGTAAAGTTGGTGGTCAGTGGATTCTCTACGCAAAGTATCTCCCTTGTGGTTACGTTCAGTCAGAAACAGTTTCTATCACTCATCGTGACGGTAGTGCAGGTTCTGTAATGCACACAAAGTGGACTCAGAAAGGAAGACTATTCTTGTATGATGAGTTAAAGAAACATGATATCCTTCCATTAATTGAGAAATAGCCTATGCCTCGCAAGAAAGTATCAGTAGAGCCTGTCGAAAAGATATGGCTCTCCACAAAAGAGTTCGCCGAGTATATCGGCATGAGCACTGGTTATATACACGACCTAAGAAAGAGCGGTCAGATTCATCATTATATGATAGGCAACACCGCATTCTTCAAGAAGTCTGATGTAGATGAGCTCATTGAAGGGCATAAGGTATGCTGATGTCCTTCAAGTTGGTTGAGAAGAATAGAATCATATAGTTTTATTATTTATTTATTTTCGATATTATTTTCTCCAGACTCGTGAGAGTGAAATTGGGAATTTATTGCATATTGTAATTAATCTACAGCGGTAGATATGGGGTGTTTTTAGGTATTTACACCCCAACTGGCTGAGTAGCTCAGTGGATAGAGCATCGGTTTCCTAAACCGTGGGCCGTGAGTTCGAGCCTCACCTCAGTCACACTCTTTTTAGTTCCTTTTGGTAGATTCTCTCTGAAGGCGCAAAGGTAAGTCCACATACCTTGTAAAGTAGGTCGTCCGGGCATCGACAATCTTGCGTCAGATGAGAGCTCGACAAATAGGAAAGAAGAATAGATCTTTGACATATTGATGCACAGAAAAGTATGCGTGGAAAAGAAGTAGCCGGAGAGCACCGTTGGGCGCCGTGACCCGGTGAAAGGACGCACGACATACGAAAATCCAGTTGGTTCTGCATCAAGTAGGCAGACGAACTACACCGGAACGAAGAATTGTCGGTGCAAGCACTATCGAAAACGTTGCAGTCTGGTGAGCAGGAAAAGCTCTGAAAATCCAAAATGAATGGCTTTAAGTCCATATTCGCACAATAAAGACAAAGAGGCTAGTAGTGTAACTGATGCACGGCGATAACAAAATGATACCAATCTTATCATCGCAAGAGGTTCTTCGTTGAGCCCTAGCCTCCAAATAAGCATTTTGATTATTGTTTTTTATAGGTGAAAAGATTAGCTATTTTGCATCTTGTCTGTGAAGATAGGGTGCAACTACGGGGAGATAGCTCAACGATAGAGCGACGGCATGAAGCTATGGTACAGACGTTTGACTCGTCACTCTCCGACGACTAGTATAATTCAATTGTATTTTTATAGCGTTAAGCGTTAATTGTTAGTAAGCAATATCCCTGGCGAGGGAAACATTTAAAGGGTTAATATTACTATCGGCATCTGGTCCGTGAGGATCGGGTGCTTTTAAAAAGGTGTTTCATATGTCTACTTAATATAATGTTAATGGAGAGTAGCTCAGTAGCAGAGCGCCGGGGAATGCCCTTGGAGGTCGATGGTGCGAATCCATCCTCTCTTTCTAAAAAGCTCTTTTCATTTTTCCGTAAAGTATATTTAAATTGGTTAACTGGCAGCCCAGTAGCTCAACTGCATAGAGCCGTGGGACATCCGCGAGGTTGGGAGTTGGAGTCTCCCCTGGGCACAAGAAAGTAGGTAAATTTTTATAAGTCTTTTGATTTTTTCTATTAGGTAGAAATAATGTTTTGTGTTCCATATCACTCTTGCTTAGGAAAGTAGGAGTGCATAAGCTGCATTAGCTCAGTTGGTCAGAGCAGTAGTCTTTCATTAGGCTAGTCGCAGGTTCGAGTCCTGCATGTAGCTCGATTGTATTTGCCATACATGTGATTTAAATTTTTAGTGGAACAAAAAGGGAGTGAGGCTGTTAAGTCATCCTCCTCCCGATTCTTCGTGTAGGCTGTTTTTAATAATGTATTCATATACCACGTGAACCGCCTCTCCTGCCTTGCGTGGTAGGCTAACCGGAGAGGTCTCTATAGATGAAGGTAATAAAGGCTATAAGAATCCGCAAGGAGAATATAGGTGATATCCGCAAGCTCGAATGCGTAGAGAACGTTGTCGAGAAGGATGGGGATATCAAAGTCACCCTCAAGCCGGAGCATACTGATGGTAGATTAGAAGCCGTCAAGGATGAATATCTCGTGAAGTGGAAAAGCGGTAAATGGCAGCGCTTCGGTGAGACGGCAATCAACAATCTCTACAAGAATCCAGGAAAGGAGGCTGGTTCAACATGGGAGGACGAGTAGGTTCGAAGAAGTATTACGCTCCTGACGGGAACGAATACGATTCAAGGGAAGAATATCTGTATTTACAGAAAATCTTGGATGATCCTAATATAAGCTGTATTCATAGGCAAGTGACCATCACGGCAATCAAGCCTGTATGGATGCTTAGACCAAAGCAGCTTAAGACAAAGGTCAAGTATGAGAGAAGGTCACTGCTTTACGGCCACAACTATACTGCCGACTTCGTTTACCGGGAAGGCGATAAGATTGTGATATGCGATGTCAAGAGCCTCTACACATCAAAGCTCAGGGAGTTCTCGATAACCGCGAAGGCTGTGATGGCCAGGATTATCGCACACAACAGGAAACGTCACAATAGCGAGCCTGTCGTAATATTCCGTAAGGCTATCAAGATAAAGAAGGATGAGTGGAATATTGTTGATTATCCACCGTCCGGGTGTACTATTATATAATAATGTGTAAAATCTAAAAGATATGGGTATAATTTTCATTAGTTTACTAACCACAGTAGTTATGTTTGCTGCTGTATCATTCGTAGCACATCTTTTTGGTTGGGACCAGGAAAACTAGTTTTAATTCTAAATATTTTAAATTATGAACAAAGACAAAATTAAGTTGAGCTTTGAAGTTGACCGCTTCAAGGTTATCCAGGTACTCGCAAAGAACTGCGAGTCCGCAGAAGAGTACAACGAGATGATGAAAATCATTGAAAGTACCGATGAGGTCGTTCGTGAGGATACTTCGCTTGAAAAGACTCATTGTTTACTGATTCTCGATAGATTGTTGTACAACAATCCTAAAGCTCTCCTCGGTGTTCGTCTTAAGAAAGAGGAGACTGAGATGGATGCTCCTGGTGAGAATGAAGAGAAAACCGAAGAGGTCGCCGGCGCAATCGAGATTACTGGCGAAGAGGCAAAGAAATTCATGGATTTCGTCAAGAAGTTGGTTGGAAAAAAGAAGGAGGGCGAGTAATGGGCGTAGTATCAAAGTACGGGAACCTGTATGATGTCAAGAAGAACATCATCTGCCACGCTCCTGTCACTTCTTCACATTTCGAAAGTATTTTGAAGAAGGGCAATGTGCTTCCTCTAATGAATGGCGTTACAACACCAAAGTTGTTCGGAATCCATGCGTACAAGAAATTTAAGCGTGGACGCTGGCGCCGAGTATTAACACATTAATTCACATATAACAATGGCAAAAGAAAAAGCAACTATTGCAGCAACCCTCGGTCACGAGTATGAGGACCTGGAGGAGCGTGAGGATTTTCTCGCCAACAACGCTGATTCTGTTGAGAAGATGGAGTTCGTTAAGCGATTCAACTCTGATGAGCTGATGAAGAAGAAGGATCTGTTTGCTCTTCAGTCCGCACGTGCATCTGACATCGAGGATGAAATCAAGGATTTCCGTGAGCAGAAAAAGGCAGAGCTGAAGCCTATCAAGGAAGAGATTTCTTCTCTCCTTAAGGAAATCAAGCAGAAGGGTAGCATGGTTAACGAGAAGGTTTACAAGTTCGTTGACCGTGAAGCAAAGATGACTGCCTTCTATGACAAGGAGGGCAATCTTGTTTCTTCCCGTCCGGCAACACGTGACGAACTCCCTAAGAATATGTATTCAATCCTCCGTGATAAGCAGGCTATGTAGTCTGCTTTCACATAGTTTCTAAATTCTAAAATATTTTGTAAAATGGACAACGAAAAATTGCAGATAAACCTCGCTCCTGGACAGGAGCATGCGGAGCTTGTTATCCGTGAGGTAGGTAACGAGAACCCTTATAAGCTTCCTGCAAAGGAACCGCTGAATCTTAGTGTGCATGGTGTTATTACTTGTATCTATGCTTTCCTTGAGAAGCGTTGGGGTACAGAACAGATTGACAAGGAGCATACACATATCCAGGTCAATCGAGAGGAACTTGTCGTTACCCTTGTAACAAACGAGAACGATATGCGCAAGATGCAGACTATCGTAGGCTCTATTCAGCTGTCTCGCCAGTTTACGGGATTCCATATCAACGATGGAAAGTTGTGGAAGCCGGTACAACTTGGTGACTTCTTCCGTCTCAACCGTTCTTACTTCGAGACAAAGGAGAAGAACATGGAGCTCGTCAATCTCCTCAAGAGCTTTTCAGCAAAGGTTCAGACAACAATCAAGAAGGAATTCAGCGATAATGGCTCTGTAACTGACAACTACGAGAAGGCTGTAGACTCTAACCTTCCTCCATCGTTCGAAATCAACGTTCCAATCTTCAAGGGCGCCGAGCCAGAGAAGCTCTCTATTGAGACTATCGCTCACGTTGAAGGCAATATGGCATTGCTGACGCTTATCTCTGCTGATGCAGAATGTATCATCGAGGAGTCTCGTGACAGAATCATCAACGCAGAGCTCGACAAGATTCGTAATCTCTGTCCTGAGATTCCTATTATGGAAGTATAATGAGTAGAATTAACAAAATCATCGCATCTATGCCGCCGGGTGAAGCTGCTGCCGTGATCCATCTGAGAGAGGTTCACGCCTGTCTGATGGATCTCGACACAAATCGTGCTAGAACTCTGGCGGCTAGAGCTGTCTACCTCGACTATCTTGAAGGCGAGGGAAGAAAGCTCGGTAAGAATCCGCGGCACTACGAAAGAGTCACCTCTAAAGGTGAAAAGGTGACCGTGGAAACTTACTTTAGTTATATCAATAGAGTACATTAATTTTTAATTCTATACAAATGGATATAGAGCAGTTAAACAAAACGCCTCATAATCAGATTTGCGATTTGGCAAGAGACAGATTCATCGAGGTGTACAATCAGAAGTTCGGAGAGGGTGGAGAAGTATTCTTCGAAGAGCAGAAGGCATTCTTCAACGAAGAACTTCTCAATGGCTCATTCAAGGGCTACCTTGAAAAGGCTCCGTCACTGAATATTCATGATGCCTTCATGAACCTGGCAATTAACGGATTGTCTCTCGAAAAGGGGACAACGACACTCTGTTACCTCATGGGTTACAGTAATTACGACAAGAATACCAGACAAACGAATTATACGGCAAAGATCACCTATACAGGATATGGAGAGATTCTTCTTCGCCAGCGAGCCGGTCAGATTGTTCGTTGTGACAATCCTGTCGTAGTTTATAATTGTGACGATTTTCGTTTCGGTGAACGAGACGGTCATAAGTACGTTGATTACGCAAAGACTTATCCTCGACCTGAAAATTCATACATCGTTGCTTGTTACGTGAAGATTATTCTTCCGAACAATGCCTACGATTACTTCGTTCTTGACCGCGAAGGTATCGACCGTCTCCGTATGTATTCGGAGAAGTTCGGAGGTAAAGACCACAAAGCCAACGCTCTTTACGGCGGAAACTATGTCGGGAACGATGGTAGAACGTATTTCAGAGATATCGACACAGGCTTCCTTATCTCGAAGACATGCAAGCATGCGTTCAAGGGCTATCCTAAGCTGAAGGTTGGTCTGGGCGCTCTTTTGCAGGCCGACATCGATATGCAGACTCAGCAGAAACCGTCTCAGGAAGCCTTTGGCGCCGGAGATACCGCACCTGAAGACAAAGGTGTCAAGGTAAATGTTGATAGTGATTCACCATTTTAAAATTGTTATACATGGCAGAAATTACCGAATTACAGTTGGTGCAGCAGCAGACCAATAATGTCACAAGACAGATTGCGACGCTTAAGTCTGACACCGAAAAAGCCGTACAGGCAAACAAGAAATCGTACGAAGCGTGCGTGCAGGCCGGTCAGTCGCTGCTTAATGATATCGAGGCTTCCGGAATGAACGATGCTCTCGACGAGCAGGCTGCGGAATACGTGAAGAGAGCAAAGCTGACCGAAAAGTCAATGACGGAGAACCGAAAGGGAGTCACCCAGGTGTTCGATATCGTTCGCAAGGGTTTCACCATGATGGAGAACCTTATCTCGGTCAAGAATACGGACTCCGTTGTCTATAAGATTCAGGAGAAGCGCAACGAGTATGCGGCATACAAGCTTGAACAGCAGCGTAAGGCTGAGCAGGAACGCCTGCGCCAGGAGCGTATTAAGGAGGCCAAGATCAAGCTGAAGACTGATACGATTGATATCTTGAACAATCTCCTTACAGAGTCTTCTTCATCCGCTATCAATTCTCTCAATGATACGTTCACCCTTCTTGCTCTTGACAACAAGGATGAGGTCAAGAAGCGTATCACCGAGTTCTCCGATGTTCTTGATCTAGGACATCTCTTTGTCGCAAACAAACCTTCCTATTCTTCTGAGGTTGATGAGAATGATGCCAAGGAGATTATGAATGGAGCCTACAAGGAGATTTCCGCTTCTCTTCTTGCATCTTATAAGCAGACTGTCAATGCCACACGTGATGAGCTTCTTATGAAGTTTGATTCCAAGGTTTCAGAGCTTCTTGAAATCAAAAAGGCTGAGGAAGAGCGCAAGCGTAAGGAAGAGGAAGCTCGCAAGGCTGAAGAGGAGCGTAAGCGCAAAGAGGAGGAAGCACGTAAGGCTGCCGAGGAAGAGCGCAAGAAGCAGGAGGAGATTCAGCGTATCAAGGACGAGGAGGAGCGCAAGCGCAAGGAGGCAGAGCGGAAAGCTGCCGAGGCTGAACGCAAGGCAAAGGAAGCCGAGCTGAAGGCTGCTGAGGAAGAGTGCAAACGTAAGGAAGCGGAAGCTGCCGCTGCCGAGGCTGAACGCAAGGCAAAGGAAGAGGCTATCCGCAAGGTCGACGAAGCTGCGAAAGAAGAGCAGCAGAGAAAGCTTGCGGCTGAGCAGGAGAAGCGTGATGCAGAGAATGCAGCCCAGCACGCTACTGCACAGGCTCAGTCGCTCTTTGCCCAGACTTCCGTTGGAGAAACCGGTAAGCAGAAAATCAAGGTAACAAAACGTCTTGTGGTTACCGATAAGAATGCCTGGCTTGACATCATCCAGCAGTGGTGGACGATTGAAGGCTCCAAGATGTCTCCAGACAAGCTTGCTTCCAGATTGGAGTTCATGCGCAAGGCGTGTGAGAAACACGCAAACAGCGAAGAAGAGTATATCGTTTCTCCTTATATTAAATATGAGGATGAGGTAACGGCTAAGTAATATGGCAGAACAACCGTTTGACCCTTATTATTCTCGTGGTGAGGTCTCCAATTCGGACCTCACTGCGTTGAAGTTTGCCCTGAACCCGCAGCTCAACTTCGTAAAGGAAGAGGACAAGAGAAAGGCTTTCCATCTCGGTACTCTCGTTGACGCTCTCGTTACCGAACCAGAAAAGTGCAATCATTACGCCATGACGGTTGATGACGAGAAATATACGGAGAAGGATTGGAAATGGGGTCTAGACAGGCTTGCTGTTCTGAAGAAACAGGCAACGAAGGATAGATTCCTTGATTTCGTCCTGAAGAATGCGGTCGGTCAGAAAACATTCATCAATCCGCACATGAAGATGGAATACCAGGGCTTCGAGTTCGAGCTTCCGGTACGCTGCAAGTTCGACTGGTGGCTTGGCGAGTTTGGTGGTGATTTGAAGACCACCGCAGCTACGTCACAGGAGCAATTTGAGGCTCAGATCGATTTCGTCGATTGGGATAGAAGCCGTGCATGGTACATGGACCTTACGCACAGTATAGACCCAAGATACGGAAACATGGACTTTATCTTTGCGGTCTCCAAGACCAAGAAGAAAGTATTCTATAAGAAGATTGAACGTGGTGACGAGTTGTATTTGCGTGGTAGGGAGAAGGCTCTTGAATGGGCTTTCCGCATGTGGTGTTTATTATAATTTATTATTATGTCAGATAAACCGAAATTATACGATTATCAAGAAGAAGGTGTGCGCATGGAGCTTGCTATGAAGCGCTGTATCAATGGCGATGACATGGGAACCGGTAAGACGGTTCAGTCTATCGTCGCCATTGAGCGTGCAAAGGCAACCCCCTGCCTTGTTGTTTGCCCTGCTGCACTTAAGGTTAATTGGGAACGAGAGATAAAGAAGTTTACGAACCTCCGGCCTCTCATTCTTACCGATTCCGTCAATGCGACATACGGATACCATCTTACTAAGATGAACCTGTATGATGTAGTGATATGCAATTACGAGTCGCTTGCAAAATACTTCGTCGTAAGCCTCGGTCCGAAACCGTTACGGCTGAAAAACTTCCTGTTTCGTGATGAACTGAAGATTATCAAGTCTGTGATTATCGACGAGTCTGCAAGAGTCAAGGATCCATCAACAAGGCAGTCTAAAATTATCATGGGACTGTGTCAGGGTAAGGAGTATATCTATGAGCTTACAGGTACGCCCGTTGTCAATCACGCAACAGACCTGGCCTGCCAGCTTGCTATCCTCGGTCGCCTGAACGACGAGTTCGGAGGTTTTGGTGAGTTCTGCAACAGGTACGGCGAGAATGAGAATCTTGAAGAGCTTAACCGGAAAATACACGAAACATGTTACTTCAGAAGAGAGAAGAAAGATGTTCTCAAGGATTTGCCGGATCTGACCAGAACAACCATCAGTGTTGCCCTCGACCCGGAAACACAGGAAGAGTACGATACCTGTCAGAAAGACCTGCTCACGTTCCTTCTCGAATACAAGAGCTGCTCCGAGGAAGAAGCTAGGAAAAAGCTTAGAATGAAGGCTCTTGTCAGGTTTATGAACCTTCGCTCGATATCCGGGCGAGGGAAGATGAAGGCGACGATAGAGTTCCTTCATGATACCGAAGAACAGATAATCGTGTTCGCCGAGCATCGTGATGTCGTTAGCGCAATCAAGAAGGAGTTCCCGGATGAGGTTTGCACCGTAACCGGTTCCGATAGTCAGCAGCAGAAGCAGTGGGCTATTGATTCTTTTCAGGCTAGGAAAAAGAGAATCATCATCTGCTCCATCAAGGCGGCAGGCGTAGGCCTTACGCTTACGGCTTCTTCCAATGTGGTGTTCGTCGAGCTCCCATGGACGATGGCAGACTTATCGCAGTGTGAATGCCGCGCCTATCGTAACGGTCAGAAGAATGCGGTTACATCGTGGATTCTTATGGGTGCAAATACCATCGACGGCTATCTTTATAGCTTGATTATGCAGAAAGGATCAATAGCATCGAAGGTTACGGGCGAACAGGACTCCGCTATCAAGGATGCAGCTTATTTTGACGAGCTGGCCGATTTGGTTTTACAAAATTCTTTAAATAAAAAATAATGGAAATTCAAGGAAAAGTTATTGCCGTTTTGCCTGAAAGAAGCGGCGTTTCTGCAAGAGGTGAGTGGAAGTCTCAGACTTATGTAATAGAAACACAAGAGCAATATCCTAAGAAGATGGCTTTTGATGTTTTTGGAGCGGATAGAATTGCTAGTTTTGGTATTCAGCTCGGTGAGGTTATCAACGTTAGCTTTGATATTGATGCACATGAATATCAGGGCAGATATTTTAATCAGATCCGTGCTTGGAACGTTGTTCATCAAGCGCAGCAAGCTCCTGTACAAGGTGGCCAGTCTAGCGCACAAGCAGCACAACAAGCTATGGCAAGTTCTTCTAATGCTGCTGGCGTGGCAAACCCGACGAATCAGCAAAATCTGTTTCCACCTGAACAGCAGTCAGCACAGCAGCAAGCACAGCAACGAGGGAACTCTGATGACCTTCCCTTCTAGTGTAGAATTAATCAAACGAGCATTCAACGCTTATGTGGTTCAACCTGAAAAATGTGTTTGAACTTGAGACGTTTAGAACAAAAGTAGCCGAGTTGGAGAACAAAGGCGCGATGGTAGAGCTGAAAGAGAAACGTGGACGTTCTTTGAATCAGAATGCCTATCTCCATTTGCTCCTATCTGCATTCGGTCTCCAATACGGCTACACTCTAGACGAAGTTAAGACGCATTTCTATAAGCTGGTAGTGAACAAAGATATATTCCTCAGAGAAGGGATTGATAAATTAACAGGAGAATGCTATAAGTATCTCCGTTCTTCTGCTGACCTTACGAAAGACGAAATGAGCAAATCAATTTCTGATTTCAAATCGTGGGCAAAAGAGGAAGCTGGATTTGATTTTCCTGGTTCTGATGAATATATCGCACTACTTCATATTCAACATGATATAGAAAGACAACAAAATTACATTCAATAGCTTATGATGTTACCAACTAACATACGTCAGAAGTCTAGTGAATTGTTCCCTAATGACGCAGAGAAACAGAGAATATTTCTTATGGGTGCTGCATTCTCGCTAGGAAACGATTTGTCGGATTTCGAGATTACTACAGAGCAGAAGCAAGAAGAATGTTACCCTTGCAGAGAAGCTCTTGATATATGGCTTGCATACAAGAAAGAGAAGCATCAGACTTACAAGCCTCGTGGACTCGCAGCTCTCAAAAAGAAGCTTCTACAGTTATCAAACGGAGATCCCGAATACGCAAAGGTTATTGTTGAGCATTCTATGGGCAACAACTATACAGGGTTGTTCGCTCCTAAAAACAGTGGTGTAAACAGTTATGAACAACAGCAACGAACTTTCAACAAAATTAATGCAATCCTTGCCGGATGAGTGTAAGAAGGCGATTGCAAGGTATGGTGAGCAATATGCTCAATTCTTGAATAAATATCCTACTCTGCAAAATCGCACGGATGCAATTACTTCCGTTTACGATTCTGTAGCTAGAGGCGGTATGTCGTTTGTTAGTATTGACAAGTACTTCAAAGAGGGCGCAAGCGAGTTTTGGATTAGGATAATGCTCATCGACTTGTTTATGGTTATAGGAGCTATTGATGCAACTACTGTTTACCAGTTCAATGCTATGACTCAACGTATCAGACAAGAATACTACCACCTTACGCCTAGTGAGCTTACTAGATTCTTCTATGAGTTTTCTATTGGTGAGTATGGAGAAATCTATGTAGGAAAGACAGTGAATCCTCAAAAACTTTTTATTGCTCTCGAAAAATACATGTGTAAGCTTTATGAAAAGAGAGCTGAAATTGATTCTCAGAAGTTAGCTGAGAAACAGAAAAAAGAATACGAGGAATCAAAAATGAATGCAATATCCTACGAAGAACATTGTCGCTTAAAGGGTGTTGATATAGAAAAGTCACCTCTTGAAAAGCTAAAGCAAAAGCTTGAAAAAGAATCAAAACGAGACCAAAATGGCAGACGTAAGTAAAATGGCAGAGGAATGGCTCAGCGAGCATCCTGACGCATCCAAGAAAGAAATATGGATGGCCGGTTATTGGAAATCTACCGATAACTGGTGCAACCGAACCAAGTAAATTTTAGAATTATGACACAGAAAGAACGTATCGAGAACGCTACCACAAAGCAGGCGGTTGTGTTCATCTGGATCTACTCCTGGGTTATTGTGAGAAATCTAGGAAGAGCAATCAATAAGGCGGTACACAACCTGCCTTGGTTATTCATCGTGATAACGGTAGTAATCTCATTCATCGTTAGCTTCATCTTTATCTCTAAGGCTAGAGCAGAACGAGATAGCTACAATCAGAAGCTAGTACACGCAACACAGCAGCTTGATAGCTATGTGGCTGCATACGGGAACATTAAATCAAAGTAATTATGAAGAGATACAAACATACAATAGTGATGATCCTGCTCGTTATTGTAGCTTTCATCGCAGGTTACGGATTCATCTGTTTCATGGTTGAACATATTTTCCTTTCGCTCCTGATGGTCTTCTGCATCAGCTGCGCATTGGCAGTAGAGAGGGAGGTGTAGCATGCAGACAGGATGGAACCCGAATTTCTCTAGACCGGTGTTGGCTAGAATTCCGGTCAAAGTACCAACCGAAGAGCAGGTGAATCGCTTCTATATGCTCTTCTATTCTATGGTCGGTGGTTTTGCCACAATCGTTCAGACCCAGATTACAGACACATACAACCTCATCAAGGAGGACAGGAAGATCTTCCGCTTCGAGGCTAAGAAGAGAATCACGGAAGCAAAGGAGTGCTCTGACGAACTCATCGATGCCTTCATGCACTATATGAAGGAATGCGGAATGTCTCAGCTTTGGCTTGACATGACAGACAGTATTGAGGATGACTTGAAGCTGGACGTACAGAAATGCTTCTATGCCATCGATAATCAGTTCCTCAAGCATCACGTCAAAGAGCATAAGATGTACACGATGCTCCTGATGTCGGAACTGATGAGCAGTATGCTTGTAAGCTCGGTAGAACGTTTTGCTGAGATGATGGATAAGTACAACGGTATCCACGCCGTCAACATCGCAGAACGCTTCACGAACCCTATTCGAGGAGTTTATGCTCGTATGCGCAATGCTATGGAGATCCTCTACCCGGTCAAGGTTGATGATGAAGTATTCTCCGAATGCCCTGACAAGTTCAACCTCGGCTTCGAGATTATCGGTCAGAAGGTACTCGACTGGAAACGAGCCGAGAACGCCCTAGCAAATGCCTGTATCCTAAACGGATTCAACCTTAATGCCGATGGTGAGTTCCTGGAGAATGAGCAGGATAACACCGGTACTCCTTGGAATGAGACTCAGACGAGAGCTCTATCCATCGCTTACCCGAACACTTCAAACAAGAATATTGCCAGGATCCTCGGCAGAAGCGTTTACGCGGTCACTAAGCAAGCTAAGAAACTCGGATTGAAGAAATCTGAGGAATATCTCAGAGAAACTAGAATAGCTAACTTAAAACGTAAGAAAAATGAAAAAGATTCCAACGCTGTACACAAAGAATAGTAAAGGTCGATACGAGGAATACAGGATTCCAGAACACGACATATCAAATACCTTGTATGGTAAGGTAAATGGCAGATACGAGCCTGTGTGTATGCGTATATTCCATGAGTTAGATGAAGGTGTATGGGTAGTAACAAAACAACCTTCAATCTGTAGTGTTATTCGTGGCACTTATCTTCGTGAGAGCTTCCATCTTGACAAGGCTGCCGACATTGAGCGTTTCCCTCTGTCTAAGATGGGGCACATTCAGAAGGTTGCTGAACGTATCATTGATGAGCTGAGGCTTGGTAATACTGACACAAGAGTTATGACGAACAACGAGCTTATCAAGTTGGTAGTCGGGCTTGTTTATAAATATAACGAGGAGGTGTAACTATGGAAGATTTACCTATAGGGGCAGAAATCGTCTTGAAGGTGGTTAAGACAGAGAAAGAACAATGTAATGGCTGTTTTTTCGATGAGATATGTAACAATATCTATGAGAATGTTTGCGGAGATTTTGACTGTAGCGCAAGCACTAGAAAAGACGGAAAGGCTGTTCAATTTAAAAGAATAAAGTGATATGATAGATGACAAGAAAATAGAAGCTGCTGCAAGAAGATACAGCGAAGTAACGGATTGTGATAAGCAAGAAGCCTTATTAATTGAAGAAGGCTTTAAAGAAGGTGCTAAGTGGGCTATCAATAAGTTCTTGAAGGACTTATGGCATACTGCTAGTGAAGAGCCAAAGAAAGTGAAGAATCTCCTATTGGAAACAGCCTATGAGTACGGAAAGCCTATTTATCATCTTATAAAGTATATGCCAAATGGTAACAATGTTTGTGCTTGGAAAGAATGGTATAAAGGTGCTCACATATCTCGTTGGTTCTATATTGATGATTTATTACCAAAGGAAGGAGGTGAACATGATTAAGACAGTTACTATGTACTCTGTCGTATGTGACAGATGCGGAAAGTCATTCATTGATGAGTTTAATGGCATTGTGGCTTGGTTGGACGAAGGAACAGCAAAAGAGCAAGCAATGGAAAGCGAATGGGCAGAGATTGGTAATAAACACTACTGCCCAGACTGCTATGAGTTTGACGATGAGTTAGATGAGTATGTTCCTAAAAAGAAAGGAGTAAGAAAATGAAACAGAAATTATTAAGCATTAAATACAGATTAGTTGCTTTGTGGTGGTTCTTAACAAGAAAGAACTATTACCTTCTGTCATACGAAAACAGAGAGGGTGAATCTTTGGAAACCTATAATGTGGTAATTCCCGAGTTCATCGAATGGGTAAGAAAAAAGCATGGTGTGCCTACCAACCATGAGATAATCATGGAGTTGAAGAATATTGGTAACCTCTGTAGAAGTACAGATATTCTTGCATATAATGAGATTAAGACATTGATTGAGAAACTTGAAAAGTAAAGCGTATGTTGTACGAAGCAAAAGGAAAGGCTTACGAATACATTAAAGGTGTTCTAGATGCTGAAGAAAAAGAGTATCAAGCCTACATGAAGAGAGTAGAAGAAGCCGTAGGCTTCGAGTTTGAGAAGTGGCAAGGTTATCAGCCTAACCGCAGTCTGCTGCGAGAGTATGAGATAACCGCTATCTGGGTACCATCTGAGCGATATGAAACGCTGGATAAGAAGATATGGAAGAAACGTGATGGCAAGATGCTGGAGGATGGCTATTACGTTGCCATAGCACCTAATAAGCGTTACAAGCAAGGTAAGGCAATCGCCGCGGTGCTTTCTTCCTATAAAGCTGTTACCGACCATTTCAAGATACTGAAGGAGTTGGGCGTAGGTGTTCCTCAAGGTAGTTCTTTCTCTATCACTCAGCTTCTCCGCTGCAAGGACCGTATCTTTGCCTTCTTTGATGACAGCATTCGAGCCGAGAAGAAGAATCCTGATTTCACTGAAATCACGATAGGTGAGTATGAGGATCTCATTAATGAAAAGGACTAAGCTATGGATAAGATAGAATACATTCCAGGAGATTTGGTAATGACAAACGGAGTACCACTAGGTACTGCCAAAGATGTCGTTTACCGAGTAACATCATCAGATCCATCAAAGACTTTGGAATTGGACGATGGAACGGTTCTGAAAGGTGTTGTCCGCTTAGAGAACATCGAAGGTGCGGAATTAGGAGATAAAGGTTATCTCTTCGGAGATTGTTGTGCTTGGGTCAAGGATATTTTACCAATTCCAATTACTCCAGAGATTCTAGAGAAGAATGGATGGAAGAAATCAAAGATAAATGATTGTGCATACTTCTATTACAAAG
>ERZ1027239.308-NODE-308-length-19253-cov-6.131264_pt1 | contig 19253 bp, 6 predicted proteins | sample MGYA00519476_ERZ1027239 | MGnify/ENA primary metagenome ERZ1027239 (study PRJEB26926, sample SAMN06164636) | human gut metagenome | biome: ENVO:00009003; feature: ENVO:2100002; material: ENVO:00002003 | host: Homo sapiens | place: USA | collected 2012 ... | reverse complement strand
GAGATGTGTATAAGAGACAGTCATTACGGTTAGGGTTCTGGCGGCTGATGAGGTCGCCGAGGAATCCTGCCAGGAAGAACTGACTGCCCAGCAACATCGCTGTGAGGGCGATGAAGAAGTATGGCGAGTCGGTGATGAGGTGACCGTAGATGCCATTGTGCAAGTCGATGAGCTTGTCAACGCCCAAGCCGATGAGGGCGAGGAAGGCGATGAAGAAGACCACGCTGCCCAGGAATCCGAATACGTGCATTGGCTTCTTGCCGAAGTTGCTCAGAAACCAGAGGGTCATCAGGTCGAGATAACCATTGACGAAGCGGTTCCAGCCCATGAACTTCGATTTGCCAAACTTGCGTGCCTGGTGGTGTACGGGTTTCTCGCCGATCTTGTCGAAGCCGGCGTTCTTGGCGAGGTATGGGATGTAGCGATGCATCTCTCCATACACCTCGATGTTCTTGACCACGTCACGGCGATACGCCTTCAGACCACAGTTGAAGTCGTGGAGGTTGTGTATGCCGCTCACCTTGCGTGCGGTGGCGTTGAAGAGTTTGGTAGGGATGGTCTTGGAGAGTGGGTCGCCCTGCTTGCGGTTCTGCTTGTAGCCGGACACGAGGTCATAACCTTCCTTCTTGATCATCTGGTAGAGGGCTGGTATCTCGTCGGGAGAGTCCTGGAGGTCTGCATCCATGGTGATCACCACGTCGCCCTGTGCCTCCTTGAATCCGCAGTAGAGGGCAGGGCTCTTGCCATAGTTGCGGCGGAACTTGATGCCCTTCACGTTCTCCGACTTCTCGGCTAGCTCCTCTATCACCTCCCAAGAACGGTCGGTGGAGCCATCGTTGACGAAGATGACCTCAAAGCTGAAGTCGTTGGCTTTCATCACTCGCTCTATCCAGGCGTAAAGCTCTGGGAGTGACTCTTCCTCATTATATAGAGGTACAACTACTGTTATATCCATTGTATGTTATTGTTGATTTACGAATGATTGTTGTTTTCTGCGCTTTCTGCTCATCAGTGCGGCGATCAGCGGACTGAGCACGGTGCCCACGATGATCTCGGTGATCATGAAGGTGGCAGCCCATCCCACGGGTTTCATCATGGCGAGTGCCTCGATGATGGTGTTCACCTCCGCCTGTGTCAGGTTATAGCTCTGGAGTATCACCTTGTAATTCTCCATCAAGGTGCTGATGAACACGCTGGTGTTGAGGAACTTAAACCAGAGAAACTGCACGATGGTGAGGAGCAGTGTGGCATTGAAGAAGGTTTGCCAACAGTAGAAGAGGCTCCTGCGGAAGGAGATGCTTCCCTCCAAGGCTTCGTCGCGGAACGCCTTGAGTCGTCGTGCCACCACGAAAGGAGTGCTGAGTGCCAGGATGTTGGCGAAGACTCCCCATAGTGCGTGGGGTGGAAAAACCGACCACATGGTGAGGGCGAAACTCGCTATCCATACTGCGCCAAGGATGGCACCGTCTTGTCGGGCGAAAGCCCTTGTCTGTACTAACTTTATAAAGTCTATCATTTAATCAAATATATATTATCGTGCAAAAGTACACAATTTTCCCCATATAGTAGGAATATTAGGGATAAATTTATATATTTTTTGATTTCGGCGTTTCCTTCCTTTCTCCTGATTGTCATGATTTTTGCCATATAATCGTATGAAGGGTGTAGGTAGTGGAGCGTCATTTCCAGGTTTGTGGAAAATATCTCTCTGCCTAGGGGATATTTCATACCTAACTAGGTAGGAATTTTTCTCTGCCTAGGAAAAAATGAAAGTGGTACTAGGGCGGAAAAAGTGGGTAGTAACCCAAAAATGAGCGAAGGGTGATGGAAGAGGGTGTGGATAGTAATAAAAAATGATAATAACAAAAAAGAGAACCTTCTAGAAGAAAGTTCTCTTTTTGAGCCTCTTGTCGGATTCGAACCAACGACCCCGAGATTACAAATCACGTGCTCTGGCCAACTGAGCTAAAGAGGCGGGTGGACAAGCGATTCATATCGCACCGCTACAACCAAGTACCCTTGCTATGTTCCCATCCTGGGGGATTCCGAGGGAGCTGGTCGTATGAGACTTGTCCGTCTCATTGCTTTTAAGCGGGTGCAAAGGTACCGCTTTCCTTTGAACCCACCAAATATTTCGGAAGAAATCTTCGCTTTGTTAACGTTTCTTTAGAAATCTACGACGGTAATGCCGGCTCCGCCGAACTGCACATGCTCATCGGCGTAGTGCGTCACGTTAGGGATGCTGCTCACATATTGACGGATGAGCTGGCGCAGGATGCCATTTCCCTTGCCATGGAGGATGCGGACACGAGGCATTCCCACGAGGATGGCATCGTCGATGAAGTGCTGCACGGCATTGAGAGCCTCGTCGCCACGCATACCACGTACATCGAGATCTTGATGGAAATTGCTCTTGTGAGCATCGATGGTCTTGCGAGTCTCCTTGCTGATGCCGTAGGAGGCGAGACTTTCCTTGCGCTCCTCGGTCTTGTCCTTCTCGGTGTTCTCGGTGGCATGCTCCAGTCGGTTGAGTCGCATCTTGGTGCGCATACCCCCGAACACGGCGGTAGCCATATCGCCCATGATACTCTCTATCTTGCCCACGGTGGTCAAGCCCTTGATGCGCACGGTGTCGCCAGCCTTCAACTCACGGTTGTTGTCGGTCTGCGACTTGTTCTGTGCATTGCGAAGAGCGGCAGCTGCTTTCTCTTGGTTTTGTGCCTTTTCCGCCTTGCGCTTGGCATGGCGTTCCTTGCGCTGCTGTATCTGGGCTATCTTGCGAGCTATCTTGTCATCGTTCTCCTTGGTGTCTATCTCCTGCATCTCCTGCTTGAAGGCATCGAGCTCCTGGCGGATGCGCTTGGTCTCCTCCTTCTCCGCCTGATTCTCACGGATCTCTCGGATGGCGTTCTCTATCTTCTTGTTGCTCTCCTTCAGGAGTTCCTCGGCTTGCTGCTTCGCCTTGGCGAGAATCTGCTTGCGACTCTTCTCGATCTCCTCGATGTCGCTCTCATACTTGGAGATGGTCTTCTCCATATCCTTCTCACGCTGATGGATGCTCTGTCGCTTGTTCTCCCAGTATCGCTTGTCTCTCACGATGTCCTGCAGGTACTTGTCGCTCTGGATGTACTCGGAACCGACGATGTCGGAAGCCTCCTTGATGACTTCCTCAGGCAATCCTATCTTGCGGGCGATCTCGATGGCAAAAGAAGAACCGGGGCGACCGATGGCGAGCTGGAAGAGTGCCTTCATCTCGTGGCGGTCATAGAGCATTGCTCCGTTTGCCACGCCCTCATGACTGTCGGCGAAGTGCTTCAGGTTCTGGTAGTGGGTGGTGATGACACCGTATGCCCCCTGCTTGCAGAATCGGTCGAGCACTGCCTCGGCGATGGCTCCACCGATGCCAGGCTCCGTACCCGTACCAAACTCATCGATGAGGATGATGGTGTTGCCGTTGGCTGCCTTCATCATGTTCTTCATGTTGAGCAGGTGGGAGGAGTAGGTACTCAGGTCGTTCTCCAAGCTCTGTTCGTCGCCGATGTCTATCATGATGTTCTGGAAGACGCCGGTCTTCGAACGCTCGCTCACAGGGATGCTGAGTCCGCACTGGAGCATGTACTGCAAGAGACCCACGGTCTTCAGACAGACAGACTTACCGCCGGCGTTAGGACCGGAGATGATGAGGATGCGCTTGTCTTGTGTGAGGGTGATGTCGAGAGGTACCACCTTCTCGCCCTTCTTCTCCAATGATTGTTGCAAGAGGGGGTGGATGGCACGTATCCAGTCGATGTGTGGATGGTCTTCCACCTCAGGCTCTATCGCCTTCTGTATCTCGGCGAGTTTCTGCTTTGCTTGGATGAGGTCTATCTTGGCGAGGAAGCGGTAGCTGTCCATGATCTCACGGGTGTAAGGGCGCAACTTGTTGGTAAACTGGGTGAGGATGCGGATGATTTCCTTGCGTTCCTCTCCCTCCAGCTCACGCACTCGGTTGTTGGCCTCCACCACCTCGGTCGGTTCGATGAAGACGGTCTTTCCGGTAGCGCTCTCATCGTGTACGATACCCTTGATTTTCTTCTTCAGGGTAGGGATGACAGGGATGACGAGTCTGCCGTCGCGCAGGGTAGGGGTGACGTCTTTCTCCACCACGCCCTCGCTCTGTGCTGAGCGCAATATACTATATAAGGTACGGGAGATGCTACCCTCGGTCTTGGCGAGTTCACGGCGAATCTGGAGCAGTTCGGGTGTAGCGTTGTCACGTATCTTGCCAAACTTGTCGAGTATCTGGTCGATGCGCTGCACGATTTGTGGGAAAGTCACGATGTCCTTCGCCAGGAGGTGGAGGCTAGGGTAGGTGTATTTCTTCTCCCTGCGCCATCCGTCGTTTTCCTCGGCGTGGCTCTCGTCCTCGTCGCTATGGTTGAGTATCTTCACGATGCAGTCGATGGTGGAGAGGGAGCGTCGGAGGTCGAAGAGCTCGTTCTCCTCCAGGTGAGTGTTCTCGATGCGGATGCGAACGATGCTTTCACGTACATCGTAGAAGTATTGCAGCGGGAAGTCCTCCACCTCCAGGATGAGGCGACGGAACTCACGCACTTGCTTGAGCCATTCGTTCACCTGTTCGGCATCATCGCTGAATGCCATCTTCTCCACCTGTTCCTTGCCTAGTGTGGAGAGACATCGCTCACGGAGCATGTTTCTGATCTCGTTGAATCCTATCTTTTGTTCGAAGTTGTCTGGGTATATCATGTGTTGTGATGTCTATATTTTGCCTTGTTTTCCACTGCGTTTTGCAGTGTTTTTCTCTTTGCTTTTTCGTAAAGCGTTGCAAAGGTACTGCTTTTTTACTGATAATCAAGCTATTAATAGCTAAAAATGCTAAAATCTAAACATATAAGTTGTTGAATATTGATAAAATCCAAACAAATAACGGTCGAGACCGAGGTCCCGACCGTCTATGATGTTTCATAAATGTCCTCATGTTTCTTTTTTAAGCAGGGACAAAGGTTTTCTTTAATTCTGCAATCCCTTGATTTGCTCTTGTGTCAAGCCTGTGGCTTGCATAATTTGCAGTATAGGTATGTCCATCGAAAGAAGATTCTTAGCAACTTCTAACATTCCTTCGGCTCTTCCTTCTGCTCTTCCTTCAGCTCTACCTTCAGCTTTTCCTTCGGCTCTTCCTTTAGCTCTACCTTCAGTCAAAGCTTTCTTCGTTGCTTCTTCCAACTCTTTTCGAGCAGCTTCTCTCTCCATACGTCTTTTCTCTTTCTCCCACTTATCAGTGGCATAGAGGTCGCGCATGATCTTGACATCCTCCTCGTAATAGTCACGCTCCTCTGGGGTGAGCTTCTGCAAATCACCTATTGCCGCCAACTTTCGGAAGACGGGGTACTTGTCCAAGAATGGTATTTCTTTCAAATGCTCCATATTGTTCAATACGTAAATCCAACAATCAAATATATCCATACACTCTGGCTCCTTCTTCTCGAAGAGTGGCAACTGCAAGAATACCACTCTCATCTTCTCGAAGCCATATCGCAAGCCTGAAAGCTTCCAAGCCTTAGCCTTGGATTCCTTTTTCTTTCTGCGCTTGCGAGGCACAAGCTGACTTGCTTGCACTTTTGCGTCACATCCCAGCTGTCTCGCTTGCGTCTTTGCGTCGCATCCCTGTTGCTCGCCTTGCCCCTTTGAGCCGCAACCTAGTTGCTCGGTCAGCTCATCTAGTATAGAACCTTCCTCTTCGAGCAATCCGAAGCCGATGTCGGTTCGGAATTGGCAAGGAATGCCAGTTTCGGCGATGAAGTCCATGAAGCACACGGTATAGACTGGTGTCAGGTGGAAGTCCCACTCGCCAGGCTGGGCTTGCTCCACTATCGCCTTGGCAGAGTAGTAGAGGGCACGGTCCACGAAATAACGTTGCTCCTTCTTCTGCATCTCCACGATGATGTGTCTCCCGTCATCGGTCTCGCACGCCACATCGAAGATGACTCCTCGCTCTCGCTTTTGATGACGTGTCTGCTCCGTCTTGAGGTGCTTCACGTCCTTGATTACAAACTCGTCCTCAAATACTCCGTTGAGGAACGTGATGAGACACTCCTTGGTGTCGTCACTGCCGAAAATGCGCTTGAAAGCCCAATCGACACGTGGGTTTATAAATTCTGGCATATAATTGAATTTATGATGTCGTTTTCGCACTATTGCGAGATAACGTTGGCAAAGATAAGGAAAATAAATGAAGAAAGCGTGATAATGAGGACTTGATTAACTTAGTTTAGCACAAAACAACGGTCGAGACCGAAGTCCCGACCGTCACCTTCTATATATAATACTGCGTTTCTGCGAAGTAATTTGATGAATTAGAACGGATTATTACTCGAAGTCATCGTCCCATGTGCTCCATGCGTCAAACTTCTTTGCCAAGTCTGATTCACCACCTATTCCACCATCTGAAGGTCCGGTTACTCCACCATTAGTTTTGTCTTCTGTGTGAGGAGGAGATAGGGTGGTGAGATGACTCTCTGTCTTCGTAGCCAAGATTGTGATATTTGGCTTAATATATTGATATCTTTTCATTGATTTTACTGATTTTATTTGATGTACTTTTTACCATTGATAATATAGATTCCGCTAGGAAGTGATGGCAAGTCTTTGATGTTGTCGCTGACGAGTTGACCATTGACATTGTATATCTTTCCAGTCGTAGGCCCGGAAATAGTGTTGTCGTCTGCGTCGATGACCAAGTCAATGCCAGTAGTGCTTCCTGAGTTGTCCTCTATGTTGGTTGACGTGGCGATAGACAACATCATTGGCTTAGCTCCAGAGGTCTTGTCTTGATGCAAGAAACCACGGAATCCCTTTAGTGTACCTGATTCGCCTCTGTAGTTCTTGAATGTGCCATCGTTCTTGCTAATGATGCAATCGCCTTTTTCAACATTCATATCGTTGTTATAACTTGACTTCCAAACATAGCCATTTCCCTTGCACCAATCTGCAGGAGTCTCATTCTCAATAGTCACGTATGGGTAATCTACAACATCTGCCGTGTTGATAGACTCGACATCCTTTGTTGGCTTAATAAGGAATGGCTTACCAGCTACGATGGTGTTGTAAGCGTGGCGTACGAAGTATGCTTTGTTTCCTTCTATACGGTCAAAGTACAATATCTGAGTACCATCGGAGTGTGTTACGCTATTGCCATTACCATCATTTGTCATACCATATGTGGTACCGAAGATGGCATCCACTTGCTGTCTATTAAGGCTGAATGGAAGCACGCAAGTTGTCCATATGCCCTTTTTGAATGAACGGTTGATACTTACCTTAGCAACGTGTCCTGTCTCGGTTTTCTTTACCATATTGGTGCTATTCTCATCGTAGATTATGTTATCTACGATAGGTGCTGTTGCATCTTCGTCGAAAGAGAAGCCATAGAAACCAATCTTGGAACCGAAGTTGTAGAGGTAGTATGTCTTGCCAGCTTTCACCTTAAAAGTGTAAGTGACAGGTGCGTCTGCCAATACGCACCAACCATGGGATCCTTTCGTGTCAGGATGATTTACAGCAGCCTTATTAGGTGCTACATCCTGAGAGAGGTTACTTTCATATACGTTATTTTTAAAACCATCTTCTGTCATGGTGAATTCGTCGAGACCTGTGAAATGGCTCTTGACGAGTTCTACTGTAGGAGAACCTTTCTGCCCCATATCCCATGTGTATTGAGTCAAGTCATAAACGTCGCCAGTAGGCTTACCAGTGGTAGATTCGATGTGAGCATCCGAACTAACAAAGTTGCCAGCCTCATCCATGATAAACACACGGCGCTGTGGGCGGTATTGAATTTTAGTATTTTTTTCAGTTCCAGTCTTGTCAAATACACCATTTTGGAAGATATGTGCAGTCACGGTTCCGTTGGTCTTTGGATTGAATACCAAATAAGAACCTGAGGCAGGTACGTTGAACATAGGATCAACAATTTCTTTTTGTATTTTGTAATCTACGTTGCTGATAATTGTCGTCTCTGGCATAGAGTTAGAACCATTCTCTTGGCGAGCGTTTTTGTTGTCGTCACCAGGTAAATAGTAATCAAAACCTGTCAGCTTCCATTTTGCTATTGCTGCTGATTTCGTCCATTGATAGCCTTTTTCAAAGGTGAGTTTTTCTGAAGTCAATTCTGCATCCGCAGTTCCAGGATTAGGGAACATCCAACCTCCCAATACTACGGATAAGGTCTTGTCTTGGTTCCACATGATACGTTGGTTACCATATTTCTCACTACTTTGACTCTTTACACGATAAAGTGCAGGGTCATTTACGTAAACTGTTGCGAAGGCTGTCTTGGTTTCGAGGTTGACGCCCTTGATTGTCACACGGATTTGAGCAGTTCCTTCTGTTACACCCTCGATTCGCTCTGTGTTGGCGTTGATTTTAGCTACACCTGGAGCGAATGAAGTCCATGTTGTTGTATATTGGTTGTCATCCAAGATGCTGCCGTTTACTTTGACGGTTACGTCTGGCAAACCTTCAGTAGTACCAGTGTACATAGAGATAGATGTAGGGTCTAGCTCGACTGTTGGTAAGTCATAACTAGACTTGACGTCTAGGGTGAAGGTCAGCTCATCAGGCAAGTCGTAAACGTCTTTATAATCCTCCTTGACAGTTGCGTTTACCTTGATGGTGAAAGTTCCTTCTGTATCTGCCATGTAAGTCAGAGTGTTGTTATTGACAGTTCCTGCGTCTTTACCATCTTCCATTGTGTAGATATATGTGAAGTAGCTGCTTACATCCTCACCATCATAAATCAATGGAACGGTGAAGGTGCGATTCTTGCTGTCTTTCTTCAACTTGATGGTTTCTTTGGCAAATGAAGCCAAGAATGCAGGTTTGTTTTTGCCCTCTACAACATCGTAGGTGAAGTCAAGGCTTCCTGCTGTATAAGTTTCGCCAAGTGATGAGGTAGGGGTGGCTGTGATGGTGAATACAGTTGTACCCTTTGTCCAGTTGTATTTGCTACCTGTAATATTGAATATGCCATTATTGACGCTGACATTTGTGCCAGACTTAACTGAGAATGACAATGTGTAGTCTGTACCTTGTTTCAAGAGTTGGTCGTTGTCGCCATATACACGAATGTCTGGTTGCTCAACCTCGGCATCTGTTGTGTTTGCGGTTACATCAAATACTGAGATGTTCAACTGAGATGGTGCTTTCACTGTCAACTGGTAAGTAGCTGTGCAACCTTCGTACTCTGTTCCATCAACAGTGGTGTTCTCAATAGTTGCAGTGATAGTTGCAACACCTGTTCCCTTGATGGTTATTGTGTTGTCAGATACTATGGCTACATCTTCAGCATTTGACTTGTATGTTACTGTGTAATCACTAGAGCTAATTTCTGTGTTGCCAGCCTTGACAGTCAATGTTGGTAATGGGATTGTTCCCTTTGTATTGAGAACGACATCATTGTTTTTGGCAAATGCAGCCGACAATCTAGCCATACCAGAATCAGCAGGGCGAGTTATTGTCAGGCTTGTGATATAGGTGTTTCCTCCACCAAAGCGTCCGAGATAAAGATTGTCGCAATCTTCTGTGAGGGTGAATGTGTATTCAGAGCCGTTATTAGAAGACGATGCAAATGTATTGGTCTTGAATATGCTCTCGCCTGTTGCATTGGAGTGAATCTCTACGCCAGATGCGTTCTTGCTATCGCAATAACCTTTGATCGTGATGACATCACCAGTTTTGAATCCTCCGTTGGATGGAGCGATGGTGATATATTTTCCTTCTTTTCCACGATAGTCGCTACCCAATGTTATCTTACCATTGGATGTCGTGCAGTTAGTGCCTGCTGTGGTGGTACCTACATTGTTGACGAGATCGTAAATGGTGGATGCCTTTGTTGGGTCAGCAGGTTTCTCGTTCACTGTGACTGTGAATGATGCTGTGGTGTTGTTGTATTTATCTGTTGCACTAGGGGTGATAGTTGCATTAATAGTTGCTGTACCCTTGCTGCCATATACCACCTTGCCATTCTCAACCTTGGCAACTGCCTCATTGGTAGAAGCGTAAGTTACGGTGTAGTCTGATGTAGACAACTCTGTATCTCCGACCTTAACTGTCAAAGCAGGAACGTCAACAGATGTATCTCCCTCTTTAGCAGTTAATGAACTGCTAGCAAAGGTGGCAGTGAGGTTGGTCTTTGGGGTCGTCGTCTCGTATTCGATAACAATGCTTGTGATAGCAAGAGAACTGTTAGGACCTGTTACGTCAATTTCTGTTGGTAATGTAGTATAAGTATATGTGAAAACCTTGTCATTGTTTGTTTTAGTACCACTAGGACTAAAAGTAAGCTCACGGGTTGTTGCTGATTGTGTAATAGTTATGCTTTTTATCTTTGCGCCATCTTTAGCAGAAATAGTGAAACCACCATTCTTTATTTTAAAACCATTACCACTATTTGCACTAATACCTGATGTTGCTTTTGGTGTAAGTGTGATAGCTCCAGATGTGATAGCTCCAGATGTGATATTTGCTAACTTAGCTCCTTCAATAGTTGCTTTTTCGCTATTGGAGTTGCTTGTGTCGTCATTTCCTGCGTTTGAGCTGGTCTTAGCAAGCACATTAGCAGTGTTTGATTTGATGTTTGTGCTATTGACGGTAGCAATGCAATGATAAGTACCACTCTCAGTAGGAGTGTAAGTTGCTTCAGTCGCATTATTTATTTTGGATTCGCCCTTGTACCACTGATAGGTCGCTTTGTCTGCGTCAGTGCCACAAACTTCTACGCTGAGGCTACCTGTTGTAGATGAGAAATCATAATCAGACTTGAGGTCATTGGCAAACAAAATCTGCTTGCTTGCGTTTGTCTGATTTTGGTATGCACGCTCATATTCTGTGGCAGCCATAATAAAACCGCCGAGAACCTTGCCCTCGGTAATACCCTCAGATTTCTTAACCATAGGTACATCGTAACCTAACAAATAATATTCATTGGAACCATCACGATATTTTTTACCACCAATTGCATAGTCGTTGCTAGTGTCTCCACCTAGACCGGCAGATTTGCAGCTACCCCAGATTTCCAAGTTACCATCCTTGTCAAGATAAGTGAAGTTGTTAACCAAGCCTTCGAATGCATTCTTGGCGATGGTTTTGTAGTCATATTGAGTGGTGCTAGAGAGTAAATTCAAACGAGTTGCCTTCAAGTAAGCAGCGGCAATAATGGCTGTTGCTGATGTCTCGATATAGTTTGTCACGCTGCTTGGCTTTCCACTCCATTTACTATTGTAGTTGCTAGCGGTGTAAGTGGCATCCTTGTCTAGCAATTGATACCACCCCCCCATAGTAATATCTTGACGAGCTGCAATGCCAGCAGCCAAGTCTTCTAGGTGTTGTTTCAATGTCTTGTAGTTTGTAGTGTTGCTTTGGTTAGCATTGTTCATTGCTTCCAAAACATCAACAAGTGCAAGGAGGTACCAAGCGTTAGCACGTCCCCAATAAGCGGCAGAATGAAAAGTGTAAGGCTCTGTTTTTCCATTTAGTCCAGCCCAAGTGTCTGCATGAGAATCGGATGTGCCCGTTCCTGCATTTGCCTCAAAGGCATGGTACATCAATTTGTCGGTAGAGTTCCAACACATGTTCCAAACAATATCCAACTGCTTGAAAACCATGTTCCAATCTTCAGCAGTACTACCGAAGATATTGGAATTTGTGCTATTAAAGTTGACGATTTGTGCTAGCAAAGCACTGCCCATATATGCTCCGTCAAGCCACATCTGGTTATTGTAAGCTTTCTTGTGAAACCAACCACCGACAACTTTGGTGCCTGCTAGTGTACGGCTTTGGATAGAACAATCTCTGTTGTGTGCAACCAAACCTGCTTGTGCACGACTAATCGCAGTCTTAGCGTTAGCCTTGTCAGTTTCAGTTGCGTTGGAATTGTTGTAAATACCGAAATAAAGCTTTACAGCATTGAGGTTATCAAGACTTCCACCAGTGTTCTCTACAGTGTTGAAATAGGCATCGCCATACTCCTTGACACTGAGAAACCAAGGTTTAGACCAATCAAAGCCGTTGTAGTAGTCGGCAGCCTCAATCATAGCCTTGGCAACCAAGCCAGGGACATAGTCGAGATTAGTTTTATTACCATTGATTCTGTCATCGGTTTTTTTTCCACTAGTGTCAAACTTTGCCAAACCAAACTTTGCGGTGTTGGCATAGAAATCGTTGGCTCGTGAATTAATTGCCCACTGCGAATAGCGTACAGCGGAATTAAACTTCACCCCATTGCTTGCTTTAACCCCAAAAGTTGTAAGCAAGAATGTAAGTAGGAATACGAGTACTTGGTAGTCTCTAAATATTAGAGTCCTACGATGTTTTACTAAAGTTTTATCCATCAGTTTTACTTTGATGCATTAAGAAGGTTTATATAATCATGTAATATTCATCTAATAAGGAATAAGAACTTTGGATGTCATATCCTCGTTCGTAGCTTGTTAGTTTGTATCTTTTGCGGCTGCAAAATTAATAATAAAAGCTAAAAACGCCTAAAATCTTGCATATAATTTGCAAAAAATAACGAAAACGTTTGCGAACACAGTGCTTGACAAGTGATGAAATGGGAGGTTTGCTGACCCAATGTTTATAAAATCTTAAAAGATGAGGCTATATGGTGGTAGGTTGGAGATTTTGCTATATCTTTGCAACCAATATCAACAGAAACCTATTTTGTATGTAGGCTCATGGAGCGAAAGAAAGAACAAACAAACTGAAATACGACTTAAAAACAAACTACTGATTCAAGATGAAAACAAACTCTTTGTGGAAGACATCCCTCATCGGGGTGTGTCTGCTTGCCTCATGGCAGGCTGATGCCAAGGACTACTACTTGGCGCCAGGCGGTACCGGCAACGGTATGGCAATCGACAAACCTTTCGGCGACCCTATCAAGGCATTCGCCGCTCTGAAGGCTGGTGACATCCTCTATGTGAGAGGTGGCACCTATCATCTCTCGAAGACCATTAACGTCACGCAAACGGGTACTGCCGATAATCGTATCTGTGTCTTCGCCTATCCTGGCGATACCGAGCGACCTGTCTTCGATTTCTCTGGTCAACCTCGCTCCAATAAGACTGAGGCTTCCACCTATCGTGGCATCATGCACAAGATAGGTGCCAACTACTGGCATTATCGTGGGCTCGACATCTGCAACTCCGCCGACAATGGCATGAAGCTCGAAGGCTCCTACTGCGTGGTGGAACTCTGCCGCTTCTATGGCAATGGGGACACCGGTTTGCAGCAGGGATTCGGAAAGGATGGTAATGGCAACAACACCCGTAACCAAGAATATAAATATGGCAGATACAACATCGTCGTCAACTGTGATGCCTATGATAACTACGACCCATGGACGAATGGTGGCAATGCCGATGGATTTGCCATCAAGCTCTTCCCTGGTCCGGGCAATGAGTTTCATGGATGCCGTGCTTGGCATAACTCCGATGATGGCTGGGACTTGTATTACACTGCTTTCCCTATCGTCGTAGATAACTGTTGGGTGCTCAACAATGGTTTTGACAAGGGTAATGGCAATGGTTTCAAGATGGGAGGATGCAAGCAGGGAGGCACTTCCGTAGGTGCTCATGTGTTCAAGAACTGCATCGCCGCCTTCCATCCGAAGAAGGGATTCGACCAGAACCATCACCGTGAAGGCTCTTATCTTATCAATGACCTCTCCTTTGGCAATGGTATCAATTATGGGTATAATATGGAAGCTCCCGACTATGGTAATTGGGTGCTGCGCAACTGTGTGGGATTTGCGTATGGTTCGCAGAAAATGGAACGTAACTCAGCCTTCACAGAAAAGCCTGACATCGACTTCTGTACTTGGACAACGCTCGATAATACCAATCCTTTGGGTGAGAAGGCTAGCACATCTGGCACTACCTACTCAAAGACAGTCAATGACTATAGTTCTGAGTATGAGGACTTAAGCTATGAGACTGCCATCGGACCTCGTCAGGCAAACGGTGAGTTGCCACTGAAGTTCGGCAGACTGAAAGCTGGCAGCAAGTTGATAGATGCAGGTACACCAATCACCGACTTCAAGACGGTGGATGCACACAAGAATCATTACAACTATTCCGACAATGCCCCAGACAACTGGTCTGTCACGCTCAATATCCCTTACGTGGGCAAAAGTGCCGACTATGGTCCATACGAGTATGGTGGCGATGACAATGCCTATACCCTCGTGATGCCTAAGAACGATGGCACATTGGAGGATGAGGCTGTGGATGATACCGATGATGGCAAGTACTATCAGGTGGAGACCGTGGTCAACGACTATCTCTTCCAGGACGAGGTGATAGCTGACAACGTGAAGAAATATATCACAGGTGGCAATGCTGAGGGTGTGAAGCCTAGATATTACGGCAAGCCTTCCAGTGGAAAGGGTAGTGTAGAGTATGTTAATGAGAATACGACTCCTGGCAAGAAATACGGAAGTGCCTCATACGGTGCTTATTATCTGCCAAAGACTACCAATGTGGAGTTCACCCTGTCTTCTCTGGCTCAGATGCAGTCGAATATCTATTGCACGGGTGGCAGAACGCTCAAGATAGACTGGAAGTATGTGGATGGCTCTGGTAATGGTACTGCATCAGTTAATCTCAGCGAAGGTGTAGCATTGGTTGACATCGCTTCCAAGATAGGCAAGGTGGAGAAGAAGCCTATCAGCATCACCTTGACCAATGTGGAGAAGGGCGATATGTATCTCACCGACCTCACCCTCGGTGTATATCAGGAGATAGACGAGGATGGCAATGTCGTCAATGGCATCAGTGATGTGAAGTACGATGAGGCTGCTTCTGCTAAGAAGTATCAGTTGTATCAGACCAGCAATGGCTTGATCGTGTATGGCGAGATAGCTCAGTTGCAGGTATATGGTATGGGTGGACAGAAGGTTGCGGAAAGCAAAGGCTCACAGTTTGTCAACCTGTCTGGCATCAGCAATGGCGTATATGTCGTGAAGATTATCGCCAAGGATGGCAGTCGTGCTGCCCAGAAGTTCTTGAAGAAATAAAGTTTCATCCCTTGCTTTGCATCTGCTCGGCAAATTCCTTCGGGAAGATGCCGAATTCCTTCTTGAAGCACTTCGAGAAGTATTTCGGGGTGTTGAAGCCGACCCTTACAGCCAAGTCGTTGATGAGGATGTCGGGATCGCCCTCCAGGATGCGCTTCGCCTCCTTCATGCGGATGGAGGTGATAAACGCCACGATGGTCTGACCCGTTGTCGCCTTCACCTTATTATATAATGTAGAGCTACCCATCGCCATGTCGTTGGCAAACTCGTCACGGCCATATTCCGAATTGCTGATGTTCTTGATTACTAGTTCCGTGGCACGCATCACGAAGGCCTGGTCTGGGTTGCTGAGGTGCGACTTCTTCTGGTTGTCACCCTCCTGGCTACCTTTTCCCATGCCGCCTTTGACAGAGGCTGACTGGGCTGCCAAAGCCACCTCGCTCTCCACCTTCTCTATCACCTTCTTGCGGTTGTCAAGGATGGCGTTGATGCGAACCTCCAACTCCTCAAACTTGAATGGCTTGGTGATATATCCGTCTGCACCGATGCTGTAAGCCTCCGTTTTGTCCTCCTCCTTGTTCTTGGCAGTGAGAAGGATGACAGGCAACTGCCAGAAACTCTTGTCTTCCTTGATGCGCTTGGTCAGTTCGATACCATCCATCACCGGCATCATTACGTCGCTCACCACGAGGTCGAGATTCTCCTTCATGATGATGTTCATCGCCTGCTTGCCGTTCTTGGCGGTGAGCACATGGTAGTTCTTGCTGAGCACCTGGAGCATGAGCGCCAACAACTCCTCGTTGTCTTCCACCACGAGAATCTTGCTGGAGTTCTTGCGGATGAAGATGGAGGTGTGGATAGGGTTGAGCTTGTGCTCCGTCTGTTCCTTCTCCTCCTTGGCTTGCTGGATGGCGAGGTCGTTGGTCTTTCTGCTGCTGCCCGAAGTGTCTATCTCCGTGTCACGGTAGTCGCCCTTGTGATAAGGCAGGTTGACCGTGAAGGTGGTTCCCTTGCCCTCCGTGCTCTCGCAGAGGATGTCGCCATGGTGCAGTTTCACCAGGTCGTGGGTCAACGACAGTCCGATGCCAGTGCCCGGCATGTTCTGCTGACGGTAGTCGCCATCGAAGAAGCGGGTGTAGAGATGCTTCAACTTCTTCTTCGACATGCCGATTCCATGGTCTTGGATAGAAATTGATGCCACCTCCTTGTTAAGCGACAGCGAGACGGCAATTTGCCCCCCCGTATTGTTGTACTTGATGGCGTTTGACAAGAGATTATAGAGAATCTTGTCCAACTTATCCGCATCAAACCATGCGCTGCAATCGCCCTTAGGATAGTTTTCTGTGATGGTAATCTTCTGATGCTCAGCCATCGGACGGATACCCTCGCAAGCATTCTTGACGAACAAGCCGATGTCGCCACGGCTCACGAGCAACTTCAACTGTCCTGCCTGCGACTTTCTCACTTCGAGTATCTCTCGTAGGAGTCGGGTAGTGCGGTTGATATTGCTGTCCATCACGTAGTAGTCCTCCTCATATTGCGGAGCCATGCTCTTGAGCTTGTAGATGGTAGCCGAGATGACCGTGAGAGGGGTGAGCAACTCGTGGGTGATATTGGTGAGTATCACGCCCATCTGCAGGCTGTTGCGGGTCTTCAAGCGATCTTTGTACCAGCGCAAGGCGGCAAACAGTCCCATGATGAGCATCAGGATATAGATCATGCCTGCCCATCGTGAGGCATACCAAGGCGGCAAAACCTTGATGGTGATGGCGTATGGCAACTCCTGCCACTGACCATAACTGTCGGTGGCTTTCACGTGCAAGCGATAGGTGCCCGAACTCAAGTTCTGGAAGGTGGCATGGTGCAGTTCGCCATTGCAATACTGCCAGTCGTCGTCATAACCATCTAGTCGATAAGCATATACGTTCTTCTTGGCATTGCCGTAGGTGAGGAGTGCAAACTCGATGTCAAACTTCTTCACGCTCGATGGAATCTCGATGCGCTGGGTGTAGGCAGGAGTCTCCTGTGAGATGTCTTCACGCAGGGTAGAGTCGAGTTTGGCGTATGGCTCATCGTCGATGAAGAGGTCGGTGATGACCAGCTTGGCATTCTGGTGATGTCTTTTCCCCATGTTGGGCGTAGGAACGAAGGAGAAGAAGCCCGTCTTGCTTCCGAAGAAGAGTTCCTTTCCCCATCGACAGCTCACGTTGGGCGAGAAGAGCAAGTCGCCCAATCCATCCTCTTGGGTGTAATAGGTGATGTTCTGAGGCTGATTTCCGTCTTTGTTCCATACGATATTGGCTAGCGACTTGCCAGTGGTCAACCATAGGCTTCCATAGCTGTCTTCTTCCATTGCCATCACACGGTCGTCCGAAAGATGGTAAGCCTTGTTCTTCGACTCAAATCGGTCTTCCACCTTATTATATATAAAGAGACCGCCGCTGTTGGAGGTAGCCCAGAGTCGTCCCTTGCTGTCCTCCATGCAACAGTTGGCATCGTTGACATCGATGTTTTTCTGTTTCAAGCTGTACTGCTTGTATCGGAGCGACTTGATGTTACGAGGATTGCCGGATATGCAGATGATGCCCTCGTTGTCGGTCGCCACCCAGATGCGCCCTTGTCTATCTTGGCTGATATGTCGGATGTCGCAGCTCGTGAAGTCAGTCTTTCCCTCTCGCATGGTGAGGGCGTAGCCTCTGTTGTCAGGCTCCACCACGCTCATGCCGTTGCGCGAACCGATCCACATCGTCTTGTCACGTGATTCGAAGAGGGTGTTGACGAAATTGTCATGGATGTAGGGAGCGGTGCGGGTATCCACTTCCCTGGCGTTGCCGTCTTTCGGCTTCACGATGATGCCATAGTTGTTGACGGCAAACCATAGCTCGCCGTTGCTTCTCTCCGTGATGCTGGATATGCTGGTGGTAAGGGTTCGGCTGTTGAGCGACCCGAAGCCCGGAATGTTCTTATTATATAAGGTGACACCCGTCTTCCTGTTGTAGAGGGCGATGCCGTATGGGTTTAAGCCCAACCAAACGTGCTCTCCATCGGAGGTGAACATCGAATAGACATAGTTGATTGGGAATCCCGCCTTGTTGGTATCGAGGTGGCTGATCACGAAAGGTGAAGGCGTGGTGTTGACTTGCACGATGCCATTGTTCTGTGTACAGAGCCAGATGTTGCCATGCCCGTCGCTGGCGATGTCGTTGTTGAAGTTGAGTGCGTTGTCGCCTATCATGGTGTGCATCTGCCACCCATTGTCCAATTGACTCTCATAGATATAGCAGACACCCTCTCTTGTACATGCCCAGAGGGTATGGGTGACGGGGTCTTCCGTAATCTTGTAGAAGATGTCGAAGTGGTTGGTCTTGTATGGATACTTGTATATTTTCGGGTTTCTGACATCGCCAGGATTGTCGAGGCGTATCACTCCATAGCCCCATGTACCTACCCATAGACGCTGCTTGCTATCGAAGAAGAGGGAGTAGGCGGAGTTCATGTCATTGAGCACGGGATAGCGCTGGAAGGTATGCGAGCCACGATGCAGGCGCAACAAGCCAGACGACCAAGTACCGATGAGCAGGTCGCCATTTTTGTCTTCCACGATGGCTTTTACGCTGTAGCCTCCCATCTTCGTTTTCTTGCCATTGGAATCTACAAGCCATGTGTTCTTATTATTAAATGTATAGAAGGTCTCATCCTTAGGGTTGAAATAAGACAAACCACCATCGGTACCAATCCATACCGTGCCATCCTTGGAGGTGAAAAGGGTATATATGATACGCTGACTTTCGGATGGAAGAAGGAATGTGTTGAAAGACCCAGTGCGTTTGTTCATCCTGACGAGACCATTGCGAGTACCCAACCAGAGATTGTTGTCGTGGTCTTCGGTGATGGAGCGTACGGTGTTGTTGGGCAGAATGCCAGGAGAATAGATGTCCGACTTGTAGGTCTTCACGGTATATCCATCATACGATTTGACACCTGAGTTGGTACCCACCCACAACATGCCTTCCTTGTCGAAAAACATACAATTATTTTCCTCGTTCGCAGAGAGCGTGAACGAAATCAAATTGCGGAAAGGGAATACTTGTGCCTGTGAAGGCAAGCCAAAAAGTATGAATAATAATAAAATATATACCCTGTCTCTTATACACATCTGACGCTGCCGACGAATAGCCTT